>ENA-ORDA01002934-ORDA01002934.1-marine-metagenome-genome-assembly--contig:-NODE-2934-length-12414-cov-2.443057_pt1 | contig 12414 bp, 9 predicted proteins | sample MGYA00237778_ERZ508506 | MGnify/ENA primary metagenome ERZ508506 (study PRJEB26177, sample SAMN06267891) | marine metagenome | isolation source: Monterey Bay, California, USA | place: Pacific...
GCAACCCTTTAGGAATGAAGAAGGTGCTAAATTCTACCCAGGTTGTAAAAAACAATGGATAGATAACAAAAGAGAATTTTTCATCCTGAAATCTTCTAATTTTTCTTTTTAACATTTTTCTATTTTAATACCTCAATAATTGATGTATTTGACTTTTGGTTTAATCTTTTATTAACTCAAAAAAATTAGAAAAATGAGTACTCAAAAATTAGCAACCCAAGCGTTGCACATTGGTCACGACACCAAAGAAAATGGAGGCGCTAGAGCTGTTCCTATTTATCAAACTACTTCGTATGTTTTCAACAATTCAGATCATGCGGCTAATCTTTTCTCATTAAAAGAATTAGGGTTTATTTACAGCCGTTTAAACAACCCTACTAATCAAATCCTACAAGACCGTTTGGCTAGCATTGAAGGAGGTATTGGTGCTGTAGTTTTTGCATCAGGGACTGCTGCAATTGCAACTGGGCTTCTTACGCTTTTAAAGTCAGGAGATCATATCGTCGCCTCCAGTAGTTTATATGGAGGGACTTACAATCTCTTAAGTGTTACTTTGCAGAGGTTTGGTATAGCAACAACGTTTGTAGATGCATCCAGTCCAGCTAATTTTGAAGCAGCAGTGCAAGAAAACACCAGAGCCTTCTTTGTAGAATCATTAGGAAATCCTAAACTGGATGTTTTAGATATAGAAGGAATATCAAAACACGCTAAGGAAGCAAAAGTTCCTTTTATAGTAGACAATACCGTTGCAACACCTGTATTGCTAAATCCTATTAAACATGGTGCAGATATTGTAATTCATTCCTTAACAAAGTATATTGGCGGACAAGGAAACTCTTTAGGAGGTGCAATTGTAGATGCAGGTACCTTCGATTGGTCAAGTGGGAAATTTCCAGAATTCACAGAACCATCTGCGGGGTATCATGGATTGAAATACTATGAAACCTTAGGAGCTTCCTCTTTCATATTTAAGTTAATTTTAGAAGGGTTGCGTGATTTTGGAGGCGCATTAAGTCCCACCAACGCATTTCATATTATACAAGGATTGGAAACATTATCCGTTCGAATTCAACAACATTCAAAAAATGCTTTAGCATTGGCAACATGGTTGGAGGCTCAAGAAGAAGTTGCTTGGGTAAACTATCCAGGTTTAGAAAGTAGTAAGTACAAATCATTAGCAGATAAATATTTACCAAATGGACAGAGTGGAATCGTCACTTTTGGAACCAAAGGCGGATATGCATCTGCAAAATCGATCGCTGACGCTACTAAAGTTTTTTCATTATTAGCAAATATTGGAGATACCAAATCACTCATTATCCATCCAGCAAGTACCACGCATCAACAGTTATCAGAAGTAGAACAAGAAAGTGCTGGTGTTACTAAAGATTTAATTCGCTTGTCTGTTGGTATAGAGGATGTAGAAGATTTAAAAGCCGATTTAAAAGCTGCTTTTTCAACCATTTCAGTATAATTTATTGTTTAATAAACACTAAATGAAATCGACACTACAAAAAATATCAATTGATGATTTTATCACAGAAAGTGGTAAGGCAATTTTCATACAATTGTCTTATCAACTTTTTGGTCAGCCTTTATTTGAAGCGCCAATTGTTTTAGTAAATCATGCTTTAACTGGAAATTCAAATGTGTGTGGAAATACAGGTTGGTGGAAAGATTTAATAGGTGATGGCAAAGCAATTGATACCAAGTATTACACGGTTTTAGCCTTCAATATTCCAGGAAATGGGTATGATGGTTTTTTGATTGAGAACTATCAAGATTTTAATGCAAAAGACATTGCGAAACTTTTCTTAGTCGGACTCGAAAAATTAAAAATCAACAAACTATTTGCTATTATTGGAGGTTCTTTGGGTGGAGGTATTGCTTGGCAGATGGCTGTATTACATCCAACCATCTGTACACATTTAATTCCGATTGCATCCGACTTTAGAGCAACAGATTGGTTGATTGCCAACTGTAAAATACAAGAGCAATTTTTAAACAACTCGTCCAATCCAATTCACGATGCAAGAATGCATGCCATGTTATTATACAGAACACCAGCATCATTTAACAATCGTTTTAATAGAACAAAGAATGCCGATTTGAAGATTTTTAACATTGAGAGTTGGTTGTTGCATCACGGAAAAAAATTGCAAAAAAGATTTCAATTATCTGCCTATAAATTGATGAATCATTTGCTCAAGTCAATCGATGTCACCAAAGAAAACGAATCGAGTATAAATACATTAAGTACGATTAAAAGTAGTATTCATATGGTGAGTGTAGATTCAGATTTATTTTTCACCGCAGAAGAAAATCTACACACATTTATTGCCCTATTTAAAGTGAAAAATAATATTGCTTATTCTGAAATAAAATCATTGCATGGGCATGATGCTTTTCTCATTGAATTTGAGCAGTTGGCAACAATTATTGAACCTATTTTTAAGACTAAATCAGTTTTAAAAAGTGTAACATTATAAACAATGGAAGATTTTAATTTTGAAACAAACGCGATAAGAATACAAACCGAACGGTCTCAGCATCAAGAACATTCTACGCCTTTGTATCTAACATCGAGTTTTATATTTGATGATGCCGAAGAAATGAGAGCTTCTTTTGCTGAAGAAAAAGAACGAAACCTATACAGTCGTTTTACCAATCCAAACACGTCAGAATTTGTAGATAAAATTGTAGCGATGGAATGCGCGGAAGCTGGATACGCTTTTGCAACAGGCATGTCTGCTATTTTTTCAACATTTGCAGCGCTATTAAATGCTGGTGATCATGTGGTTTCTTGTCGTTCTGTTTTTGGTTCTACTCACAGCATGTTTACGAAGTTTTTACCAAAATGGAACATTGAAACTTCCTATTTTAGAGTAGATGAGGTTGATTTGGTGGAAAGTTTGATTCAGGAAAACACCAAGATTTTATACATAGAAACCCCTACTAACCCAGCCGTTGATATTTTAGATTTAGCAGTTTTAGGCGCATTGGCCAAAAAACACGGTCTTATTTTTATCGTAGACAATTGTTTTGCGACTCCCTATTTGCAAAAACCCATCGATTTTGGAGCCGATTTGGTCATTCATTCCGCAACAAAACTCATTGATGGTCAGGGAAGAGTATTGGGAGGAGTTACTGTTGGAAACAAAGAACTAATGCGTGAGATCTATCTTTTTGCAAGAAATACAGGTCCTGCCATGTCTCCTTTTAATGCTTGGGTATTGTCTAAAAGTTTAGAAACGTTGGCAGTAAGAGTCGAAAAGCATTGTGAAAACGCATTGATCGTTGCCGAATTTCTCGAACAAGAGCCATCGATTCAATTGGTGAAATATCCCTTTTTAAAATCGCATCCTCAATATGATGTTGCCAAAAAGCAAATGAAATTAGGAGGGAATGTTGTTGCCTTTGAGTTGAAAGGCGGAATTTCGGCAGGAAGAACCTTTCTGAACAAAATAAAAATGTGTTCGCTATCTGCAAATTTGGGAGATACGAGAACCATTGTCACTCATCCAGCGAGTACTACGCATGGAAGATTATCGGAAGAAGATCGACTAGAAGTTGGAATTACAGATGGTTTGGTAAGGGTTTCTGTTGGGTTGGAGAATGTAAATGATATTATCAATGATTTAAAACAAGCTTTGGAAGATGCCTGATATTTATAAAGAAATACAAAAAAGAATTCTTGTGCTCGATGGCGCAATGGGAACCATGTTGCAACAGTATCAATTTACAGAAGCAGATTTTAGAGGTGAACGCTTTAAAGACTATCCGAGTCCCTTGCAAGGTAATAACGATTTATTATCACTAACACAACCCAAAGCAATTGAAAGTATTCATGCAAAGTATTTTGCCGTAGGGGCTGATATTGTAGAAACCAATACGTTTTCAGGAACCACCATTGCCATGGCAGATTATCAAATGGAAAACTTGGTGTATGAGCTTAATTTTCAATCTGCAAGAATCGCCAAAAAGATTGCGGAGGAATTCACACAAAAAGAACCACATAAACCACGCTTTGTAGCGGGAGCTATTGGGCCTACCAACAGAACCGCAAGTTTATCACCCGATGTGAACAGACCTGAATACAGAGCGATCACATTTAACGAATTGCGCATTGCATACAAACAACAAGTAGAAGCTTTGTTAGATGGGGGGGTAGATCTATTATTGGTAGAAACTATTTTTGACACGCTTAACGCAAAAGCGGCCTTATTTGCGATTGAAGAAGTAAAGGAGGAACGAAATTTAAAAATTCCGATCATGGTCTCTGGTACCATTACCGATGCTTCTGGAAGAACCCTTTCTGGACAAACCGTGGAAGCCTTTTTAACCTCAGTATCACATATACCGCTTTTTTCTGTCGGATTTAATTGTGCTTTAGGCGCCCAACAATTACAACCCTATTTAAGTAGGTTGTCTAGAGAGACTGATTTTTACACATCTGCACATCCCAATGCTGGGTTACCCAATGCTTTCGGAGAGTATGACGAAACGCCAAAACAAATGCAAGCTTTTATTGAAAGTTATCTAAAAGACGATTTGATCAATATTATTGGCGGTTGTTGTGGGACTAGTCCTGAACATATCAAAGCGATTTCAGAAGTTGCAATAAAATATAAACCTCGAAAAGCACTATCATAAATGAGAAGTGATTGTAAAAAATATTTAACCTTATCGGGTTTAGAACCTTTAACTTTGAGTAAAAACAGCAACTTTATCAACGTTGGTGAACGTACAAATGTAACAGGCTCTAGAAAGTTTCTTCGCTTAATAAAAGAAGAGAAGTATGAAGAAGCTTTAGCAGTAGCAAGAGATCAAGTAGAAGGCGGGGCACAAATTTTAGATGTCAATATGGACGAAGGAATGTTGGACGGCGTATATGCCATGACCACTTTTTTAAATCTCATTGCATCTGAACCAGATATTTCAAGAATTCCATTGATGATCGACAGTTCTAAATGGGAAATAATTGAAGCGGGCTTACAAGTTGCCCAAGGAAAATGTGTTGTAAACTCCATCAGTTTAAAAGAAGGAGAAGCAGAGTTTCTTCGTCAGGCAAAACTGGTAAAACGCTATGGAGCAGCTGTTATCGTAATGGCTTTTGATGAGGCTGGACAAGCAGATAATTACCAAAGACGGATTGAAATCTGTGAACGTTCCTATCATCTTTTAGTGAATAAAGTTCAATTCAAACCTCAAGATATTATTTTCGATCCCAACATTTTTCCGGTGGCAACGGGAATGTTAGAACATCGAAAAAATGCTTTAGACTTCTTTCAAGCGACAAAGTGGATTCGTGAAAATTTACCCCACGCAAATGTTTCTGGAGGGGTGAGTAACGTTTCATTTTCTTTCCGAGGGAACAATACCGTACGAGAAGCAATGCACTCAGCGTTTTTATATCACGCCATTCAGCATGGAATGAATATGGGGATTGTAAATCCCACAATGTTAGAAATTTATGATCAAATTCCGAAAGAATTATTAGAAGCCGTAGAAGATGTTTTATTGGATCGAAAAGAAGATGCCACAGAGCGTTTGCTGGACATAGCAGACCGTGTAAAAGGGACTAAGAAAGAAAGTGAAGCGAAAATTTTGGAGTGGAGAAATGGTTCCCTTCAAGAAAGAATTACCCACAGTTTAGTTAAAGGAATTGATACTTTTATTTTAGAAGATATCGAAATAGCGAGGCAAAAAGCTGTAAAACCGATTGAAGTTATTGAAGGCAATTTAATGATTGGAATGAATGTGGTTGGAGACTTATTTGGGAGCGGAAAAATGTTTTTGCCTCAAGTAGTAAAATCGGCAAGAGTCATGAAAAAAGCCGTGGCCTATTTACAGCCATTTATTGAAGCAGAAAAAGATGGGAAACAAGAATTTGCAGGAAAAATTTTAATGGCAACCGTCAAAGGTGATGTGCATGATATTGGTAAAAATATTGTTTCGGTAGTCTTGGGATGTAACAATTATGAAATCATTGATTTGGGGGTGATGGTGCCGCCAGAAAAGATTATTGAAACGGCAAAAAAAGAAAATGTAGATGTAATTGGTTTGAGTGGGTTAATTACACCTTCCTTAGATGAAATGGTGTATTTGTCCAAAGAAATGGAAAAAAACAACTTTTCTGTACCCTTATTGATAGGAGGTGCAACTACTTCAAAAGCCCACACTTCTGTTAAAATTGCACCGAATTACTCCAACGCTGTAGTGCATGTAAACGATGCTTCAAGAGCTGTAACTGTGGTGGGTAATCTCTTAAAAGAAGATAGTGGTATCTACAAAAGTAAGATTCGAGAAGAGTATGCACTTTTTAGAGAAAAGTTCTTAGGCCGGTCTAAATCGAAAACATACATCTCGATTTCTGAAGCTCGAAAACGAAAATTTAAAATCGATTGGAGAACAGCAAATATTGTAAAACCAAAACAATTAGGGATTCAAGAATTGCAAGATTTTGAATTGACCAAATTGGAAGACTTTATCGATTGGAGTCCCTTTTTTAGAAGTTGGGACTTGCACGGAAAGTATCCAGATATTTTAACAGACAATGTTGTTGGAGAACAAGCCACGGAATTGTTTGCAGATGCCAAGGTTTTACTAAAGAAAATTTTTGACGAAAAACTTTTAAAAGCAAAAGCTGTTTTTGGTTTGTTTGCCGCCAATACCATTCATGATGATGATATTCAAGTGACAGTATCGGGGAAAGAAACCCCCCTTACTTTTTTATCACTCCGTCAACAATTAAAGAAAAGAGAAGGAGTTCCTTCTTTTGCTTTGGCAGATTTTATTGCTCCAAAAGAAACCAACATTCAAGATTATATAGGTGCCTTTTGCGTGTCTACGGGTTTTGGAACCAAAGAATTGGCCGAAGCCTTTGAAACCGATAATGACGATTACAATTCCATTATGATCAAAGCATTGGCCGATCGATTGGCGGAAGCATTTGCAGAATATTTACACAAAGAAGTACGAACTAACCATTGGGGATATGCTTCCAATGAAAACCTATCCAACAACGATTTAATCAAAGAAAGCTACAAGGGAATTCGTCCAGCACCTGGCTATCCAGCCTGTCCAGATCATTTAGAAAAAAGAACGCTTTGGGACTTACTAAATGTGGAGAAAAGAATTGGTGTACAATTAACCGATAGTCTAGCCATGTGGCCTGCTGCAAGTGTTTCCGGGTATTATTTCGGAAATGAACAAGCAACCTATTTTGGACTTGGAAAAATAACCAAAGACCAATTAACAGACTACGCAACAAGAAGAAATATATCCATAGAGGAAGCTCATAAATGGCTAAACCCAAACATAACGGAATAAAATGAAAGTTACAGAACATATAAAAAAAGCCAACGGGAAAACCTTATTTTCATTTGAAATTATTCCTCCAAAAAAAGGAAAAAGTATTCAAGAACTATACAATAATATAGATCCGTTAATGGAATTTAACCCTCCATTTATAGACGTAACCACCTCAAGAGAAGAGCATGTTTATATTGAAAAACAAGGATTACTCGAGCAAAAAATCACCCGAATGCGTCCTGGAACTTTGGGAATTTGTGCGGCGTTAAAACACAAATATCAAACAGATACGGTTCCTCATGTTTTATGTGGTGGTTTTACCAAAGAAGAAACAGAGTACTTATTGGTAGACTGTCAATATTTAGGGATTGATAATGTGATGGCATTGCGGGGAGACACTATGAGTCACCAAAAATATTTTGAGGCAACTCCTGGTGGACATTTGTATGCGAAAGAATTGGTGACACAAATCAATGATTTAAACCAAGGAAAGTATTTGCACGATGTTTTGGAAGTGGATGACCGCGCTGACTTTTGTATTGGAGTTGCTGGCTATCCAGAAAAACATTTGGAAGCACCTTCTTTACAAAACGATTTGAAACGACTAAAAGAAAAAGTGGATGCGGGTGCCGACTATGTGGTTACACAAATGTTTTTTGACAATCAAAAGTATTTTGATTTTGTAGCAGCAGCTAAAAAAATAGGCATTCACGTGCCAATCCTCCCAGGGATCAAGCCATTTGCAATCCACAAGCATTTGCAATTATTACCTCAGGTTTTTAAAATCGACTTACCAGAAGCCCTAATCGCTGCAGTTGAAGGCTGTAAAGATAATTCGCAAGTGCGTCAGGTTGGTGTAGAATGGGCTATTCAACAATCAAAAGAATTACAAAAAGCAGGGGTGCCAGGGTTGCATTACTACTCGATGGGAAAATCTTCGAATGTTAAGAAAATTGCATCTGCATTATTTTAGAAATAAAGCGGCTCGATAGACTAATAGCTAAAACTAATTTTGCAAAAGCTTATGTAGTGAAATATTTGTTTACTTTTGTCAAACAATAAACTGAAATATCAATTTAAAATATAGAATATGGCATTAGAAATTACAGATGCGAATTTTGAAGAAATCGTATTAAAATCGGACAAACCTGTATTGGTAGATTTTTGGGCAGCTTGGTGTGGACCATGTAGAATGGTAGGACCAATTGTTGATGAAATTCATACTGAATATGAAGGGAAAGCAGTAGTGGGTAAAGTAGATGTTGATGCAAATCAAGAATTTGCAGCAAAATACGGCGTTCGTAACATTCCAACAGTTTTAGTGTTTAAAAATGGTGAAGTAATAGACAAACAAGTGGGGGTAGCTCCAAAGAATGTCTACACAGGAAAGATAGATGCTGCGATGTAGGAACAATTTCCTTTTTATAATATCGAAAAGGTTTGGCTAACGTCAAACCTTTTTTTATTTTTAGAACTTAAAGATCTTCTAAATGAAATACAGATTCCTATTTTTTATAACCCTATTCTTTTTGCTCTCTTGTGCATTGAAAGAAGATACAATCAGTTTAGAAAATGGAATTTCTTTAGAATTGGCCAATTACAGAAAACAGCAAGTTTCGAATGTTGTCTATCAATTGGATTTTGACATTCCAGCAGACAAGACAGTGCCCATTCCAGCATCCTTAACTTTAACGCTAACAATTCAGGATTTAACAAACGATTTGTTTTTAGATTTTAATGAAGTAAAATCTCATTTGAAATCGGTAAACGTAAATGGTAAAAAGACCGATATTAACCACCAAAAAGAACACCTAATTATTTCTAAAAAAGATCTTGTTATAGGTGAAAATACGATAGTTATTTATTTCAATGCAGGCGAATTGTCACTTAATCGAAATGAAGATTTTTTGTACACGCTATTGGTGCCAGATCGAGCAAGTACTTTATTTCCTTGTTTTGATCAACCAGACATAAAAGCAAATTATCAACTAACCATAACCGCACCAAAAGAGTGGGAAGTACTTTGTGGTGCATTTGAAGAAAATGCTGAAGATACTGGTAATTTTACCAAGCATATTTTTAAGAAAACCGATAAAATGTGTACCTATCTGTTTTCTTTTGTTGCCGGAAATTTTACTTCAGTCACTAAAAACCCAGGAGCGTTTGATATGCGCTTTTTGTACCGAGAAAACAACCAAGAAAAAATTGCAGAAAGCATAGATGAGGTCTTTTCGATCCATCAAAAATCAATCGACTTTTTAGAGGAGTATACACAGGTAAAGTTTCCATTTCAAAAAATGGATTTTGCAGCGATTCCCCCGTTTCAGTATGGAGGTATGGAACATGTTGGTGCCATTCAATACCGAGCATCTTCTTTATTTTTAGATAAAAATGCCACGCAAAACAGTAAATTGAGTCGCGCAAAACTAATTGGACACGAAACTTCACATATGTGGTTTGGAGATTTGGTGACCATGCGTTGGTTCAATGATGTTTGGATGAAAGAAGTATTTGCCAATTTTATGGCTGATAAAATTATGAATCCTGTTTTTCCAGAAATCAACCACGAACTAAATTTTATGATGTCGCACTACCCAAGTGCTTATTCAGAAGACAGAACAATGGGTACCAATGCCATTCGTCAATATTTAGGAAACTTAAAAAATGCAGGTTCTTTATATGGAAGAATTATTTATAACAAAGCGCCAATTATGATGCGTCAGTTAGAAAACTTATTGGGGAAAGCCCAGTTTAAAGAAGGTATTCAAGAATACACTCAAACCTATGCAAACGGAAATGCAGATTGGAGTGAATTGGTGGATATTTTAGACAACAAAACAACGGGTGATATTAAAAGTTGGAGCGATGTTTGGGTAAACTCTCCAGGAAGACCAATATTTACAGAGGAAGTTGAATTGAATGAAAAAGGAAATGTGACCAAGTTTGTCATCCATCAAAAAGCAGAGGATGGTTCTCAAAAAATTTGGATACAGTCTTTTAAAATTCAACTGAAAGACGAAAGAGGGTACGAGAAAACCATCAACTTAAAAAACATGGGCAAATCTTTTGATATTTCTTCGGCGGTAAAAGATTTTAAACCGGGGCAAGTTTTGTACAATACAAATGGATTTGGTTATGGTGTTTTCCCTGTTTATAAAGAGAAATTAAGTAGTTATAAAGACATTAATGATGAAGTTTCAAGAGGATCTCAGTTTATTAATTTGTATGAAAACATGCTCAATGGCGTGGTTACTCCTTTAGAATCATATGCGGTACTATTTGATGCGATGCTAGTTGAAGAAAACGAATTGATTTTGAATTACTTGACTGGAAGGGTTCAAACGATTTATTGGAGTTTCTTCACAAAAGAACAGCAATATGCACAGCAACAAAAAACAGAAAGTCAACTTTTTACTTTGTTGAATAAAGCGTTGCCTAAAAACATTAAAAAAAACCTGTTTGATTTGTATCAGTCCATTGCGTTTTCTGAAAAAGGAAAAGAAAATTTATATGCTATTTGGTCTAAAAAGAAAGCCATTAAAAACCTCTTTTTAAACGAAAATGAGAACACTTCTTTGGCAATGAAATTGGCAATTTATGAACATCCAAAAGCCTCCGAAATTTTAAATAAACAGGCAATGACGATATCGAATAAAGATCGCTTAGCACGTTTTGAATGGTTGCTGCCTTCACTTTCTAATGATGAGGATATAAGAGATTCTTTTATGAAATCACTTTTAGAAAAAGAAAACAGAGAAAAAGAGTCTTGGGTTCAAACCGCTTTAGGAAACATACACCATCCGTTACGCCAACAATCGGCAACAAAACATCTAAAGGTTATTTTAGAGAAGTTAGAAGAAGTACAATTAACGGGTGATATTTTCTTTCCAAAAGGTTGGCTGTCCAGTTCTATTGGAAATTACTCCTCTAAAGAAGCAGCGCTTGTTTTACAATCGTTTTTAGATACACACACCAATTACAATCCGATTTTATTGAAAAAAATACTACAAACAACTGACAACTTAACAAGAGCCCAACATATAAAAAAGTAGTATGAATTTATCTGAACTACAATCTTCTGAAATAAAAAATTTAGATATTCTTGCAAAGCAAGTAGTCGAAGGTTTTATTACGGGAATGCATAAAAGCCCATTCCATGGGTTTTCGGTAGAGTTTGCGGAACATAAATTGTATAATAATGGTGAAAGTACACGTCATATAGATTGGAAGTTGTTTGCCAAAACAGAAAAGTTATATACAAAACGGTACGAAGAAGAAACCAATTTGCGATGTCATCTTATTATCGACAACTCGGCATCCATGCATTATCCAGAAATAAAAACCCAAACGATTGATTCTTTAAATAAAGTTGGTTTTGCTGCGGTAGCTGCTGCTGCTTTAATGGAAATACTAAAGAAACAACGAGACGCAGTTGGCTTAAGCATTTATGCAGATACTTATGAATATTATGCGCCAGAAAAAGGAAGCGAGCGGCATCGGAAAATGATTTTAAATCAGTTAGAAAGTCTTTTAACTTCAACTTCTACTGCAACGACAGAAACCTATCGTTATTTACATGAAATTGCAGAAAATATCCACAGGCGTTCTTTAATTTTCTTGTTTACAGATATGTTTCAGTCAACAACCGATCAAAAAAAACTATTTGATGCCCTTAGACACCTAAAACACAACAAACATGAGGTGGTTTTATTCCATACCTATGATGGGAAAACAGAATTTAACTTCGATTTTGACACTTCTCCCAAAAAATTTATAGATGTTGAGACTGGGCAAGAAATTAATGTGTTTTCACAAAATATTCAAGAAAAATATACCGCGTTGATGGGGACGTATTTTAATGACTTGAAAAATAAATGCTTACAATATAAAATAACCTATTTACCAGTAGATATTCACAATGGTTTTCATGAGATTTTGACCGCATACCTCATTAGCAGAAAAAAAATAAAATAAAATTATAGTTTTCTGCTTGCAGATATAAAAATGTGTCTTATATTTGCACCCGCTAATAGCAACGGTTTGGTAGTTCAGCTGGTTAGAATGCCTGCCTGTCACGCAGGAGGTCGCGGGTTCGAGTCC
>ENA-ORDA01002935-ORDA01002935.1-marine-metagenome-genome-assembly--contig:-NODE-2935-length-12407-cov-4.547364_pt1 | contig 12407 bp, 11 predicted proteins | sample MGYA00237778_ERZ508506 | MGnify/ENA primary metagenome ERZ508506 (study PRJEB26177, sample SAMN06267891) | marine metagenome | isolation source: Monterey Bay, California, USA | place: Pacific...
CAACTAGACTACCAATCTCCTTACAATCACTACTATTACGACGATGTAGCGGTTTCAGACTCAGAAACAGATTCCAGTGACAAAAGCGACTCAAACGCTTCATCAACATCCTCAGATGGCGGAGCAGAACCAAGAGAAAACTGAATTTCTAAATGCGGTTTATTCTTCACTAGGAACAGGGTGGCAAGGCTATGAGCGGAATTCTTCCGGGAGGCCTTTTGCCCTTTCATCGTTTAATCGAGGATAAGAAGAATCACTATGGTCAATTATTATTGAAGCGTTGTTTACACGACCGTAACCCACTGCTTACAAAGATGGAAGATAAATACCAGGCTAGAGAAGTGGTAGAAGAAAAGAAGTCCGGAAATCTCCCGAAATTATATCATTGGTCTGACCAAACCCATAGAATTCCATGGGAAAAACTACCTTTGAGATGTGTAATAAAAACAAATCACTGGTCTGGAGATGCATTGTTCATAATGGATAATGACGAACAGCCGATTGCAGGGATAGAACGTAAATCAAATCCTTTTTCTCGAAGAATTAACAGATATAGAGTTATCAGAAATGGCAGAGATCAAAATGGAGGATTCTGGCCCCGATGGAGAATTGAAAGAAAATTAAAATCATGCCTCAAGCAAGATTTTCCAGTCCCCTTAGAATGGGGCGCAAGCAGTATTTCACCAAGGGGTATAATGGTCGAAGAATTATTACTCGATGAAGAAAAAATACCGGCCGATTGGAAAGTCCATGTTTTCCACGGTAAAGCAGGATTCATTCAATATGACATTGGGCGTATGAAGGACCACTCTCAAGCAATTTATGATTTATCAGGAAATAGAATCCACCAAACAAATCCGCCATGGCCGCAAGCCAACATGCCCGATGAAATCATTTCGATACTAGGGCAGAACAAACTCGATGAATTAATTAAAATCTCCCAGAAATTAGCCGAAGATATCGATTATAGCAGGGTTGATTTTTTCTTGAGTGAAGGTAAATGGGTGTTTGGTGAATTTACTAATTATCATAATTCGTGCCAACCCCAAAGCGATGAATGGGAAGTGTTGGCCGGAAATTTATGGCTAAAGCGTCAACCTGAGGAGAAATAAAAGGATTCTTAACAAGTCCAATTTATTAGTCATCTACGGAGATAATGCTCATTTTATCTTTAATTTCTTCAAGCCATTTCATGCATTGGAAAATTGATGAAGGTGATGGATAAATTGATGAAGAGTTTTTGCTATTCAGTGTCTCGATTACATATTCCCATTCTCTTTTCAGGGGTAGTTGTGTATTCTCTATCACAATTGATTTATCATGTTCTTTGGTTAGCAATTTGATAGAATTGGAATTTTTCATTTCAACAATCATTTTACCTTCTGAACCTGAAAAAACAATTTCACGTGCTTCTAAATCACCATTCCACCCCACATCAATAGAGGCTTCTTTGGCACCAGGAAATTCTAGTGAAATTCTGGCGTGTATAGGTTGATTCTTATTGTTAAATGATAGATTATCAATCGATGCTCCTACCGGTTCAATTTCACCAAAACAATAGCATGCAGTGTCTATCCCATGTATTGCCAAGGCGTCAAAAACATTAGGATTTTTTGGCGGGGCTCTAGTTGTTATTCTAGAAAAATCAACCCTTTGTAACTCCCCTATTGTTCCTTTTGAAATTAGATTATTCGCTTGATTGATTAAATCATGAAATCTAAGAATGTGCCCAACTAATAGGCTGCCACCCTTTTCCTCAACTTTTGAAATTATCGCAGATGCTTCTAATTGAGTCAATCCAATGGGCTTTTCAATGAATAATACTTTACAATAATCAATTACCTGTAATGCTAACTCACAGTGAGTTTCAACAGGCGTAACTATGGCAATAATGTCAAGCTCCACACTCTCAACCATCGTTTGCCAATTAGCGCAAAAAGAATCGATCAAACCCGTTAAATCAACCTCTTTTGAAGGAATTAAATCACAGGCATGTATCTCAGAAACAGTGCCTATTTTCTTGAGGCTGTTTAGAGTATTTAGATGGACTGTGCCCCAGCGGCCACAACCAATTATGCCGACCTTTACCCCCATGTTGTTACAATCTGCATAGTGTCGGTTTGATAGGGTTGCCCTTTGGTCCGTGTTGTGTTTGTCATGAATAATGAGATATTTACCGATATATCGAGTTTAACCAGCGGCCACTTTCATCTTTATATCGTACTTCAAATGATTCTGGAATGTCTTCTTTTTCCCATTGCCAGTGGCCTTGTTCATCGAAACCCATTTCAGCATAAACTTCAGGAGTACAATGAACTCCTAATTCCCCGAAATAAAACGCATGTGGAACTCTTGTCGTCAGTCTAAGCAATCCTACTTGATGTAATGCTAGAGAGGTGATAGCGTCTTGACTTGTGGGCGCTTTTCGCCAAGAAATTTTTGGAAATGGATGACTTATCGCTTCTAATGGCGGAGATAGTTTCTTTCCTTGAGGAGTGGTTACAGGGCGCCGTAATGCACGCTTCATGAATGCCCGTATACGGTAATGTGGCCTACTTGAATAGGCCTTTTTCAACAAATATTTCGCCTCATAATCGTATAATGTAGATTTAATAGCGTTCCATACTTGTTTTGTTATACAATAGGTGACGAAATGCCGATTGGTCAATTCCACTTGATTTAACCAAGGTCGTAACTCTTCTTCCCCACCTTGCTCAACATTCCATACCTGAACCGTTCCAATGTCTGAAAACTGCTGAGACCAATTAGATAGATTTAGCAAGGTAGTAAAATACGTTGGATTCAACTCAATATCATTTTCAACCATAATTAACCGATCATAGTCCAACTGGTCAAAAATTTCCCGACGTGCCCCGATTAATTGGCGTCCAACACCATAATTTTCAGGTCTAGAGATAATTGAATGGTAAGGAATGCCACTTTCTTCGATTAATGATTGGAGTTGTGATTGTTCACTACCTTCACCGCCATCTAAGTAATGAAAAATGTCAAGCGTACCGTCCATGATTTCTGGACATTTACCCAATGAAGTCAACATTCTAGCGAAATATTCTGGTCGACCGAAACCAAAAGTCGCAATAGCCGTTTTCATATTTTACGACACCTTATGGATGGTATTAAATCAATGGGTGTCGCGTATAATTGCATCCACTCTTTATTGTCTAAGCCATGGCGTCAGAGCAGAGTTTGATGAGATTAAACCAAACTGGATAAAATTATGCGAGCATTCAAGAATCGAGAGCCATTCGATTATTCTATGGGACTCTCGATGAAAGCAACCATTCGTCTTCTTTCAGTGACACTAATAGCGACACTCATCGTAGCATTTACGACAAGAGACGCCATTCAGACAGCCTGGACTGCCATTGCATTGTGCGGGCTAATCGGGTTTATTTGGGTAATTTCCACTAAAGATACAACATTCGAATATCTTGGCCTAAATAGCAAAGGATTGCTTAACGCATTCGCATTCATTGTAGTAACAGTCTTGTTTTCACAATTCTGCTTCTCGATTTGGGATTCACCATTTGTTGGAACCTACATATTATCTCTTAGTACAATTGGAACCTTTTGGTGGACAATTGATGCACTACAACCTTCAACTGTTTGAGAATTTACATTTAACTTCGTTTTGAGGGCGAAGTGTCAAAGGCCGTATGCCGTACCATGCCTGTTTGTTATGGCTAAACACGGCGACCACCCCGACCTACCCTCTCTCATCGAGGATCTATTGATGGACGACGTCCACACTGTTTTTCTAAAGGCAGACTGCCCCCCTAGGGTCAAAAGGGGAACAATCGGCGAATTGCGATTGATAGAGGTCGAGGAACAAAACGACGGTAACTGGGATACCCTTAGAATTGAATCATTGCAAGAGGAGTTAGTTGAATTAGCAGAGTCAAATAATCATCGTAGTGATTGCTTTTTGGAGATTAATCGTAAAGGGTGTCAAGTTGTCCAACTTGGTGACTTACGTATTGCATGTGCTTGGCCTCCGTTTGCAGATGCTAGAGAAATTACCATTGTCAGGCCAGTAGCAAAACTGCAAATTAGTGATTATCAATTAGACCCAAGATTGATAGAGAGGCTCTCTAATCATCATAGAGGTGTTTTCATTTGTGGAAGGCCCGGGTCTGGTAAAACAACATTAGCTCAAGCAATAGCCGAATACCTTGACAATGATTTGGGGGCCATGGTCAAAACTATGGAGTCTCCAAGGGACTTACAATTAGCAGATAGGATAACCCAATATGCTCCATTGGAAGGGGACTTGGAGAAAACCGCTGAGATTATATTTCTAGTGAGGCCAGATTTTGTTATCTTCGACGAAGTTAGGAGAGCGCGTGACTTTGAGATATTTGCTGATGTTAGATTGGCCGGTGTTGGCCTACTGGGCGTAACTCACGCCAACTCAGCCCTCGAGGCAATTCAGCGTTTGATTGGAAAAGTCGAACTTGGCTTAGTTAGCCAAGTTCTCGATACAATTCTTCATGTTGAGGCGGGCGCAATCCAGCAGGTATTGGAACTTCGAATGACTGTAAAAGCTCCCACAGGTATGCAAGAAGAATTAGCCAGGCCAGTGATTGAAGTCGTGGAATTTCCGAGTGGAAAAATAACCCATGAAATGTTCGCCTTTGGCTCAGAAATCGCAGTAGTTCCTGTTGAAGGCAATTCTAGAGGTCTATCTCCAATGAAATCTTTAGCAAAAGAAGCCCTAATTCAGAAAATACGAGAATGGATTGGAGTTGAATCCCAAATTCAGATTTTAAGCGATGCCAGTGCTAATATCTATGTTCCAAGTAACATGATTTCTACCCTTGTTGGCAGGGGCGGCGAGAATATCCGTCAACTACAGGATGACTTAGGGGGCATCGCTCTTTCTGTAAAATCACTTGACGAAATGCCAGAAGGTATGGACAGCCCTAGAAGCCGTTACCGGGGAGATAAACAGGATAGCAGAAGCAAAGCAGGTCGCGCATGGGAAAACCCTTCTAGAGGCTCTAAAGGCCGAGGAAGAAACAGCAAAAAAGGCCGAAGATAGCGAAAAGGCATATTGTAATCAATAAAAGGGCTTGATTTTAATAATGAAGACAAACAGCCGCGGCTATGAGCACTGAAGATGGGCAGGGCGGAGAACAAAAGAAAGAGGGTGACGCGCTGGTTGCCTTTTTACTTGAAAACAGGACTTTAATGAATTTTGCATCAATACTAATGATTGTCTTTGCAGTATGGGCAACAATCGAAGTAATCACAAATGCATACGGCGCCACATGGTGGCCCCCTGAAACAGGAATTCCAGCCGATGAACTTTTCAATAATCCAGATCGAACACAAAATATCAACAATGGATTAATCATCGGCCTTGGCGCAGTGTGCGGAACTCTAGGGTTTTTAATTCAATACTTTTACCGCGCAGCACCCTACGTTGATGCGTCCATGGCTGCTACTGCGGCGATAATAATCAAGCAAGCAACTGCTGGAGTCACTGGCGTAGTTGATGCCGATGAAGTAATTGCCAAGGCAGAAGTTGCAGCAACGATTGCTGCTGATAATGCCATTAGGAAGCAACTTGGAGACGACGATTCTCCTGCTGAAGAAACAATCAAACCAGTTGAAACAGCAACTGAAGAAGAAATCGAAGAACCAGTGGAAGAACCAGTGGAAGAACCAGTGGAAGAACCGGTTGAAGTAAAAGAAGAAAAAGTAGAACAAAAAGTAGAAGAAAAAGCCACTAAACCGAAATCCGGTGGCTCTATCTCTTCACGAAAATTCTGAGGTGAATTAAATGTGGGAACATAAAACAGTATCAAATAAAGAAATGAAGAAGACAGACAGAATGAATCCTAGTGAGACATATGTCAGGTTAATGGACGAAGTCGAAGAAGCCGTCTCGAACGCACAAGTTGATAAATTCAATCACGAAGCATTCTTAGATTATCTTCCAAGAACAGGTCCTTGGGAAGAACTACCTGAAACAGACATGGCAAAGTCCGACCCTCGTCAAAGGTACATAGGCCCGGCTAAGGCAAAATTACTCAACACCAACTTGTATCTTGGTTCAACATGGATTGAAGCCGAGAGATTCAAATTCGAGCGTAGAATTTTGACAGTTGCAGATTTCTTGAAACAAAAGACGATCATCAACGCCAATATGTGGACTCCTAAGCAACTATTTACAACACAATCATTCTTCTTCTGTTCAACAGGTGATGAAGATAGAATGGGTGGTTCATTCTTAACAGGAGATATGCCTGGTGATAATCACATATTCCTTGGAAAGAAAGATGGCGAATTTGCAGAGTGGGAAACAATACTTTGGGGACTAGGCCACAGAGGTGTAGTTCCAGATTCCGACCCATTGGACAAGTGTTTCTACCCATCATTGATGCACAGAGGCGTTTCATTCAACAATAGGCTTGGATGGATACGTTACTCTCCAGCTGGATTTGGAAAGGATGCTAATGGTTTCCTTGTTACAAGACCACACACTTGGATTTGGCCGGCAGTCAATGGAAACAGAGATACTCCAACAGCATTCAACCTGTTAGTGAACCTTCCAGACAGAAGAGCATCTTTCGGCGAAGAAGGAATTACAGACGTTTTCATGACTACTGGAAAAACATCTATGTATTCTCTAATGGGAATGATGAGTTCTTCTACTGTTAGGCAAATGTTTGGTGCAGGTTCTGAAATGGTCCCACTTGAATTCCACTGTGTTGAACCAGGACTTGACGAATGGATTTCTAGAGCAAGCGACGAAGACAAGTACTCTCGTTTATTCGAGGTTTGTGCATGTCTTGGATACATATTAACAGACCCACAAGTTGGAACATTAGGCGGTTCTTCCAAGAGAAGAAGACTACTAATGTATGCTTCTGACCAAGGTAACCTATTGACCTGTGTCAACGCAAGTCAAGTTGCAGACCATGCTTTGAAGTCCAACTATGAAGCAACCGTCTTCACTAAATTAGACCAAGCAGATTTCATGAACCGTGTAACACGACGTTTCAAGGCATATGCAGACCTAGTTGCTGCTTCGGATGTCGCCAAAGGCGCTCGCTGGATCAGTCAAGCAGATGTTGACGGAGAGAAAATGATTGGACCAAACGTTCACTCTATTCTTGCAGTTAGAGGTTACGATATTATCGATATGGAAGAATACATGAATTCTTTCGACGATATTTCGCAAGCACCAGAACGTCTAATGAGAAGAATAGTACAATCCATTGCCAACAGCGCACTGAAGACCATTTATCCAATGGACATACTTGGGGAATCAGCTGGTTCAGCACCATTCTCACACATATTTGGTGCAAAAGACGACAACCCTCTAGTGTACTATACCGATATTAGATTCCTTGTACCAACTTCTATTGATAAACTAAGAACCACAACCAGTTCAAGAGGAGCAGATAGAGGCAGAATGCGAGAAGCATACACTGGACTTACAAATGCAGACTCTATGACAAGCCTATCAATTCAAGACTTGTGTCTGCCATTCTTAGCAGACCTTGGAAAGGATTCATGGCAAACTGGAACAGGGCTTAGAGAAAGCGAAGTTATCGTGGAAGTTACCATGGCAGTAAATCCAGCCGTAGTCTGGAAAGCATTATTGGATCCGACCACAAAGGAAGTATTTGATTTGCCAAAGGGCCACAAAGGTACTTCTGCTAATTTGTGGGGAGACATTTTCATCAACAACGAAGCATTACACAACAAGATGGAAAAAGATGGCCTCGGTCACTACCTGAAATTACTCAAAATGGCTTACCATTGGAGTAATGACGAATCACGAAAAATTCACAAATTAACTAAGTGAATCTTGTGAAAGGTTTCTTGAACAGGCGATTATTAGCCAGCCTCATGGCTCAACCAAATGATGGCTCAGGACGCGCTCCAGTAGCTATTGTTAGACCAACAACATCAATCACTAGTGGGGTAGCAGTTACTCAGAAATTAGTTGGTGCGGCGGTTGCCTTTGGCAATCTAATCAGTGGCACTTTTGGTCCAAATGGGTTGGATAAAATGCTTTACAAAACCAACGGCGAAGCTTCTGTAACCAACGATGGAGCCAAAATAGTTTCAGAATTATTGGTAAAGCACCCCGCCGCTAAAGCATTCGTATTATTAGCAGAATCTCAAGAGAATGCCTTCGGAGATGGAGTAACGGGTTGCCTAATATTTGCAAGTGAACTGATGAGAGAGGCAGGGCGATTACTCGAAAAAGGCCTTCACCCACTGATACTGGTTAATGGGTTTAGAAATGCTTTGCAACACACTTTACAGCACTTAGAAAAAGCCGAGAAAGAAATTACCATAGAAGACACAGAAGGATTAATTTCAGTTGCTAAAACCTCCCTTACCGGGACTTCTGCAGAAACCAATAGTGATGAATTGGCTAGAATTATTGTAGACGCATCAAAACAAGTTACCTCCATCAAAGGCGGTAATTATGCTGTTAACACTGAAGACATTCGAATGGCTAAATCTGGAATTGGCAGTATATCCGATACAAGGTTGGTCAAAGGTATTGTTTTAGAGAGGCGATTAAAGCTTGACACATTACCTAGAAATCTATCGGTAGGCAAAGTTGCGGTATTATCATGCCCAATTGAATTACAACAAACTACCAGAGATTCCGAAGTAGAGATTTCAACTCCTGAGCAATGGGAAGCATTTATTGATGCAGAACAAGAAATATTAGACTCAAAATCAGAGAAAATTCTTTCATCAGGGGCAAGTATAGTATTTTGTGCAGAAAACGTCGATGACAGAATAATGCATAAGTTGGTAGGCGAGGGAATATTTATTCTCGATGGTCTTGAACGTAGTGGCGCAGAAGATTTGGCTCTTTCAACAGGCGCCAACATGATCAACCACATAGATGATTTAGACGAAGAGAGCCTTGGTGACTTCGAATCTATGTCAATAGCCAGAGTTGAAGATTCTAATGAGCCCAGAGATAGAATTACCTTGGAGGTTGGCAATCATTCCAAGCTTTCTACTATAGATGTGGGCGGTGGCGATGGCGTTGCAAGTGCTGAGATAATTAGGGGGATGTATGATGCGCTTCGCTCGGTTTGTGCGTCAATAGAATGTGGCTCAGTAATCTGTGGTGGTGGAAATTTTCACATGTCTGCTAGCTTGATTGTGAGAGAAAAAGCCGAACTAAACCCAGGAAGAGAAAGGCTCGCAATGGAGGCTTTTGCTAGAGCCTTGGAAGCAATTCCTGCAACACTTGCATCAAATGCCGGACAACACCGATTAGATGCATTGTTATCTCTTAGAGCCCTTCATCGTAACAATGCTCCAAATGGCGGGATAAGCAAAAGCGGTGAAGCCGAAACGCTAGAAGAGGTTCTCGAGTGTAGCGATACAATTGCTCATGCAATTGAAGCAGCATGTGAGACAGCCTGCGGTTTGTTAAGAGTCGACCAAGTAATTTCAGCACGTGGCGATTAGAATCTTAATCGCTATGTTCATGAGTCTCGAACTAGAGCGATGTATTGGGCATAGTTATGGTAGATTCTAGTAAACCGCGAGCCCTCCTTAGTGTATATGATAAAACTGGAATTGTTGAATTTGCAACATCTCTTTCCCAACTCGGTTTTGAATTAGTTTCTACGGGAGGTACGGCGAGAGTATTATCTCAATCAGGATTAGATGTAATTGGAGTTTCAGAAGTAACGGGGCACCCTGAAATTTTTGATGGCAGAGTTAAATCTCTTCATCCAGCAATACACGGTCCATTGTTAGCAAGGCTGGAAAGTGAGGCGGATAGAAAAGGACTTGAGCAGTTGAACTATCCACCTATCCAAATTGTGGCATGTAATCTATATCCGTTTAGTGACGCAGCGCTCCAAGAACCAAAACTGGAAGACTCATCTCTGCTTGAAATGATAGACATAGGTGGGCCTACTATGGTTAGGGCATCTGCCAAAAACCATCGTAATGTCTTGATAGTTTGTGATCCTTCAAATTATGACGAAGTAATTTCAACAATCAAACAATCCTCAGACATCTCAACAATAGATTTAGCATTTAGACAAAAATTGGCACTGGAAGCATTCCAACATACTGCATCTTATGATTCTGCAATTTCCGATGAATTGCATGCCAGATGGATTGGAAGGCCAGAACAGTCTGGCGATAAAGACGTTCAAACTGAAAGGTTGCCAGAGACTCTACTTTCTTCTGCTAATATTTCCCATTCTCTGAGGTATGGTGAAAATAGTCATCAAGCAGCTGCATTGTACATGGACCCTAAGGCAAAAGGAAAGCACTCAACCTTAGTTACTGCTATTGTCGAAGGAGGCAAAGATATGTCTTACAATAATTATTCAGACGCCGATGCTACTTTGCGACTATGCCGTTCTCTATCGACAGATGAGTGGCCTGAAACGCCCCATGCATGTGTTATTGTAAAACACAACAATCCCTGTGGTGCAGCATTAGCTTCAACCCAACTAGAATCATTCCAAGCCGCATTGGCCAGCGACCCAGAGTCCGCTTTTGGCTCAATTATTTGCTTCAATGAACCTCTCGAAGAAGACACTGCAGAGGCCATGGGGGCTTTATTCATCGAGGTGTTAATGGCGCCTGAGTATAACGGTAAATCAAAAGAAATAGTGATGAGGAAAAAGAATAGAAGGATTTTGACGATACAATCACCACAAAATAGACTTTCTCCTCTTCAAAGAATATTAGTCAAGAAACCAATTGAGGGAGGCTGGCTAGTTCAGACCGAAGAAGCCCCAGTAATCGATTGGTCAAAGGCAAAAGTCCCAACTAAGAAACAACCTACTAACGAGGAAATTGCTAGTATGAAATTTGCTGTAAGGGTTTGCGAGCAAGTAAAATCAAATGCAATAGTAATGGTTCAAGGAACCGCTACAGTTGGCATTGGGCCAGGCCAAACAAGTCGCGTAGAGGCAGTTCGAATAGCCGCTAGAAGAGCAGGCGACAAGGCTCAGGGCTGCGTACTAGCTTCAGATGCATTCTTCCCATTCAAAGATGGGCTAGAGCAAGCAGCAGAATCTGGTGCTTCCTCAATAGTCCAGCCAGGTGGCTCAATAAGAGACCAGGAAGTCATAGATGCTGCCGATGAAAAAGGTATTTCGATGTTATTTACAGGCCATCGATTATTCCGCCATTGATTGCGAAGCCCTCAAAACATTAGGCTACTACCACTATTTATGGCGCACTTTCCTGATAACCACAGGACAGGTTCTGTAGACCAACCTTTACGTTGCGCTATTCTAATTTCAGGTTCAGGTACTGGAATGGAAGCATTACTCAAATATCAAAAAGCGAAAGTTGATTGTAATCATCAAACCTCGCTTGTGGTTTGTAATAACCCCGAAGCAGGAGGAATTAGTATCGCTAAGGGTTTTGAAATTCCAGTTCAAACCTTTTCACTCCCAGATATTGAAAATAAAACCGAGCGCAGATTGGCCCATGAAAAAGAAATCACAAAATGCTTGGAAGAACATGATATTGAATTGATAATATTAAGTGGATATATGCGCTTATTGAGCGAAGAATTTGTTAAAAGATGGGAGATGCAAATTATCAATATCCATCCTTCCTTATTGCCAAAATTTCCCGGTGCACATGCTCATGAAGATGTCCTATCTGCCGGAGTTAAGGTCTCTGGTTGTTCGGTACACTACGTTGATGCAGGGATGGATACCGGACAGATAATTGAACAAAGAAAAGTTCCAGTATTTTCTGACGACACAGTTGAGTCTCTTTCTCAAAGAGTGAAAATCGAGGAACATATCCTCTATCCGATGGTTATAGACCAGTTATCATCTTGACAATTAATTGGGCAAAATATTGATGGACATCATCAATATATTTCTACTCGGGGAGAGAGTATGGGGACATTGGTCACAGGTCAAGCAGCAACATTTGTAGAAGAATTATGGATTGAAACCGAAAAGCGCTATGAGATAGTTTGTATCACTAAAGATGTTGCTAAGGTCGTTGCTGATAGCGGAATAAAAGACGGCTTAGTTTTAGTAAATCCAATGCATATTACTGCTTCATGCTATGTCAATGATCTTGAATATGGATTACATCACGATATCATGAAATGGTTAGAAAAAATTGCCCCCTTCTATGGAGTTGAAGGAAATCAAGGAGAAGAATATCACCATCATAGAACAGGAGAAGATAACGGCGATGCGCATCTTAAGCGCCAATTATTAGGTCAACAAGTTACAATGCCAATAAGAAATAGCAAATTACATCTCGGAAATTGGGAGCAAATTCACTATGCTGAATTCGATGGACAAAGAAGAAAACGTATTCTAGTGAAAATTATCGGAATAATTTAATTTGGAAAAATCCCAGATTAACTAGTCATCAACTTAATTTCACAT
>ENA-ORDA01002937-ORDA01002937.1-marine-metagenome-genome-assembly--contig:-NODE-2937-length-12404-cov-3.057110_pt1 | contig 12404 bp, 7 predicted proteins | sample MGYA00237778_ERZ508506 | MGnify/ENA primary metagenome ERZ508506 (study PRJEB26177, sample SAMN06267891) | marine metagenome | isolation source: Monterey Bay, California, USA | place: Pacific...
CACTACTATCGTTTGGAATGATTGATACTGCAGTAACAAAGGATAAATCAGATAATCAAACTGAATTTATTGATTTACAAAAAGAAAGAGAAGAAGAACTCTGTAAAATTGAAGAAGAAAAATACCTACTAGAATTGCATCATGAAGAAGAGTTACAAAACTTTTTAGATGCATTAGGATTCAGAGAAAGTGGTAATAGATATCACATAACAAACAAGTGGGGATACATGGGTAAGTATCAATTTGGAAGAAGTACTTTAAAAGGATTAGGATTCAAAGTAACTAAACAAGAATTTCTAAATAACCCACAACTACAAGAAGAAGCAATGATGGCTTTATTACTACACAACAAAGAAAAATTACAAAAGTACATTGATGTATTCGATGGACAAACTGTTAATGGAATGTTAATAACAGAAAGTGGTATATTAGCAGCTGCACATCTTGGAGGACAGGGTTCTGTAAAACGATACTTTAAAAATGGAAAAGTTTTTAAGGATGGTAATGGAACAAAAATCACTTCTTATATGAATAAGTTTAGTGGTTATGAAATTAAATTAAAACCAAATTCATGATAGAATTATTAACTACCTATAATATTGTTATAGGAATTTCGGTAGTCATAAATATCGTACTACTAATAGGAGTTCGAAACCTATTAAAACAAAACGAACAGCTTGAAGATAGAGTGATTGGTACAGTCAATTCTATTAGAACTAGAGTTGCAGATGCACTTGAACAAATGAGAAAATTAGATACTAAACAAGCATTTGAAAAAGATGATGAACATAGATTAATGATTGATATATCTAGAGGACTTTTAAGTATATATCAAGGAATAGATGGGTTGCACAAAGGTCCAAATATAATTATTGCAGATTTTCCATTAAAATGGACTGTCAAAGGTATGTCAAAATTATATAAAAGCGGCATCAATAATGTAGTTACATCACAACGAGTAATTCCATCGCACTTAATGGATCCTAAGATAAAGAATAGAAGCCGATTATTTTATTTAATGGCTAATATAGAGGCATCATTATTTAAAGGCGAGAATAACTGGGCATTAATGTTAGACCCTGATGGATTTATTGCAGAAGGTAGCGGTGATAATTTTTTTATCATTAAAGATGGCGTATTAATCTCTCCTGAAGGCAGGAACATGCTAAGAGGTATTACTCGTCAGTATATAATGGAAGAACTGGCCCCAAGGTTGAATATACCAGTAAAAGAAAAGAATATTGAATTATTTGATGCCTATGAAGCAGACGAAGCATTCATCTGCGCAACTCCCTTTTGCATGATTCCTGTCACATCAATTAATAGTGTAAAAATAGGTAATGGAAAGCCGGGTGAGCTTTTCAAGTCATTAATTAAAGAGTGGTCAAGTATGGTCGGTATAGATATAATTAAACAGGTAGAAAATTGGAATAAAGATAGTAGTAAAAAAAGTACTAAAAATAAAGTGACTCCATATAAGTTTAAATGAGGGATTATAAAAAAATTGTTGAAACATTAACTAATAATAACTTTGTTATTATTAAAAACTTCTTTACTCAAAATACTTTAAGGATAATTAAAAGTGAAATTAAAAAGTTAGAGAAAAAAGATTTAAATAAACGCGATAAACATTATGTTCTTAATGATAAAAACCAAAATGTTCTAAGTAGTATGCATAATATACATCTATATTCTAAATTTTATAAAGATCTTATAAGTGAATGTGATTTGAAGCATGTTATATTGGAAAGATATGGTTCTCGAAGCAAAAGAATATTCAATGCTTCTTTGTTTGCTAAACCTAAGTCCTATGGATTGCCAACTAAAATTCATCAAGACAATGCTTTTTTTAATTTAGAAAATGCGGAAGCTTTAACATGCTGGGTTGCATTAGATTCATCTAATAAAAGAAATGGTAGTTTATTCTATTATAAGGGTTCTTCTGAATTAGGTTTACAAAATCATATCCCTGAAGGTAATTTAGGCGCATCAATGACTATAGAGCAAAGCACTTCTTTTTTAAAAAATATAAATAAATTTGAGAAAAAAATGAAATTACTATTAACTTTTACATTAATACATCTTTGCATATTTAACGTTTTCACTCAAACAACTAGAGAAAATTTACCCTTCGGAGTTAATTCCGATGGAAGATTAATTGGTGTATTCGAAAATCTCAAGAATAGAACAAAAGGAAGTAAAATAAAAACAGAAAATATTTCTGGAAGCCCCTATTTTGAAAAAAGCTTTAAAACTGCTCAGATAGAATATTTTGGCGAAAAATTAAATGACAATATATATATAAGGTACAATGCATATAATGATGAAATGGAAATGGCTAAATCTGAATCTCAAACTAGCTCAGAAGATGCTTTAATTAAAAATAAAAAAGTTACCTGCACATTTAACGGATACACTTATAAATATTTAGCATACATAAAAGAAAATGAACAACCAGCAGTTGGATATGTTAAAGAACTCTATAAAGGAAATAAGTTTTCCTTGTACGTAAGGGAAACAAAAGAATATAAGGAGGGGGTAAAAGCAAAATCTTCCCTTGAAGGGTCATTCCCCCCAAGATTCACTGACAAAACAAATTATTACATTGCCCTAGGAGATGGTTCTTTAATACAAACTAAACTTTCTAAAAAACATATTGTAAACACATTAAGCTCCTATGAGCAAGAAATAAAGTCATTTATTAATATAAATAAGGTTAAACTTAAAAATTCTAGTGATGTGATTAAGCTATTCAACTTTTTAGAAAAGATCTAATTAACTTTTCATATTAATGATCAATTAGCATCAAATCTTAATTCTAGAAAATTCTTATTTTAAGTGCTTTCTCTTGTTATATTCATAACAAATTAAAAATAAAATGTTATGAATTTTTTGGATATAGATTAATAAATTTTGATTTCATTAACATATTTATGTTTTAATTAATATATTAGCAGACTAAAATTCTTTTAAAATGAAACAACTATACTATTTAATGTCTCTAGCACTTTGCGTTCAACTCGCAGTAGCCCAGAGTACAGTAACAGGTAATGTTATTGATGATCAAGGTGTGCCGCTTCCTGGTGCTACTGTCCTAGAAGTAGGAACTAGCAATGGAACCACAACTGATTTTGATGGTAACTATTCCATCACGGTACAAGATGGAGCCTCAATCTCTGCAAGCTTTGTAGGGTATGATACGGCAACTGTTGTGGTTGCAGGTCAAGATTCAATTAACTTTTCTCTTCAACAGGGTAATGAATTAGAGGAAGTAATTGTAACATCCTTAGGGATTAAACGTGAAAAGCGTGCCTTAGGTTACGCTGTATCTAAAGTAGAGACTGCTTCTATTGAGCAGCGCGCTGAAGGAGATATAGGTAGAGTCCTTACAGGAAAAGCCTCAGGTGTTCAGATAACAAACCAAAGTGGTTTATCCGGATCAGGTACAAGTATTGTAATTCGTGGATTTAACTCTTTCTCTCAAGGAAATCAACCTCTATTTATTGTAGATGGTGTTCCTTTTAGTACAGAGACAAATGCTCAAGGTAGTTTTGTTAATGGAAATAATGGATCTTCCAGATTCCTAGACATTGACCCTAACAACATTGAAGAGGTAAGTGTTTTAAAAGGTTTAGCTGCCGCAACACTATATGGAACACAAGGACGAAATGGTGTAATCTTAATTACAACTAAATCTGGTAGTTCTGCTGGTGGAGAGCCTCAAAAAAATGAGATCACAATTAACTCATCTTATTTTAATGTAGAGTTTGCTTCTAAGCCTGACTATCAAAATCAATACGGAAATGGGTTTGACCAAGCTTTTGGATGGTTTTTCTCAAACTGGGGGCCTAGCTTCGATGAAGGTGGACCTGCAGGATGGGCTGGACAAAGTTCAATAAATGGTACTCTTTCCGGACAGCCTGGATTTTTAAGACATCCCTACACTACAGCAAGTAGTGCAACTGGAATACCTCAAATCTTAGGTGAATTAGGAATTGCTCCTGATGCAACTTATGAATGGAAAGCATATGACAGTGTTGGTAACTTCTTTAGAACAGGTCACGTATTTAGTAATAACGTTAACATTAGAGGATCATCTTCCGATGGTTCTGCCAATTATAACATTAACTACGGTAACTTGGAAGATGTAGGATTTACTCCTGGTAACTCAGTAAACAGAAATACTTTAAGTTTTGGTGGAAATGCAAGGCTTGCAAATAAATTTAACGTGGGGGGAACATTAAACTTTACTCAAACTAAATTCCAAACTCCTCCAGTAGCAGCCAACTACGGTAGTAATGTAGGTGGTGAAGGAGCTTCAGTTTTTGCTAATGTATTTTATACTCCCAGAAGTGTAGATTTAATGGGTCTTCCTTGGGAAAATCCTAAAGATGGATCATCTATATATTATAGACAGAATAATAGTATTCAGAACCCTAGATGGACCGTTGCTAATGCAGCCAACATTCAAAATACAAATCGTGTGTTTGGTTCAACTAATATTTCATACGGTCTTACTGATAATCTAAATGCTACTTATCGTTATGGTATTGATGTTTATTCAGAGAATAACATAAACTATTCCAATAAAGGTGGAAAGACTGGAAGTACAGTAAATCAAAACGGTATTTACGAAACTTGGAATAATACTAAATCTATCTCTAATCACAACTTCAATTTAAATGGTGATTATGATGTTGATGATTTTGGAATCACTTTCAACATAGGTCTTGAATCAAGAAGCGATACTTTTGACAGTAATGGAACAAGAAGTACTGGACAACAAGTTTATGGTGTATTACGTCACTTTAACTTTGAACAACAAGATGAAATACAATACTTTGAAAGAAGAAATATTTTAGGTGCTTTCGTTCAAGCTGAGATAGATTATAACCGTTGGGTCTATCTAAACCTTGCAGCACGTAAGGACTGGGTATCAAACCTTAATCCTGATAACCAATCAATCGTATATCCTTCTGTAAGTGCTTCATTCTTACCGACTACATTATTTCCTGAATTAAAAGGAGATATAGTAAGTCTTTTAAAAGTAAGAGCCGGTTATGGAACGTCTGCTAACTTCCCTACTGGGTATCCTGTTGCGGCAACACTTAATCTCGATACTCAATCATTTAAAAATGGTGGAAACTTTGTTATCTCAAATTCATCAGGATCTGTTTTAGGTAATCCTAATTTAAAGCCTGAACGTATAGATGAGATTGAAGTGGGTATTGAAGGTCGTTTTTTCAGAAGTAGAATGAGTTTAGACTTCTCTATTTACAGTAAGAATACTAATGATTTAATTATCGACCGCCCTCTTGATCCTTCAACTGGATATACATCAACTCAAACTAATATTGGTTTGATTGAGAACCAAGGGGTTGAGTTAGATTTATCTTATGACTGGATTCAAAACAATGACGGGTTAAACTGGACAACAGCTCTTAACTGGTCAACTAATGACGCTATTGTAAGAGACTTAGGTGCGGATACTGACATAATTGTTTATGCTGGATTTGGAACTTTAGGAAATGCTGCCATTGTTGGAGAGTCGCTAGGAACAATTATTGGTTCGTCTGTAACTAGATACAATGCAGATATTGAAGACTTCCGCTGGACAGGTGGTGAAAAGGTAGTAAATAACGCAGGTAGTTATGCTGAAACATTCACACCATCGATAATTGGTGATGCTAATCCTGATTGGATTGCGAATATCAGCAACAGTGTGTCTTACAAGAATTTTAGTTTTAATTTCTTATTTAACTATCAACAAGGTGGAGATATCTTCACTTACACGGTAGCTACATTATTAGGTCGTGGTTTATCAGCAGATACTCTAGATCGTGAATTAAGTTTCATTCTTCCAGGAGTAAATTCTAATGGTGTTCAGAATACTAAGATGATTAACAATTCCACATTTTACTTTAGTAATGTATTATACGGTCCTGATGAAATGTTAGTTTATGATGCAAGCCACTGGAGATTAGGTGAAATATCACTTTCTTATAATCTTCCAAAAAGCTTAATTGAAAATACTCCTTTTGGAAACATTTCAATTACAGCTTCAGGGTTTAACCTTGCTTATGATGCCTATAACACACCCCCGGGAACAAATTTTGATCCTAACATTGCAGGTGTTGGTGTTGGTAACGGTAGAGGATTTGATTACCTTAATGGCCCTAGTGCTAAAAGATATGGTGCAAGTGTAAAACTTACATTCTAATAATAATAAAAACAGAAACATGAAATATACTAATTACATTTTAGGACTTTGTTTAGGTACTATGTTAGTGGTGACTTCTTGTGAAACTCTAGATATAGAGCTAACAGATAACCCTAATGCCTTAAGTCCTAGTCAAGCGGATCCTGGGTTCTTTTTGAACGCAATCCAAGTAGACTTTGCGTACTGGGTTCACTCTATGGGAGATCGTACAGGAGAACTAACACGTATCAACTACATGAGCGGAAGAAATTATGATAATATTTATTCTCCAGACAGCTGGAATGGCCTTTGGTCATCTGCTTATCGTGGAATGCTAGAAGATATTCGATTAATGAATTTAATTGCTGAAGAAAGAGGATTGCAATTCGAAATTGGAATGGGAAAAGTTTTTCAATCTTATATAATGTTAACTTTAGTTGACCAATTTGGAAGTGTACCTTACAGTGAAGCCCTACAGGGTAGTGAAGGTAATTTAAATCCAATATCTGATGATGGAGCATCAATTTATTCTGCTGCTATTGCATTATTAGACAGTGCTGTTGCAGATTTTAATGCAGGATCATTAGCTAGTTCTTCAAATGATTTTTTCTATGGTGGTAATTCAAGTAAATGGATTAAAGCTGCTAATAGTATCAAGAAAAAAGCTTTGTTGAATACAGGTGATACAGCGGGTTATAATGCTATATCAAATTATATTACAACAGCAGCTGACGATTTTGAATTTCAGTGGGGTACAAACCAGGCAACACCTGATACTAGACACCCTCTTTACCGAAGCAACTATACTAATACAGGAGGTGGTGAATATCAATCAAACTGGTTAATGTTTAGTATGATTAACGGTCATGCTGGTAACACTGATCCTCGAATTCCTTACTACTACTACAGACAAGTACCTGAAACTCCAGGTTTTGACAGTGCTGGTAATGAAGAAGTGTTAGAATGTGGATTGGCTGGATATTATGTACCACCACAATTGAGAGGTGACGATACTCCTTTTTGTGCTCCAACTAATAGTGCAAATAAACCAGCAAGTGGATACTGGGGAAGAGATCACGGAAATGATAACGGGACTCCTCCTGATGGATTCTTAAGAACACTTCGTGGAACTTATCCAGCTGGTGGTAAATTTGATGATAGTTCTTTTGGAGGGCAGGTTCTAGGAGCTGGTGAAAGAGGAGCAGGTATAACTCCTATAATGTTATCTTCTTGGATGCACTTTATGAATGCTGAAGTTGCTGTTACAACAGGTGGTGATCCAACTGCTGAAACTTTAACTGCACTTACGCAAGCCTTAGATAAAACAGATGACCTTGGTGGTGATACTTTAACTACTGCTGATAGAGACGCATATGTTGCTGCATTTACTTCAGACTGGAATGCTGCAGGATCTACTGCTGAAAAATTAGATATGTGGGCAACAGAATACTTTATTTCTATGGTTGGAAATGGTATTGATGCTTATAACTCTTACAGAAGAAATGGATATCCAAGATCACTTCAACCGAATGTTGAGCCTGATCCAGGAAGTTATCCGACTACTCAATATTTTCCAGCTAATTTTGTAAACACGAATTCGAATGCTACTCAGAGAACATCTAAAAGTGATCGAGTGTTTTGGAATGCTAGCGGAGCAACTAACCTTAAATAATTAGTATTATGAAAAAAATAATTAGTTTACTAACCGTAATATTGGTATTTCAGTCTTGTTCAGATCCTGATAATACAATAAACGATGTCCTTGATAATTATCAAAAAGGTGCAGTTTTAAGAACTATATCAAGTTCTGGTGATTATAACTTTTATGATCAATCAAATTCAGTATTTACTGCAACAATTGAAGCTCACGATGAGGAGGATGGAGCATTATTGAATAATGTGGAAATATTTATATCTGCAGATTCTGGTGAAGAAGTTCAAATAAGAACATTAAATGCATCAGAATTTACTAATGGTCCAACAGGGCTTCCAAGAACAACTTTCAGTGTTAGTTTAACTGAGGTTGATTCTAAAATCAATTATGTAGGTGGTAGTACAATAAATATTCGATTGAAATTGAACCTTACAAACGGTAGAAGTTTTTCTACTGAAGCTGTAACAGGATCTATGACAGGATCATATTTTAAATCTCCTTACGCTTACAACAAAATTGTTTTATGTAATGTAACTGATGGGTCAGCAGTACCTGGTATATATACCGTAAAAATGGTAGATACCTATGGTGATGGATGGCAGGATAGTAGAATTAAATTAACTCTAGATGGTACAGAGTATATTTATGCTATTCCGAGTCCCTATGGTAGTGGAGTTGCCATAAATGCAACCCTTCAACCATACACAGGTGACGACTCTAGCGGTTTTTCTACTATTACGATTCCAAATTCTGCTAAAACTATGAAGTGGGAATGGATTGAAGGTAGATTTCCTGACGAAACAAATTATAGTATAGCATACACAAAACTTGATGGGTCTAAGGCACAGAATAGTTTTGTCCAAGCTTCACATGGTACATCAGGAAACAATGCTGCAAATATTGGTGAAAAAATACTTAGTATTTGCCAATAAAAGTGACATAAAAATTGTACTAATTAAAAAAAGGGGACTACTTAGTCCCCTTTTTTTATTAGTTATTAGGGTAAACGTATCCTCTCCAGAAATTAGGTCCACCGCCATTATACTTCCAGACAACCTCGCCTGATCGTGTAACTTCCCAATAACCGTAATCACCTTCACAAATTAAAGTATTACCATTAGGGAGACGATATGCGCCTGATATTTTAGCATAAAATAAATCTGGGTCTGTAAAACTCCATGATTCTTCTGGCATTACCCAATTGATAGGATTGGAATCAAAATAGTCAGGGAGAATGAATTCATAAACAATGGACTGTGAATCTTCAAAGCCATTCATATAAATTAAAAAACGTCCTTCAGTAAAAGGATCATATTTAGTTAAAGTTGGGTGATGATTCCTATAAAAAAAACGTTTTGAATCATTGTTAAAAGTGGAAGGATTGCCAAAGCGGAAACTTAAATCAGCTAAATCTGTTTTATTTTCATCAGTAGAATATGAATGTGGGATAACCCAAACTTCACTAAAAAAATTTACACTTAAATAAATAACATTTCTTGAATCATCATAAAATAAACCATTCGCATGCATAAGATCACCCGTTTGATCTATGGAATAATTGAGATTTATTTTTTCAGGATGATCACCAACAACACCATAATTGGATGCAGATTCAAGATGATCCTGGATTAAATGATCAACACTTCGCCATTCCCAAACAATTTCAAAACTTTCAGGGTTTAATTCACTTATTTTCTCAAGATAAATTGGTCCATCTCCTTTGTAACCCAAAGCAATTGATTGAGACGCAGTGAATCGTTCCCAAATCATTAATAATATATTACCATTGGGTAAAATTTCAAAGTCATGATGAAGTAACTCATTTTCAGTATTAACGGTATATTCCCATATAATTTCTCCTTCAGGGGATAATTTTCTAAGAATTCCACCATAACCTCCAAAAGAAAAAAATATAGTTTCGGGTTTAAATAATCCTATTAAATTTCCATCTGGTAATAACTCCAAATCATTTCCCAATTTAGAATTAAAATCAAAAGTTTGTAAATTAACACCTGTTTTATCTGTTAAAAAAGCTTGTGTACCACCACTTTTAATCATGAAAACTGGAGATGAATCAATTTTTTTTGGATTATAAACCTCAACTGATTCATCCAAAGTTGGAAAGGGGAGAAAAACAGCTGTCAAAACATATGCTTGATTTACCAATAAATCTAATGTTTCAGATTCATTTACTTCCCCTGTACCTTGCCAACGATCAAAATAATAACCCTCATTTGGCGTGGCAGTGATCGATATAATTGTATTTGTAATTACATCAAATTGTGAAGAAGATACAGTACCATTTCCTTTTACTGAAACAGATACGTCAAATGAACTTGTAAGATTCTCTGAGTCAGGAGAGCAACTCATTAAAAAAAGAATTAAAAATAAATGAAAATTAAATCTTTTAAAAAACAAGAATAATTTGTAAAATGAATATATCATAAATAAAATTTTTGAAAGATAAAAAAACAAAGAATTAAAAATCATTAATTAAAATAAAAAAATGAAATTAAAAGAATTAACCTCCATTAGTTAGGCATTAACTATTTAAAGTATTTTTGATGTATGAAAACAGTAACAATATTTGGATTAAGAGCAATTTTAGAAGCAATTCAGTCAGGTAAGTCAATTGATCGCGTATGGCTATTAAAAGGGATAAAAAGTACTTTGTTTGAAGAATTACTTCACGTTCTTAGAACTAATAACATCGCATTTAGTTTCGTTCCTGTAGAGCGCTTAAATCGCTTTTCAGACAAAAATCATCAAGGTGCTGTAGCTAGGATTGCAGCTTTAGCTACTCATGAAATGGAGCCTCTGATTGAAAAAATAATTGCATCTAAAAAAAATCCGATTTTTGTGCTCCTGGATGGAATTACAGATACTCGTAATTTTGGAGCTATTCTTCGTTCTGCAGCAGCAACTGGAGTTGATGCGGTTTTTATACCAAGCTCAAGCAGTGCTCCTTTAAACGGTGATGTAGTAAAAACTTCTGCGGGAGGTGCTTTCAAAGTACCAATTTCTAAAGTGCAGCATTTGAAATATGTTGTTTATTATTTAAAAGCTCATGAGGTACCCACATTAGGCATAACTGAAAAAACATCCATATCTATATATGAAGAAGATCTAAAGGGGCCTGTAGCGCTTATTTTTGGCTCAGAAGACGTTGGAATCTCTGGGGGAATGCTTAAAATAATAGATCGGAAAGCTAAAATTCCAATGGTAGAAGGTGTCGATTCATTAAATGTATCAGTAGCATGCGCCGTTGTTTTTTATGAAACCATACGTCAACGCGTATAGAAAAGTAAAAAACTTATATTTATAGAATGAATACTCCATTAGCTGAACGCATGCGACCTAAATCTTTAGCGGATTACTTTGGTCAAGATCATTTGGTTGGAACCAAAGGGAGTTTAACACAAATGATTACTAATGGTATCTTTCCTTCGCTGATCTTTTGGGGACCTCCTGGAACAGGAAAAACAACACTTGCACAATTATTAGCACTAGAGAAAGAGCGCCCATTTTATCAATTATCTGCAATAAATGCTGGGGTAAAAGAGATTCGTGAAATTATTCATAAAGCTGAACATTCTGGAGGTCTCTTTTCTGGCAAAAGCCCAATTTTATTTATTGATGAAATTCATAGGTTTAGCAAGTCTCAACAAGACTCTCTTTTAAATGCTGTTGAAAAGGGTGTTGTAACTCTAATTGGTGCTACCACAGAAAACCCAAGTTTTGAAGTAATTAATGCGTTACTATCTAGATGCCAGGTTTACATTCTTAACTCCCTAGAAAAAAAGGAATTAAAGAAAATCTTAACCCATGCACTTGTAAATGATGACTTTTTAAAAAAATTAGATATTCAATTAAATGAAACTGAAGCACTTATTGAACTTGCAGGAGGAGACGCTCGTAAATTACTTTCGCTATTAGAACTCGTTATTCAAGCCAATGGAAATAAAACAATAAAGATTACAAATGATATGGTTTTTCAGACAGTACAAACCAGTAGTGTTTTATTTGATAAAAATGGTGATTTTCATTATGATATTGTTTCGGCATTTATAAAATCTATAAGAGGGAGTGATCCCAATGGTTCCATTTATTGGCTGGCAAGAATGATTGAAGCTGGAGAAGATATTGGATTTATTGCCAGACGTTTACTGATTCTTGCAGCTGAAGATATTGGTATTGCAAATCCAACTGCTTTAGTTTTAGCAAATAGTACCTTTCAGGCTGTTACTAGCGTTGGTTATCCTGAAGGTAGAATTTTACTTAGTGAATGTGTAATATACTTAGCTACGTCACCAAAAAGTAATTCTGCTTACAAAGCTATTAATGAAGCTCAAGAGAAGGTTCGAAAAACAGGTAATCTACCAATACCACTTCATTTAAGAAATGCACCAACAAAGCTCATGAAGGAGCTTGGCTATGGGGAGGATTATAAATATGCCCATGATTATGCAAATCATTTTATTGAACAAGAGTTTTTACCCGAAGAAATTAAAGGGACAACAATATACAAGCCGGGAGATAATCAAAAGGAAA
>ENA-ORDA01002939-ORDA01002939.1-marine-metagenome-genome-assembly--contig:-NODE-2939-length-12392-cov-3.157694_pt1 | contig 12392 bp, 12 predicted proteins | sample MGYA00237778_ERZ508506 | MGnify/ENA primary metagenome ERZ508506 (study PRJEB26177, sample SAMN06267891) | marine metagenome | isolation source: Monterey Bay, California, USA | place: Pacific...
GTAACAGCGATGCACTGGGGTCAAGTTTAGAAAATTCTCTTGGCTTTGCACACCTTTTTTTTTCAAAGAAAACACGGCAAAAACCTACACTGATTTTTGTAACGCCAGTTCTCAGCCGAGCCTTACAGTGTCTTTAATGTTTTTTGAACCATCGCTTTAATTTCGTTGGTCGTACCTTGCCCGTCAATCATTGTGTATTGCGCGCCGGTTTGTTCGGTTAGCGACTTATAAAACGCAACAAGCGGTGCGGTTTGATCCAAATAAATTCGCAGCCGATCTCGAATCGTGTCTTCTTGATCATCGTCTCGCTGAACAAGAGCCTCGCCTGTTTCATCATCAATGTCAGCCACTTTTGGTGGATGGTAAATAACATGATAAGTCCGCCCAGAACCCGGATGAACCCGGCGCCCACTTAATCGTTTTATAATCTCGTTATCAGGCACCGTGATCTCGATTACGTGATCAATTTCAATCCCGGCATCTTTTAACGCCTCGGCCTGAGGAATCGTTCTAGGGAACTCATCAAATAAAAAACCTTCTTGGCAATCGTCTTTTTGCAAGCGCTCTTTCACTAAATTGATAATGATCTCATCGGTAACTAATTCGCCGCGATCCATCACTCCTTTCACTTCCAGTCCCAAAGGCGTTTGATCTTTAATCGCCTGTCTTAACATGTCTCCGGTTGAAATTTGTGGAATACCGTAGGCTTCAGTAATGAACTGCGCTTGAGTCCCTTTGCCAACACCCGGCGCACCTAACAAGATTAATCGCATAATATTCCCTTACTCTTTTTAGCTGTTTTTTAACTTGTGAATCGACGCGCGGACACGACATTCGGAATCTTTTGCATCATTTCTAAAACCTTAATCAAGGTTTTCAAAGACTCAACTTCAATCGTCATATCAATATCAACGCGCTGTGCAACCTGGTCCGTAACAGAATGTAACCTAATCACGTTTATAGCCTCTTTGACAAACAACGCGGTTATGTCAAACAGTAGACCAGAACGATCGTAGGCTTCGACTTTTAAGTCAACGGAAAAGACAGCTTGGGCACCTTCTTGCCAAGACAGTCGCATCAATCGACCATAAGCATCGCCCTGAAGCACCTCGACGCATTCTTGGACATGCACGCCGACAATCCCTGCGTCGCTGATAATACCCGCAATTGAATCTCCAAGCACTGGATTACAACACTTTGCAATTTGATGGCTTCGACCACCTAGGCCTTTAATCAATCTAGGCGCAAGATCAGTATCAAAGCCGAGGGGAAGCTGAGAGGACTTCCGGATGTCTAATTCATTAACAGCTACCCATTCAGCAACATCTGATAACTGTAGGTCACCACGACCAAGGGAGACCAAAAATTCTTCTTCATCTGAAAAACCAAAAGCCGCACCGATCAAAACTTTCCGTGCTGCATCAATCCCCAATTGCCGGAGCTCCGCTTCAACGAGCCGCTGACCTTCCTCGAGGTTCTTTTTGCGTTCCCGAAGCCCGAACCAAGCTTGGATTTTTGTTTTCGCCTTAGAGGTTGTCACATACCCTAAATGTGCATGGAGCCACTCGCGCCTGGGCAGGGCCTCATCGCCCGTAATCACCTCAACATGATCGCCTGAGATCAAAGCCTGGTTGAGCGACACCACCTTGCCATTGACCTTCGCGCCACGACACTTATGACCAATCTCAGTGTGGACCTTGTAGGCAAAATCAACCGGGGTTGCCCCAGGCGGCATGTCGATAACATGGCCATCTGGGGTAAACAAATAAACTCGGTCGAGACTTACATTCGCCATCATCTCACTCGCCGACTCGGGCAAGTTCTTGACCTCATCTTGCCATTCAATCACTTGCCGCAACCATGATAAACGGCGTTCATAACGTTCAACGCGGCCTGTTGGCGACTTTTCCTTATAGGTCCAGTGCGCGCAGACCCCGTACTCGGCTTCATGATGCATCCCTTCCGTTCGTATTTGAACTTCCAAGATTTTTCCTTCCGGGCCGATTACCGCCGTATGGAGCGACTGGTAGCCATTGTCTTTGGGATTTGCAATGTAATCGTCAAACTCATTCGGTATGTTTCGCCAAAGGTTGTGCACGATCCCTAAAGCCCGATAGCAATCATCTGATGAGTTGACCAAGATTCGAATCGCGCGAACATCATAGACTTCAGAAAAGGCGATGCCTTTCCTGCTCATCTTTTTCCATATGCTGCAGATGTGCTTTGCCCGACCTTCAAGGCTTGCATTGAGCTTGACGAACCCCAGCTTGGACTCAAGCGCTTCAAGCACCGAGCCAATATACCGATCTCGCACAGTCCGCTTTTCATCTAGCAAAGCCGCAATGCGGCGATACGCATCGGGCTCTGTAAACCGAAAGGCGAGATCTTCTAGCTCCCATTTCAAATGTCCAATACCAAGACGGTGCGCCAGAGGCGCATAAATTTCAGAAATTTCCTGCGCGAGCCTTAATTGCTTGCTCCGGTCTGCGTGCCCGGCTGCCCTAATAGCACAGGTTCTTTCCGCCAACTTAATCAGTGCAACGCGAATGTCATCGACCAAAGCCACAAGCATTTTCTTGGCCTGCTCAACCTGATCCGACGTCTCGCCCAAGACCATCTCATTTTTCAAGATATGGATATTACTTATGGCGGCCATTTTCAGCACGCCCTCCACCAAACTCGAAACCTTTTCGCCAAATTGCTTGCGGATGTGATTAACCGTTATTTGCTTCTCTCTCGCGGCGCGATAAACGATTGCTGCAATCAAGCCATCCTCATCAACTCGAAAATCTCGTAAAAGATCGGCAATTTCTAATCCCATAAAGTAACTACTGCGACCCGACGGCCAACCCGATCCCAACTGAATGGCTTTTTCCTCAGCTTGCGCTGACAGATCACAGGCTCGACTAATTCTGTCTAGATCCAAGTCTTCTCGGTCTGCGCCCAGCTCAGTCAACCACTGCGTTAAATCAAACTGACCCGCTTCAAAAATAATTCGCTGCTCTCTTGCCTTAACCATTTTTTGAGCCTCGACTGAAACAGGCGATCGATTCCATATGCGCGGTGTGGGGAAACATATCGATCATCCCAAGTTGATCCAACTGAAAACCCCCTGCACAAAGAATGTCTGCATCGCGTCTCAGCGTCTTTGGATTACAGGATACATAGACTATTTTCTGGCATGTACTGTCGACAAGCTTCTGGCAAACCAACTCCGCACCAGATCTTGGTGGATCCAAAAGGGCTTTATTGAACTGGGGCAAAACAAGCGACGCGCTTTCAGATTGGTAGAGATCTGCAACCTCAAAAGACACATTGCCCAAACCATTGAGCTGGGCATTACTGCTGGCTCTGTCGACACTGGATCTGGATGCTTCAATACCAACCACGGATGCGGCCCGTTGCGCGACCGCGAGGGAGAAATTACCAATCCCGCAAAAGGCATCTAAGACATGATCCTCCGAAGTTAAGTCGAGTAAATCTAGGGCAAGGTTCACCATCTCCTGGTTCACGGCTTGATTAACTTGGGTAAAGTCCATTGGATGAAACTCAAACACCAAGCCTTGATCGTCTAAGCGGTAATGCAACAAAGGGTTGGCCTCTTCGTTGAGTGGCCTAACCGAATCAGGCCCTTTGGACTGCAACAAAATCATAACTTGGTGCGCATCCTGAAATGCCAAAAACGCCGCCAGGTCTTCAGGCGGCAAAATGGTCAGATGCCGAACGACCAAAGCTACGGCGCCACTCGAAGCCGCGACTTCTATTTGGGGAATCGTGCTGCGACTGTCTAGGCCGTCAATCAGGCGAGACAGCGGCTCAATCAGCCTTGCAAGTTCCGGGACCAATACCTGACAGGACGTCATCTCAGTAATATAGGCTGAGCCGACCTCTCGAAAACCAATCAAGGTTCGGCCCTTCTTAACAACATGCTTAACCCCAAGGCGGGCTTTACTCCGATAGCCAACTGCATCACCTGAAAGCGTCGGGATCCACGTATCAGGCGGACAGTCATCGAATAAAGCCTGTAACCAATCACGCTTAAACACCAGTTGCGCCGATCGATCAAAATGCTGGAAGGCGCAACCGCCGCATTGCGCGGCGTGAGCGCATACAGGGATCACACGCGCCGGATGATCCTGTTCTATATTTTGGGATTGACACACCCACTGACCCTTTTTCTTCTTCAACGGAACAATCAGTGCTTGCTCCCCGGGCAAAAGCCCATGGATTGCAAATCGACCGTCTTCGCTGACGCAGGTACCCTCAATCGTCAAGGTATGACCGACATCGGTAAACGGGAGTTTCCTCTTTCGCATAATGGCAGCCGGCAATGTTAGGTGGACGACCCCAGATTATCCTTTAAGGCCGAACCGTTATTTTAAGCCAAGTCGGCAGTATATACACCCGTCGATAAGTAACGATCTCCTCGATCACAAATAATGGCAACAATGGTTGCATTCTCGATGCCCTCACTGATCTTAAGCGCCGCCGCCACAGAACCACCGGACGAAACCCCAGCAAAGATCCCCTCCTCACGAGCAAGCCGGCGCATCATGGCCTCGGCATCCTTCTGATCGATGTCCATGACTCGATCGACGCCTTCTGGCCGATAAATCTTTGGAAGATAAGCTGTGGGCCAGCGCCGAATGCCAGGAATCGCTTGACCCTCAACGGGCTGCAAACCGATAATTTCTACTTCAGGTTTGACTTCACCGAAGTATCGACCGACCCCCATAATGGTCCCGGTGGTCCCCATCGAACTCACGAAATGCGTGACCTCTCCATTCGTCTGACGCATGATTTCTGGCCCCGTACCATGATAGTGTGCAAGTGGGTTGTCAGGATTTGCAAATTGGTCCAGCACAATACCGTCGCCGGCCTGCATCATAGACTGTGCAAGATCGCGTGCGCCTTCCATGCCTTCTTGCTTCGTCACTAAAATCAGTTCGGCACCATAGGCCTGCATTGCCGCCTTGCGCTCGGCACTCATATGCGCGGGCATGATCAATTTCAAACGATATCCTTTTATCGCGGCCGCCATAGCCAAAGCGATCCCTGTGTTACCACTGGTCGCCTCGATCAATACATCTCCCGGTTGAATCACGCCGCGCTGTTCTGCGCGCTGAATCATACTCAGCGCGGGTCGATCCTTGACCGAGCCTGCCGGGTTATTGCCCTCTAGCTTTGCGAGCACGGTATTGCTCGTCGTCCCCGGTAAGCGCTGCAAGCGAACCAAAGGCGTTTCTCCGACGCATTCTTCAATCGTTGGGTACTGGATAATGGGCTCCTTGCCTCACTGGCCGTTATGGATTACAAAAGCTTAATCGAATGCTGGCTTTCCTTGAACCATTGACTGCCTCTAAGCTCAGTCCAATTCGGAATAACGACAGATCAAAGGAAGCGGTGACGCAATCAAAAACGAGAAAGCGCACCCTAAACACATAAACAAGCAGGCTAAAACAGACAAGCCAGCCTACTGGCTCGATCATAAGATTGAAGGCTTTGCACCGGACAGCACTGCGGTTTAAGTCCATGCCTGACCGAAAGGCGGCAGTGCGACGATCGAGCAGGCTGAAACGGTGTTTAACATAGCACGGGGTCTTCAGTCGCTAAGCCGCCACGGGAGTCTTCATGTCAAACGGCCATACCGCTGCGGATAGCCCATCCGTTATAACCCCTGGCGAGCCCGAAACCAAAGCGCTTGCCCAATCTCAAAACCTCATTTTCGTATTGACCACTTACGCGCTCGATCCAAATCGGGCCATACTGACGCGATTGCTCATCGATCTAGACCGAAAATTCATACTGTTGCCGATCGAACGCTTTACCCAACGCGCCATTAAAATCGCAGAGACAGATCTGATGCTCATTGACGCGGTTCATTTAAGTCAGGCCGGTTGCGCGAGTCGCGTCCCCGAGCTTCTCTTTGACTATCAGGCTGCGTGCGCCGTGGTCAGCGACAAGGGTAATCAGGCGCCAAGCACGCATCCCGAAAGGTTCGTGGCCCATCAACAGCTGCGGCAACAGCTGTCCCTGGGAGCAAACGTTAAAAGCCCGGCCTCCACGCAGCTCACAGCCTTGGGCCACAATGAGACATCATCGCCGGAACTGGACCTTTTAGCGGAACAAGGGGTGGACTATCAGACGTCCGACTTAGCCTTGACGACCACGAACCCGGAATCCCTGTTCGATCAAAAACTCGCCATCGAACGCGTCCGCGGACAACGGGTTTTGGCGATGGATCTTTATCATCTACTCAAAGCCAGCCTCGAGGAGGACCTTGCTGATCTCGCGGCGGCGCTTAGCGACAATGATTTGAGTCAGCTGCAACGCGTATTACATAAATTATCCGGCGCACTCGCGCTAACCGGTGCACGTCAGCTCGAGCAAGCTGTCGAGCGGGCCAAAAAGGCTTTAAAAACAGGCGAGCACCTGACCCCTGTGCACTCGGTCATGCTTGCCGGTGAACAGCTATTGGCTCTGATGACCCACGCTTCCTGGGAGGTGACACCTAAGTAACCGGCGCCAAGCCCTCGGCGATGGCCACGCTCACGACGAACCCGGCCTCATCACTGAGTGATAGATGCCAGCGCTGAACACCCAGACTGGCCGCTTTCATTAAAGCCTCGCGCAATAACTTGACACTGGGTTGCCCAGCACTATTTCGCAGAACTTCGATTCGATTAAACTGCACGCCTTCGCGCATACCGGTACCAAGCGCTTTACTAACAGCCTCCTTTGCAGCAAATTGCTTTGCTACGTAGGCGTTCCTGCCAGGCCCAACTTCATAGGCGTCAAACCGTGCTCGTTCGGCTTCGCTTAGAATTCGATCAGCGAATCGATCTGGATGTCTTGCCAAGACTCGGGTAATCCGGTCAATGGAGACGAGATCTGTGCCAACACCAATAATCATGATTGAGGCGACTCCAACAAATCTCGTGCCTTTAACGGTCGACCACCCAACAAATGATGAACGACTTGCCGAACCACTAATTTAACAATTTTCGCCCCCTGATCACTCATAATCCCGTCTCCCAAAGCAATCAGGTCAGCGCCACTGAAGCCTGAATCCTCGGGCCGCGCTAGCGAGCGAAACCCTTGTTCTGGGAAGAAGTCGTACTGCCCTTCAATTTTTATCGTGGTTTGTCGACTCGCATCGAACCGAAAATCAATACCAAACCCAAGCTCCGCCAACATCGCTAATTCGAAAATACGGAGCGCTTTCAAATCGAGCGGCGTCACCCTCAGCGTCCGAATCAATCGATCATAGGCATCAAACAAAGCGCTTTGGGCCTCAAACCGTCCCACCAAACGGTAGATTAATTCATTCACATACAGCCCAACAACCGCGGCTTGTCCCACAAGCGGCACGTAATCCCCAAGGCTTTCTATTACCTTCGCCACAGCAAGCTCGCCTCGGCTTACGCGTTGGACGGATAACTTACGAAACAAGTGCAACTCTGCCCGGCTTGATAGTTGTTTTTTTTGCTGGCGGCGAATCCCCTTAAACAGCAGACTGCCACGGCCTTCATCTCGTGAAAAGAATTCGACGAGCAGGCTCGTCTCTTGAAACTTACGGGTATGCAGTACATAACCCGTTAAACAATCAGTTTCAGATATCGTCATAGCCTAGGCTCTTGAGGGCTCGATCACTGTCCGACCAACCCGATTTCACCTTAACCCAAGTATTCAACATCACCTTTTGTGCCAACAATGCTTCGAGATCTTTTCGAGCCTCGATCCCAATTTGCTTCAATCGTTTACCTTGGCTACCGATCAAAATACTTTTCTGACCCTCACGCTCGACGAAAATCGTCGCTGTAATGTGTGCCACACCCCTTTCTTCCTTAAAGGCATCAATCTGAATGGTTAACGCATACGGCAACTCATCACCGAGCTGGCGCATCAACTTTTCTCGGATAATCTCTGAGGCTAAAAACCGTTCACTACGATCGGTCACCTGATCCTTCTGAAAGTAAAATGGGCTTTTGGGCAGATGCGCACAGACATCTGCCTCTAGCGCCTCTAGGTTATCGCGCTTTTCACCAGAAATGGGCATTACAACCGCATTGGGGGCGCGGCCTTGCAACGACTCAAGCTGCGGTAGCAAGCTGCCTTTATCTTTAATCAAATCGACTTTATTGACCGCGATGATCAAATGTGCGGTGGTGCTTTGAATCGCATCTTCGACAAGTTGATCATCTTCATTCCAATTTTTACGGTCCAGGACAAAGATCACGACATCAACATCTCGAATCACGCTCAGTGCATTCCGGTTCATGTAACGATTTATCGCGCGCTTACCCGCCACATGAATCCCAGGTGTGTCGACATAAAGGATCTGATCATTCTGAATTGTCTTGATCCCAAGCAATTGATGCCGAGTGGTTTGGGGCTTTCTCGACGTAATACTTAACTTTTGCTCGAGCAAGGCGTTCAACAGGGTCGACTTGCCAACATTGGGCCGGCCCACTATCGCCACATAACCACAACGCGTCTGAACTTCATCCATTTGGTTTCTCTCGATGTAGTTGTGCAAGGCAAGTTTCGGCGGCCTTTTGTTCCGCTTGCTTAATTGAGTCGCCCTCTGCAACCACAGGGGTTGCAAGCAACTGACAGGTGCACGTGACGGTAAATCGCTGCTGATGCCCTAAGCCAGAGGTTTGAAGTAAGGCATAGGTCGGTAGCGACATACCCTCAGCTTGCAAAAACTCCTGCAACGCCGTTTTGGAATCCTTGACCACACGACGCGCATCTAGCCCGTCAAGCTGGTCCTCAAACCAGGCCTCAATGAGTCCGGTCACAGTCTGTAAACCCGCCTCCAGATAGATCGCGCCAAGAATCGCCTCAAGGCTGTCCGCCAAGATAGAGTCTCTCTCCCAACCGCCAGACTGCCGTTCGCCGGGCCCCAGGATCAGGTGCCGCCCGACACTTAGCGCGCGCGCCTTGTTGGCCAGGCTCTCTTTTCGAACCAACTGCGCTCGAAATCGGCTTAACCGACCTTCATCAACCCCCGGAAACTGCTGATACAACCGATGGGTTACGACAAGCTCCAAAACGGCGTCGCCCAGGAACTCTAGACGCTCATTATGAATCCCTGCGGCGCTGCGATGGGTCAGCGCTAATTTGAGACGGGTAACGTCGGTAAAAACGTATCCTAATTGCGCTTGTAGTTGTTCTAGCTTGTCTTGGGCCGCCAAAATATCAATCGTCTAATCGAATCGAGTCATCAAAGGCGATGACATAGTCTATATTCACCACCAAATCCCCACGCACCTCGTATTGCAGGTGCACAACCGACCGATCCGATTCTAATTCGAATCGACTTTCTTTGATGAAATCGTGCAGGTTGTTCAATTTAAACCGCCGTTCAATCATTGCTTGCAGCGCATCAGATTCTAATTGAGCCGTCGCTGCGCTTTGCGCGAGGTCTTCCACAATCGAAAGCGCCGTTTGATGATCTAAATAGATTGGCACAAATTTAGCGCCAATCGAACCCACGGCGATACAGATCGATAACCAAATCAGGACTTCACTAACGGCCAACCCTTGCATCTTCTTAAAAGAGGTCATCACCACTACCTTATTCTATCCAACCGTTTCGGGAGGTATTAGGCAAAGAGAGTCCTGGCTCCTTGTGCAGCCAGACTGCGAAGGCTTTACCGACAATCTTATCTTCCGAGGCGAAGCCCCAATACCGACTATCGCTACTTTGATCACGGTTGTCGCCCATCATAAAATAATGGCCGCTGGGCACTAACCATTCTTGGACTCTCGCATCCTGATACTGGTTTCGATGGATTTCATGTTGCGACGACCCAAATACCTCGCTAAATCGCAATTGTTCTGGCCGAGTGTTCGGCACTTGCCCAAGGTAGGTTTGCACCTGCTCAATATTATTAATAAAAAGCACCTTATTTTGGTACCGAACCCGGTCGCCCGGGAGCCCCACCACGCGCTTGATGAAATAGTCGTCTTGATGGGGCGGAATAAACACCATCGCATCACCGCGAGCCGGTTCGCCAACCTCAAACACTTTTGTCCCAACAACCGGCAACCGAATGCCATAGGCAAATTTATTCACCAAAATAAAGTCACCCACTTCAAGTGTTGGAATCATGGACCCTGAAGGAATCTGAAATGGCTCCGCGAGGAAAGAACGCAAGACCAAAACAAACACCAGTACGGGAAAAAAGGAGATCGCATATTCCACAACCGCAGGTTGCGCCAGATTGCTTTGATCTGGGTTGCCCTCGGCTTTCGGTCGCCGAGGTGCAAGCCAATACACTTCAAACAACCAAACCAAGCCGCAACCTCCGGTTAACAGAACCAAAATCAAGGGGAAGTTAATACTCAAATCCATTGCCTTGCCTCCTTGGCCGGAACACCCTTAGCGGTCGACTTTCAGTACCGCTAAAAAAGCTTCTTGCGGAATTTCAACACTACCAACCTGTTTCATTCTTCGTTTGCCCGCTTTTTGTTTCTCGAGCAGTTTCTTCTTTCGGGTGATATCGCCACCATAGCATTTCGCTGTGACATTTTTTCGAAGTGCTTTAACCGTCTGGCGCGCAATAATCTGTCCACCGATCGCGGCTTGAATCGCCACATCAAACATTTGCCTCGGAATCAGTTCCTTCATCTTACTGGTAAGGGCCATGCCTTTACTTCTGGAGTCTTCGGTATGAACGATAATGGCCAAGGCGTCGACTCGATCGCCATTGATCAAAACATCCAAGCGCGCCAACTTAGCAGCTTGAAACCGCACAAAACTATAATCTAATGAGGCATACCCGCGAGATACTGATTTAATTCTGTCAAAGAAATCCAGAACCACTTCATTCATTGGCAGCTCATAGGCTAATGAAACCTGTTTACCCACAAACTGCATGTCTTTTTGGACACCCCGTCGCTCCTCGCACAGCATAATCACGCTGCCTAAATGCTCCGAAGGCACCAAGATATTGGCTAAGACAATCGGTTCTCGCATTTCCTGAATACTACCCATGTCCGGTAGCTGCGATGGATTATCAACACTAATGACCTCATCATTTTTTGTGAGCACCTCATAGACCACCGTTGGCGCGGACGTAATCAGGTCTAGGTCATACTCCCGCTCCAACCGCTCCTGCACGATCTCCATATGGAGCATGCCTAGAAACCCACAACGAAACCCGCTGCCCAAGGCATCGGAGCTTTCTGGCTCATAGATCAGCGACGCATCATTTAGTGTGAGTTTTTCCAGGGCATCTCGAAAATTGTTAAAATCATCTGCGCTGACCGTAAACATGCCGGCATAAACTTGCGGGCTCACCCGTTCAAAGCCAGGCAGGGCCTCGGTGCCAGCACCCGGGCTCACAATGGTGTCCCCAACGGGTGCGCCTCGCACTTCTTTAATCCCGGCCACAACAAAGCCCACTTCCCCTGACGCAAGACTGTCGGTTTCGGTCCGCTTGGGCGTAAAGATGCCAACCGCATCGGCTTGGTGGGTCTTGCCGGTTGAATGAATAATGAACTTATCTTTCTTCTTGATCCGGCCCTTAATCACTTTAATGAGCGAAACCACACCCAAATAATTGTCAAACCAAGAGTCGATGATCAGTGCTTGGAGAGGCTCTTCTCGATAATCTTTTGGCGGAGGGATCAGCTCAATTAGACTTTCCAACAGGTCCCGAACGCCAATACCCGTTTTTGCACTGACCGAAATCGCGGCACTGGCATCAATACCAATAATTTCTTCGATTTCCTGACAAACCCGCTCTGGTTCTGCTTGTGGCAAATCAATTTTATTCAAGACTGGCAAGACCTCAAGGCCCTGCTCTACCGCCGTATAACAATTCGCAACCGATTGCGCTTCAACGCCTTGGGCGGCATCAACCACGAGCAAGGCACCTTCACAGGCCGCCATTGAGCGCGATACTTCATAACTGAAGTCGACATGTCCAGGTGTATCGATGATGTTGAGCTGGTAAACCTGACCATCCGCTGCAGGGTAACTCAAAGAGACACTTTGAGCTTTGATGGTGATCCCACGTTCTCGCTCGATATCCATCGAGTCGAGTACTTGGCTCGCCATTTCTCGTTCGCTCAGGCCGCCGCAAAGCTGGATAAAGCGATCAGCCAAGGTCGACTTCCCATGATCAATGTGGGCGATAATCGAAAAATTTCGGATAAATTTAGGATCCATCAAAACGGTACTAACCCTATGAAATGCGCCGGAGTCTAATGGAAATTGCTGGATTTCGCCATCAGACTTCCCGGATCTTACCGCTAAGAATCAATCTTTATTGCGATAAACTGTGGCTGTTTTGACCGAATAATTCTAACAGGCAATGCAACGCCCACCGGCAGCGTCGCCATCACAGTGTTAAATTCCGTCACGGAGTCTACCCATT
>ENA-ORDA01002941-ORDA01002941.1-marine-metagenome-genome-assembly--contig:-NODE-2941-length-12390-cov-3.801105_pt1 | contig 12390 bp, 9 predicted proteins | sample MGYA00237778_ERZ508506 | MGnify/ENA primary metagenome ERZ508506 (study PRJEB26177, sample SAMN06267891) | marine metagenome | isolation source: Monterey Bay, California, USA | place: Pacific...
ATCATTACTCAAGAAAGTCACAGTAATGTAATTAAGGACTGATATGAAGAATCTACTATTACTATTATTTCAATCGTTGATTAGATAAAAGTATTTATTACTTCGTATAATGTATATTATGTTAAATGAGTAATATTTTCATTTAAACTTTATTTGAATTTATCACTCTACTTCACATTAAGAATTATTTAAGCAAATTAGTATATGCAGAGTTCATCTAGAAATTATCAATACCTTGGATTACTTATAATAATCTGGGGATCATCATTTGCAATGATATACGAGTGTCTGAATGGTGGGTTCTTCTCTCCTGAACAAACTGTCGGATACCGACTCGCTATTGGCTCAGTAGTTTTAATTTTAACTTGTCTAATCTGTAGAAAAAAATTTCCAAATACCCTCTCTACATGGATAGATTTTCTTATATATGCAGTTATTGGTAATATCATTCCATTTCAACTGATAGCCCAAGGCCAGTTATTTATTACATCGGGCATGGCGGGACTATTAATGGCATTTGTGCCGTTAATGACAATTGTTCTTGCGCATATTTTTCTTCCCAATAATGAACTAAATAGATTTAAAATTATCGGATTCATCCTAGGTATATCTGGTGTTTTATTTATTTTAGGCCCTTCAATAAGTGATGGTAACAACGAATTGTATGGAATTTTGCTAATACTAGGCGCAACCTTTTTTTATTCCATTAATAGCGTTATTGTTGAGAAGCTTCCTAAATATGACCCACTTGTAGCGGCCGCCTGCTCTACAACGTTGGCAAGTCTTTTGGCATTTTTGTTATGGCCAGACATTATTAACCTATCACTTGATGGCGTGCCAATTAGAACATTATTAAATATGTTAGCACTTGGTTTGCTTTCTACAGGGTTAGGTGCCTTAATTTACTTTAATTTGATAAATAATGCTGGCGCAGCCTTTTTATCAAATATGAACTATGTGATACCAGTTTATGCATTTACCTTAGGTGCTTTTGTATTAGGCGAGCCAGTTTTGTGGCAAAATATGGTAGCCTTGGTATTAATTGTTTTTGGTATATTTGTTTCTAGAAAAAAATTAAAAAGTTAAAGTTGAGTTTTTTATGCAAGAAAACATAGATGTAATTATCATTGGTGCAGGTATTGCTGGAATTACTACCGCTTATTATCTGCAAAAAAATTTTCCAGGCGTCAACTATAAGATACTCGACTCAAGGAGCTCTGCAGGAGGAACTTGGGATCAGATGAAATTTCCTGGTGTTCGCGCAGATAACGATATGTACACCTATGGATTTAGTTTCAATCCATGGAAAGGCTCAATAATAGGAAATGGCGCGGATATCAGAGGGTACATAAATGAAACAGCAAACAAATTTAAAATCAAAAAAAATATAGTATTTAATACGCAGGTATCGGCACTATCTTGGAAGGATAATTTATGGACAACAAAAACCGATAAAAAAAATTATACGAGTCAGTACGTTATTTGCTGTACTGGGTCACGTGATCGTAATAACCCTCACCTACCTAAGTTTAAAGGGGAAAGTAAGTACAAAGGCAAAATTGTACACACGCAAAACTGGGGAGATACAGACTTTAAAGGTAAAAGTGTAACTATTATCGGAAGTGGCTGTACCGCTATTACCATGGCACCTTCAATTATAAAAGAGGCTAAGAAAGTAACATTAGTTCAGCGTAGCCCTGCATGGATTATTGATATTGATAGCCAAGAAAAATCATCACGTGGTTACAAAACATTTCAAGTCTTAAAAGACTATATATCTAGTAGGTTTTTTAAAAAATCACTTAGAAAAAAAATTATCGCAGCAGATCCATATTATAACGATAAAACCACGCCATCATATGATTTTTGGGACCAGCGCCCTGCTTCTAGTTTAGATCAGGATTATTTTAGGGCTGTTGAGTCAAGCAAGGTAAAAATTGAGCGTCAAGGAGTAAGTAATTGGGAGGCAACAGGAGTCAAGCTGCAGGATGGGAAAGTTATCCATAGTGATTTAACTGTAATGGCTACAGGCGGTAATGCACAATTATTGGGTGGAATTGATATTTTTGTTAATGATAAGAAAATAAATATCCACGATACGAGTTGGTACAGAGGAATGATGTTTAGTGGGTTGCCAAACCTTTTTGCGCACGCGGGATACATAAATTTTAGTTGGACTGCGAGATGTGAAATAGTCAGTCAACGCATTTGTAAAACAATTAAGTATATGAAGAAAAAAGAATTAAGTACTTGTACCGCTAGGTATTTGGGAGAAAAGACTACGCCGTCAATACAGGCTAATTACGTATTAAGGGCTATGGATAAGTTTCCAAACAGGACGTATAAGTTTTATCAGAATTATTTTGTGGAATATATTATATTCAAATTGAGTAAAGTTGATGATGGCGCATTAGAGTTTGAGAGATAGCGCTCTACAAAGCAACAATATCAAATGTATGTCGAAAAAAATAATTTAGTCAAAGTCTTCGATACCCAATCTTTGCATCACTATCTCCGCATTTTTTTTGCTTTCTGCAGCGGCCTTCTCATCTCCAATTTTTGTATATAGCTCAACTTGAGCAATCAGTGTTTTAGCTAGATAATATTCTCCACCATTATCAATACAAAACTTTTCAAGCTTCTTCAGTGTTTCGATTGCTTTTGTTTGGTTCTTATCTAGGTAATAGTATCTTGAAAGTTCAATGCTGCTGTCAGCGTATTCACCCAGCATACCAGTCTTTTGAAACATTAATGTTGCTCTCAAGCCATATTCAACTGCTTTTGAGGCTTTATTTCTATAGAAGTATGTTTGAGCTAAGCCTTCATAACAAACAGCTCGCTCATTATCATTTGAGGCCAATACCAAAGCTCTTGTATAGTAATCTTGAGCATCTAAAAATTCTTTAGTCCTAAGCATGTTAATACCTAATTGATACAAAAAACGGTGTTCATATTGAAGGTATTTACTGTTGCCCAATTCTGCTGTCTGAAATCCATAAGTGAATGTCTTATTAGACCCTTTAAAGTCTCCAGAATCTCTCTGTGTAATGCCCTTGAAAAGAATTGCTTGCATTTGATCAGCTTGGATAGAAGCTTCCTTTTCGGCTATTTCAAAGTCTTTAATTGCCTGATCATTATTTCTAAGACGAAAATTAGCTTTACCCTTACAAAAGTTAGAGTCATATTTGTCTTTAACTGAATTCGCTGCTTTTAAAGCCTCCTCAAACTTACCTTTATTTAATTGTTTCTCACATTCATTATTCACATTATAAGCAAAAATATTGTTTGAATACAATAATGTAAAAGATAAAATTAATGTTAATTGTTTAATCATTATTACTCCTCAGTCCATTTAATAAGATCATTTTCCGATAAAATTACTACTCCAAGTCCTTGCGCTTTTTCAAGCTTACTACCCGCATCGTTTCCAGCTAATAAATAATCTGTCTTTTTTGAAACAGTTGACGTTATTTTGCCACCATATTGCTCGATTATTTGTTTCGCATCTTCCCTCTTAAGTGTTGGTAATGTACCTGTTAGGACAAAAACCTTACCACTAATTTCAGAAACAAATTTAACTTCTTTTCTAAGCTCTTCTTTAAATGACACGCCATTATTGATGAGCCTGTCAATTAAATCAAGATTTTTTAAATCATTAAAGTAACAATGAATAAAGCCTGAAACAGTAGGACCTATGTCATCAACCCCCTCTAAACCCTCCCGAGTTTGTGCTTTTATATTTGATATAGTTCCGAATTCTTTGGCTAGATCTTTTGCTGTCGCCTCACCCACCCCTCGAATCCCTAGCGCGTATATCAAACGTCCTAATGTTGTTTCTTTTGATTTATGAATTGATTCAATAAGGTTTTTAGAAGATTTTTCACCAAACCGCTCTAAACCCTCAAGAGAACCTAAATCGAGAGTGTATAAGTCTGTAAAATCATTAATCATTTTATTTTCTAGTAGTTGATCAATAATCTTTTCACCCAGCCCATCAATATCCATCGCTTTTCTTGAAGCGAAATGCATAATGGACTGTTTTCTTTGAGCGGGGCATTGAATACCTTCACAACATCTAAGGATGGCCTCTCCTTCCTCTTTTTTTAGTTTTGAGCCACATTCAGGACATTGGATTGGCATTAAAAACGCCTCAATATTTTTTGGTCGTTTAGCCTTAATAACACTCACAACTTCAGGCACTACATCCCCTGCTCTTCTTATTAAAACAAAATCATTGATATGAACATCTTTCCTAAGAAGTTCTGCTTCGTTATGAAGGGAAGCGTTTGTCACCGTTACACCAGATACGAAGGTTGGTTTGAGTCTTGCCACAGGGGTAATTGCACCAGTCCTACCCACCTGAACATCAATACCTAAAACCTGTGATTCAGCCTCTTCAGCAGGAAACTTATGCGCAACAGCCCATCTAGGTGCCCTTGATACAAAACCAAGCTCATCTTGATAATTTAGAGAATCTACTTTATAAACAACACCATCAATATCAAAGGGTAAACTTTGTCTTTTGTCGATAATTTCATGGTAATAATCTAATAATCCAACAACACCAGTCACATTTTCTACAAGATCTGTAGTAGGTATTTTGAGTTCATTCAGCAATTTTATTGAGTCAGAATGTGATGTAAGAGTGTTTTCTATACCCTCAAAATCTATACTGTATGCATAAAACCTAAGTGGTCGAGTTGCTGTAATACTTGAATCTAATTGTCTCAAACTACCTGCTGCCGCATTTCTTGGGTTAGCGAATACTTTTTGACCTAACTCTTCTTGTTTTTTGTTAAGGGTGAGAAAATCTTCTTTAAACATAACAACCTCGCCTCTTATTTCGATTCTTGATGGCAGACTCTTAGTGTCAATTTTAAGGGGAATAGACTTGATAGTTTTAAGGTTGTGAGTTACATCTTCGCCCGTGAAGCCATCGCCTCGTGTCGCGCCGAGAGAGAAAAAACCTCCCTCATAAATTAATGCAATCGCAAGTCCATCAAATTTTGGCTCTACTGCATAATTAATACTTTCCACCCCTAAATCAGTTTTAATTCTTTTATCAAAAGCTGCTAATTCGTCCTCGTGGAACACGTTGCTGAGAGAAAGCATTGGCTTTTTATGGCTCACTTGATTAAATGCGCTATTGGAAAGCATACCGACTCTCTGTGTTGGTGAGTCCTCTGTGATTAATTCAGGATATTGCTTCTCTAGCTCCTCTAATTTCCTCATAAGATCGTCATAGACGCTATCAGTGACGGTTGGGTCATCTTTTACATAATAATTAAAATTATGTTCTTGAATCTCCTTTTTTAAAGTTAAAACAGTTTCTTCAATTGCACTATTTTTTTTCATGACTTAATTGAACATTTTTTGAGCAATTTTCGAGCCCGATGGAATTTTCTTTTCTTGCATTATTTTCTCTAGTTTTTTTAAATGCACATAAATTTGGCTTATTTGATCATCGTTTAAAGGCTTTCTGCTAACATCAACAAGCACTCCATTAAGCTTAGTGTTGAATTGTTTAATTATAAGAATCAGTTCGTTGAATGCTGTTGTAATTTTCATAGTATTTGGGATGTCCATTTTGAAAATAATTCCTTGAAGGAATGTTTCGTGACTTATATTTAGTGGCTTCCCAGTTAGTGAAGTAAGCACGCAAATCTTTTGACCTGAATCTTGGTGTATTAATTCGTGAAACGATTTATTATTGACTTTAAAGATAGGTTGTTTAAAAAAGTCTATCAAAGGCCCTGCGTGAAATGTTGGGTCAGACTTCGGATAAACCTGAAGAATCAATGAGTGATCAACATCTTTTTTAAATTTACTTAAATGAAAAGATTCTTTTTCAATATCCTGATTAGATAACCAAAATATTGGTCCATCAACATTTGATGAAATATCATTCGCAAGCTGCTTAAAATCCTGGATGGCTTTGGTATCTAGAGTATATTTCCTGCTTGCGAGCAGTAAAACTAAGAGAACCTGGTTGTAATTAATAGAGTCATAAATTGCTGATTCTGTTGCCCACAAATCATTATCTTTTCTGATATAAACTCTGACACCTGGCATCGATTTAATTTTATCTAAAAGTAATCCACTGCTCGACTCTTGAATCTTTTTACATGTAATTGAAATTACGGTTTCAATGTCTCTGTCAATGCCATCAGGCAAATTTGAATTAATTATCTTTTCTGAACCAGTTAAATTCTCATTAACCTCTTTTTCTATGGGTTCAAAAGGCTCAACAACTTCAGGAGTCACTTCTAGATCATTAAAGTTATGAAAAAGTGGATCGTTGTCCTCGCTAATAGAGTTGTTAGGTTTTGTGAGGCTGGCTTGTTTCTTTGTTAATCTTTTTAATTCACTCCAATTGTAGATGATTAGCACAAAAATAATGGCTACGCCCGTAATTAATAGTGCAAGTTGAACATCATTCATATTTAGTAAGCTAGCTCCATATCGTCAATATCCCTCATATCTACTTCGACAATCCTTGAAACTCCAAGTTCTTGCTGAGTAACGCCGACTAATTGTTCTGCAATCTCCATGGTAATTCGGTTGTGTGTAACGATTAAAAACTGTGTCTTTTCTGCCATTTCCTTTACTAAAGAACAAAAATTACCTGTATTGGTATCGTCCAATGGTGCATCTACTTCATCCATAACGCAAAACGGAGAGGGGTTTAATTTAAATAAAGCAAATATAAGCGATATTGCTGTTAATGCTTTTTCCCCACCTGACAAAAGATTAATCGTTGTATTTTTTTTACCAGGGGGTTGGGCTGATACTTGGAGACCTGTATCTAAAATTTCATCCCCCATCAATTGAAGCTCTGCCCTTCCTCCCATAAACAATCTTTTAAAAAACTCACTGAAATTTTTGTTAACTTCTTTGTATGTTGTATCTAATTTTTCCTTTGTTTCACTATCGATTTTTTTAATTGCATTCTCAAGTGTCGTCATCGCTTCAGTTAAATCATCAGATTGTTTTTGTAGATAATTTTTTCTTTCTTGGATGGAATTTAGTTCATCGATAGCAGCTTGGTTAACTGGACCAAGGCGTTCCATTTTAAGGCGGAGTGAATCACACTTTTCTATTATCGAATCGACATTTATGTCAGCATCGATTGCATCAAGTAAAGCACTTTCATCGAAGGAGGTTTTTTCAATTTCTTGGCAGCATTGCTGGAATAGGATCTGTGATTCTCTTTCTAAAATTTTAGATTCTTGGACTTTTTCAGTAAGTGGGTTCAGTGAGTGTTGCTTTTCCAGTCTTTTGCTTTCTAAATTTTTCAGATTAGTTTCTTTCGTCAAAAGATCCTCTCTTGCTTTAATAAGCTTTTTTTCTGCCTGTTCTTTTTCTTGAAGGCTTTCTTTAAGAATTGATTCTTGATTTTCAGAATTTTTTTCATTTAATTGATTATGTGAATCATTAATTAATTTTTCTAAGCGAAGCTTTTCGTTTGTATTGTGAGTTAATTTTTCAACAAAATCTTCATGTTTGTTCTGATGAATTTTTAAATTAAATAAAAGCTCTTGCTCTATTTTATCCCGTGCAAATACCTTTTCTCTTTCTGATTCAAATTTTACCTCAGAGGTTTTTTTGTCATTCAATAATTCCTCTAATTTGTTTTGTAAATTTAATTTGTCTTTACTATGTTCGTCGAGACTCTTTTGTTTTTGACTAAGCTCATCCATAAAACTACTTATTTTTTTATCAGCCTCTTCAAGCTCGATGCCTATATTGACAATTCTTTCTTGTCTGTGAATTTCAATTTGTTGCTGTTTATTTACCTCTAAATTAATTGAATTTTTCTCTTCAATAAGATTAAATTTTTTCTCAGATAAAAGCTCAACTTCTTTTTTTGTTGTCGCTAAATTTTCTACATGTTCATCTGTTTTGTTAATAGTTTTATCTAACTCACTTCTGTATCCGGGTAAATCTTTCTTTAAGTCTTCAAGCAGCTTAAGATTAGTAAGTTTGTTAGATTTTATTTTATTTTCAGATCGAAATACTTGAAAGTTTTTACCATGAATATTTCCAGACTGATCAACCAATATTTCACCAAAGTTAAGATCTTTAATATTAACCTCTAGATCTTGTTCATTTGTAATATAGGCATGACAAAGCCATTCTGTTAATACATTATTTATATTAGGTATTTTAGAAGATACTTTTGAAAGCAGTGGCGTGAGTTTTGCGTTATGCGTAATTGTCTTGTTTGAACTTCCCTCATATACAATAGCTATGCTTGTTGGTATCTCTTTAAGTGATTTAGGGGATATTCTTTTGCTTTCATAGCCACTGCTATACTCTGAAAGAAGAAAGCTAACAGCTTTTTGCCAATCTTTTTCGATATCAACTCTTTTAAATATATTCCTTTCTTTATCAATACCTGCTTCATTAAGAAATTCACTGGTATGCTCATCATTCATTTCGCTCTCCACAAAGCTCGACAGGGTCGAGATTTGTATTTCAGTCTGCTGAAAATTTTTAAGATGCTCATCTTTTCTCAAGTTGAGGTTGTCTGTTTCCTTTTCTAACTTTCTAATCAATTCTTTTTTCTCTGATAACTCATTATCCGCGAGCGTTATTTGATTATCTATATCTCCTATGTGGTCTGGAGAGGTGCTGTCATGACTTCCTCCTCTCTCTTTAATTGCCAAGGATTCATCATGAAGTTGTTTTTTTCTTACCTCTAAATCCTCAATGCCTTTATTAATATAATCAATTCGAGTTGATTCTAAATTAATTAACTCGTATATTTTTTGATTTTCGCTTTGCTGAACTTCTAACTTCTCAACAGCTGCCCTATATTCAGCTTCTACCTTCACGAGACTGGCTTTATCTGCTTCTGCATTTTGTTGGTGCTGAGAAAGTTTTTCATTTTCGATTTGTATTAAATTTTGATTTTCTTCTATCGCTTTTTCAATTTCATCGATTGAAGTGGTATGAGATTTCAATTTTTCCTCACTCTCAACCAATGTAACCTTCAATCTCTCTAAATTATTTTTAATATTATTTAGAGCATTTTCTGCATCAGATACAAGGGCATTTACCTCATAAAATTTAGCCTGTGCAGAATTAATTTCGTTAGATGTATCGGCGTGCTCTTGCCTTGCATTCTCAACGTTCACTTCGATATCTCTTAATGCTGTTGTAAATTGATCTAATTCAGTCTGTTGGTTAGTAATAAGTGTTTTTATTTGGTCCCAAGACTCATTCGCATCCCTCTTCTTTAATGCCCAAACCTGCGCTTCTTGGAATTTTAAATTTTCTTGGTGCTTATTATATTTGCTTGCGGTTTCTGCTTGTGATTCAAGCTTGGTGATTTGTTGATTGATTTCCCTTAATAAGTCTTCAACACGGGATAGGTTCTCTTTTGTATCACGCAGTCGATATTCTGTTTCTTTTCTTCTCTCTTTATATTGACTGACACCAGCAGCTTCCTCAAGAAAGTTTTTTAGCTCTTCTGGCTTTGCTTCAATAATTTGTGAGACTGTATTTTGCCCAATGATTGCATAACCTTTAGCGCCTAAGCCAGTACCAAGAAATAAGTCAGCTACATCTTTTCTTCTCACTTGAGTATTATTAATGTAATAACTTGACCCCTTTTCTTTTTCAATGACTCTCTTGACAGATATTTCAGCGTAACTAGCCCATGCTTGTGGTGCCATTCCTTCTGAATTATCAAAGAAAAGTTCAGCGCTTGCTCTAGAAACGGGCTGGCGAGTATCACTTCCGTAAAAGATGACATCTTCCATCGTTCCTCCTCGCAACTCTTTAGCTGAGGAAGATCCTAAAACCCATTTAATAGATTCGGTTACGTTTGATTTACCACAACCATTTGGTCCCACAATGCCTGCTAATTGTGCGTCAACTTTTATTGTTGTTGGGTCAACAAATGTTTTAAAGCCAGCTAATTTAATCTCTTTAAGTTTCAATTGTTATCAATCTTTGGATTTTGTTGAAAAAGAATTTGTTCAAGGCAGTATAATGTCATCTTTCAAATAAATTTAAGCTTAAGTTATGAATCAAAATTCACTCGGTGGAAAGCCAACAGCCCAACCCACCAAAACACTAGAAACATTCGAAAATCCCAACGCTAAAAGAGATATTCATATCCATATGCAAATTCCAGAGTTTACTTGTTTGTGTCCTAAAACAGGCCAACCTGACTTCGCCACTTTGTACCTTGATTATATCCCCGATAAGACTTGTGTGGAACTAAAAAGTCTAAAACTCTATATCTGGTCATTCAGAGATGAGGGATGCTTTCATGAAGCAGTTACTAACAGTATTTTAGATGACCTTGTTCAGGCAACAGACCCTAGATTTATGAGATTAACTGCCAAATTCTTTGTTAGAGGTGGTATTTTTACTAATGTGGTTGCTGAACATTCTAAGCCAGGTTGGAATCCAAAGCCTAAAATTGATTTAGGTCAATTTGATTCTGAAAAAAATTATCGAGGATAATTTTACGGGGGTATAGCTCAGCTGGGAGAGCACTTGCATGGCATGCAAGGGGTCAGCGGTTCGATCCCGCTTACCTCCACCAATTCTTTGATCAAATAGGCCTTAGATTGACCGTTTATTATTCCTTAATAAATCGTAAAGTCATTCGATCCGACTCACCAATCGATATAATATCTGCCTTATCATCATCTTCAACCCCCCTTAAGCTAGGTAGCAAATTCCATACACCCTTTGGGTGATCAGCAGTATCTTTAGGATTTGCATTGATTTCGGATTTAGCATCAAGCTTGAATCCGGCATCTGTTGCTATCTGAATAACATATTCTTCTGTCATATAACCACTTTCAATCTGTTTATCTAAGGGCGTTCCTGCCTTTGCTCTGTGCTCTACTACTCCAAGAACTCCTCCAGACTTAAGGGCTTTTGCAAATCCAGCAAACATCGCTTCAGCTGATCCTGCTTTCGCCCAATTATGAACGTTTCTAAATGTAAGAACCATGTCAACGGGGCTATTCGGAGAAAATTCAGGTTGTTTTGGATCAAAATGAACCCAACGGAGTTGGTCATAGATATCAGGATTTTTTCCCATCTTTTCTTTAAATGCTCGTTCTAATTTAACAAAGTAAGGATTTATTTTTTCATGCAGTTCTAGGGAGGCATAAGAGTACTGCCCTTTATTACGCATCAGGGGAGCTAAAATCTCTGTATACCAACCATATCCCGGAGTAATTTCAACAACAGACTGTTCCGGATTCAGGCCAAAAAAGAGTAATGTTTCTTTTGGATGGCGATATTTATCACGCTCAACATAAGAAGGCGTTCTATGTTCAGCCTCTAGGGCTTTATCAATAACCTGGCTAGTATCTGAATTACCACAACCAAGTAATATTGTTAAAAAGAATAAAATAGAAAAAAGTTTATATAATTTATTATTTGTCATGTTTATGTAAATATTGATTTAAGGGTTAAAGTAAAATAATTAAATATGTTTCAAAAAATATAATAATGAATTACAAATCAAAAACAAGACTTTTTATAAATGAAGATATTCATAATTTCTAATCATTGGCTTTATCTATTATTTATATTATTTTATTCTGGAAGTATTTTCCCCAATGAACTAACTCAACCCAAGGGTGCGGTAGTAACTTCGAATGCTCTGGCAACTAAAGCAGGAGAAAAAATTTTAGCTGAAGGTGGTAACGCTTATGATGCTGCTACAACAATCAGTGCAATGCTTTCTGTAGTAGAGCCATTTGCATCAGGTCTTGGAGGAGGCGCATTCTGGTTAATATATGATGCTAAAAGTAAGAAATATACAATGTTAGATGCCAGAGAAACTGCTCCGCTTCAATCTCATAAAAATATGTATCTAGATGAAAATGCGAACGTTATTAAAAATATGTCTACGCTTGGACCATTGTCTGCAGGAATTCCTGGTGTCCCTGCGGTATTAAGCTACGTCAATGATAAGTACGGTTCAAAAAAATTAAGTACCCTTTTAGATCCTGCCTATGAGGCAGCGATCAATGGATTTCCTGTAAATGAAAGATATTTAAAGGGTGCAAAATATAAAAAGAAATGGCTGAAAAAATATAAAGAAACGGAAGCAATTTTTTTGCACAACGGTGAAGTGCCAAAAAAAGGATGGATCCTAAAGCAAACCGATCTAGCAAGGACGATAAAAAAATTAATGAAGGATGGCCACAGAAGTTTTTACACAGGAGGCTTTGCTAAAAGAATGGTTGAATCTGTTCAAAATAATGGCGGAATTTGGAGTGAAGAAGATTTAAATAGATATAAAGTTCTTGAGCGAGAACCAGTTCGGTCTTCCTACAAAGGAATTTCAATTATCGCTCCTGGACTCCCATCCTCAGGCGGTTTGGTTTTATCTATGCCCTAAATATATTA
>ENA-ORDA01002942-ORDA01002942.1-marine-metagenome-genome-assembly--contig:-NODE-2942-length-12381-cov-4.228706_pt1 | contig 12381 bp, 11 predicted proteins | sample MGYA00237778_ERZ508506 | MGnify/ENA primary metagenome ERZ508506 (study PRJEB26177, sample SAMN06267891) | marine metagenome | isolation source: Monterey Bay, California, USA | place: Pacific...
TTATTTTTACTTTGATAGCGACTTGGACGTTATAAAGGCTTCGTTCGTTGTTAGCTATAACTTAGGCGCCTTAACGTCAGGCAGTGTCTCAGGACAAACTAACTCTCGAAACGCCATATTTAGCACAATCAAATTAGAGTTGTTCTACGCAACGGCGTCGTATTCTGGAACGCCTGGAACTTGGATTTCTTGGGACGATCAAACCTTTACAACTTCGACCTTGAGCGCATCAGAAACATCAATGTCAGATAACACCCTTGTGGTGCAGCAAGTTAATCTTGGCGGCGGCAATTGGGAGACAAAACTTTTAACAAGAGAAGAGTATAGAAACTACGCCAACGATGACTACTACTCCAGTAGTTTTACTCCAAACCATGTCGTTGACGATGAGTATTATTTAAATTGGCGAGTTGCAAAATCCCCCGAAGTAGAGTGGCCTGCTGGCGCTGTGTTTTTAAAAGTTGTCGCCACTGTAACAAACGGCTCTTACACGCCGTACCCATCAACAGGGAGCCCTTCTCTAACAGAAACTAGGATCGTGTCTATACCAGGCGCAACCCTTTATGAGCATGAGAACCACGGCCCTGCGTTAGCGCTGGGAGGCCAAGGTTGGGATAACGCCACTAGATATGCTGGTTTAAACGGACAAACTGTTTTATCCGGCGGTGAGGTGATTATTGGATCCCCCCGCCAGAATATAGGCTCTCCAGGTAAGACAGCTAAACTCAAGCTTGTGGGCTTTGATACAGACAATGGGTCTATCAGAAAACTCTCTGCCATAGAATTCCACAATGGACTTTCAACGCTAAACGGCTCGCCAGAGTTTGGGATTTCTGTACCTAATGCTGGTGACGTTTTAGCATTCGCGGGCAACGTAAACTTCAATAACAATGTTGACGTTGACGGAACGCTTTCCATCAACGGCGTGCCGGTAACCACTGGCGGGGGAGCAGCTCCGGCAGGATCTAACACTCAGGTTCAGTTCAATAATAGCGGATCTCTAGGCGCGTCATCAGCTTTCACTTTTAATGACGCTACGGATACTCTAGCAGTTACAGCCATCTCTAGTGGAGTCACGACGATTACATCGTCAGGCACTATCGGCGGCGCAACAGTAGCAAACGGCTACTTAAAGATCACAGATAACACTAACACTCTAGCGTTTGACGCAAATGAAATTCACTCTACCCTAAATTTATATATACTATCCGAAAATGCTCAAATTATATTTAGGGGCCTTAGCAACGCAGGAGTTGTTTTAAAAAATGGCTCCACCCAGTTCATGGATGCCTCGCGCAATTTAAGCAACATCGGCACGATCTCTAGTGGGGCTATTACAAGTACAAGCTCTATCACTGGTAGAACAGGAACTTTTACAGGTCAAACTGGAATAGCTCTTGAAGTCAATAGCGGAAACACAAACGTAACTTCAACATTTGAAAGCGAAGATGCTCAAGCATGGATTAATATAAAAGACAGTGCTTCAAGCACTTACGGAGCTATGCTAGGAGCGGAAGGTGGTTTATTTAGACTCCGAACTAATAACAATGATGAGGATACGGATTTAACAGTAGATACTTCAGGTAATTTAAATGTTTCAGGGAATATCTCACTAGCCGATGATAAAAGCATAACGTTATACAATAGCGATGGAACAACTTCGACTGCGAACCTCAACATCCCTCGCGCTGGCCAAATAACCCTCTATGGAAATGCAAGCAATGATCACTCGATAGCATCAAGAGGCGCTTCGGGAACGGTCACTGACGATCTTCGCATTAGTTCTTATGGCTCGGTTATTTTCGATCTAGATTCAAATTCTAATAACACCAGCAACGCAAATTTTATCATTGGTCGCCACGGCGGCGGCACTAACCAAATCGGAACGCTTCTAACGATAAGTGGAGAGACAGGGGCCATCACAACATCAGGCGCTATCTCTAGCGGGGCCATAACCAGTAGTGGCGCTATTACCGTTAATCTAAACGGGGACGCGCTAAATCTAAGATCAACGACTAACGCCGAGCCTGTACGCATCACATTTAGCTCAGACGTTCCAGCGGCTCAAATTGGCTACGTTGAATACGTCCACTCGGATGGCGATTCTTATGGGTCAGGCGAAGCATTAATTATAGGCGGTAACCAATCCAGCACAAGCATTCTTGCTGACGGCAAGCTGATGTTCCGAGATGGAATCTACAGCAAGCCAGCTTCGGGAACTGGCGCGGGAACATTGCTTATTAGCTCATCAGGCAATTTGACCAATATTAGCACTATCTCTAGTGGGGCTATTACGTCAACTGGATTAATCACAGCCGATAGGTTTTTGTCAGGATTAGGAACGGCGGCTTCTCCAGCTATTCAGGTTGGAGATACCGATTCTGGGTTTTATGATACTGGTGCAAACACGGTTGGGGTCTCGCTAGGGGGTATTTTAGAGTACGACTTTCAGCCAACTCAATTTGACATGAAAACCAACAACCTGATAGCTGTTGGAAGCATCACTTCTGCCGCAGTAAATCAACCACACGCACAAAAGATTACGGTCACGGATTCCGACCCTTTGACGACCAGAAATGGTTTAGTGATAGACCACAACGTGACCGGCAACACCGTTTTGACGACTGATATCACGAAGCGCGGTATTTTCGTTGACATGGATATCACCTCAACGGGAGGCGATACCTCTAATGAACTAAGAGCCTACGGAATATTTTCAGACGTTCGGGGCACTGGCGATACCGACCTACGTTATGGCATGTACAGTTACACTGAGACGCAACACGGCGCTGGAACTGTCTCAGGTAATTACGGAATTTTCGCGCAAGCGGTTAGTGACGACACTGGAAGCGGCCACACAGCAAGCAACTTCGCCGGTCAATTTTTAGCTTATGGCTACGGATCTGGAACGGGCGGCACGACAGCTCAATATGGGGTTTACAGCAAGGTTCTGCTGACAAGCGCCAACGACAAAAACACGGCTTCAGCGACTGCTGTTTACGGAGAAATAGAGGTTGATAATCCAGGTCAGGCGCAAACTCTTGCGACCGCTAAAGTGTTTCACGCTGAATTTGATGACGATTCTGCGGGGAATGTAACAACAACCACCGGCTATTTGTTTTACGGAAACTACGCGGGGACTTTGCCTACAAGCGCCTTTGGTGTGTACATCGCTGACGCAGTTAGGAACTACTTTGGCGGTTACATCAACACAGGGGACGGCTCAGCAGCTACAGCCTCCTATGGGTTTATCGGAGACGCAAATACTGGGATGTATTCACCTGCGAATCACGAGGTTGCTTTAGCAGCAAACGGCACTCAGCGTTTGAAGGTAAACACAAGCGGGGTCGTGGTAACAGGCACATTATCCACAACCGGCGACATCCTAGTTAATGGCAATCAAGTTAGGTGCGATGGTGGTGGGGCGCGGGTTAAGTTCTCAGTTTGGTCTGGAAGTACCTATGGAATAGGTATGGAGACCGGATATACGTTTGGCCCTATTAATAATGACTATGTCATGTCGTTCCAGATGAACAACGATTCTGATCGTGGCTTCTGGTGGGGCGATGATAATCATACGAATGCTCAAGGCGCAATGGCCTTGTCAACAGATGGATTCCTAGGCTTGGCAGGCGGGATGAGAATCGGATATGGCCAATCCGATACGACCAAACCAGTCGCAGGCTTGCAAGTTTCTGGCAACATCGACGGCACTTATATTCGTGGCGACAGGCTGTATGCGGCAAGAAATGGATCTACTGGTTATTTTTATAAAGACGCAACGAATACACGGGTCGCATATACAGGCGGCGATTTTTATATTAGAGCTGAAGTTGGCAACTGCTACCTATATGCAGCTACTACCTATCTCGGAGGTTCTAGCGGCGACAGTATTCGCGTTAGAGGTAACACGATATTCGGCAACAGTTGGTCTATTACTGGTGCAGGATTAGCAACCGCAGACAGGTTTTTGTCCGGATTAGGGACGGCGGCATCTCCTGCTTTTCAGGTAGGCGATACCAACACAGGATTTTACGATTCAGGCGCTAACACGATAGGGGTGGCTTGCAATGGAGCGCATGAGTTTAATTTTACTTCTGCAACTCTAGATCTGAAAAACAATACGCTGACAAACGCAGGTCATGTTTATGTAAACGGTAACATCTATCACACGGGCGACACCAACACCTACATACAATTTAGGACTGATAGAATAACGATGACCGCTGGCAGCGTGGTGATGATCGACTGCGTTGAGGGCGGTACAGACTACATTGACATAATTAATCGCGTCCGAGTTACGGCTGGAGGCAACTTGGAGTGTGAAGGCAATATCACCGCATACTCAACAACCAGCATTTCGGACATAACCCAAAAAACTAATATTCAAAAGATTGAAAGCCCCATTAATAAGATCAAACAGATCTCAGGTTACACTTTTGACTGGAAAAACTCAGGGGAACATTCAGGCGGCGTAATAGCTCAAGAAATTGAGCAAATCCTACCAAGTGTCGTTAAAGAAACGAGAATCCGCGACGGCGATAAAATGAAAGCAGTGGACTATCAAGCGATAATCGGACTTCTGGTTGAAACTGTTAAAGACTTAAACAAACGATTAGAGGAATTAGAACATGGCGATAACTAAGACAGAAGAAGCAGTAAAATGCGAAGTGTACCCAGCTATGGATGTAGAAGATCCGCCAACTGAAAATGACGCGAATCCTTCGGTTGCGTATTTTTCGCGGATTACGTTTGACGATTCCGACGACGCTGAATTGCCAGCGGTTTCTGACCATGTAACTTACTTAAATCGGTATGACGATGAAGGCAATCCGACGGATGTTTCTGGATATCCCCAGTTAGTCCGAGACATCTGCGCGGCGGTCTGGACTGATGCCTGATTACACTATGCGGGATGATTGGATTTGCTTCACGCATACCTTTGCCGATGGCGGCGAGCTTTACATTGAGCAAAAGCTCACAACCACTGTTGAGGAAGATATGCAAGCGGCCATTGATATGATGGAGGTGCTTAGAAATGTCGGTTGATACGCTTACCGTTGTTCCGCAAAATTTAAGCGGAATAGCTCAGTTCAATAGGACGTCAGGCGTAGGCACTTGCTCGCCAACAACCTCAGCGGCTGTGGGTAACGCTCCTTTAGTAAATCTTGTGTATGACTATTTTAGCTTCACGATAATCAGGCTTGCCGGTCGCTTTGACAACAGCAGTATAACGAGCTTTACCTTAACGCCAGCGGGTGGCTCTACACTGACATTTAACGTCAACACTTTTACTTATTACAGTGGCAGTAACGAGTCCCAATGGGGGTCAAGCGACGATGACCGAAACTTGGTCGCGGGCACTACTTACACGATTCAGTTTTATAGTGGCAGCACCAACCTGAACACTGAAGGCACAACCTTAGAACGCAGAAACCCCAAGGATATGAGCGACTTTTATGGCGCTACTAGGAACGTGCCGCCGGTGGCGGGCGCATTTAAACTGAGCTGGCTCAAGAATGCGGTTAAGTACGATCACGGCAGCACGTTAACAGCAGGTCAAATTTATTATGCATATCTAGGGGACACTTATCACGGCTATGGGACTACTTTCCCGTTCATGGGGTCAATGACCAATACAACGATCAGTGACATTATTAATTTTTACAATGGAAAGCTAATCGTACATTTGTATAGCGCAAATAATACCGGCGTTAATCTATTGACCCTGGGAATTAAAACAACCACAGGGAACTCGTCAACCCCGCTTGGGGTCAACAGCCAATGGTATAAGTTAACCATCGGTTCTGCTTCCTTCTATAGGGAGGATGCTACTTTTGGCGCTAATCCTAACAGCCCTTATTTAACATCTTTTGTCTGGAACACTGGGTCAACACAGTACATAACTGGTGGGAACACTTACGCAGTCAGGCTGATCTGCTGAACCATTGTGAAAAACATCTACGCAATAGCGCCCCTTTGTTAAAATAAACCAACCAAAAAGAGGAAGTAAAAATGAGTGAAGAGAAACGAGAAATGAGTGCGGAAGAGTATGTGACTATGGCTAAGATTGATTCGTTAGCCAAGCAAAACGCTGGTCAGGCGCTCAGGATAGCGGATTTAGAGGCACAACTTAGTCTGATTCAAGTGCAACAACAGCAGCAGCAGCAGTCCGAAGAACCTGTCTTTGAAGAAGTTACAGAGGCACCACATTAAAAGGTAACCGTCAATGGCTGTATTAACGTACACGTTCCAAAACGGGACAGCCGTCCCACTATTCCCAAGCACCACCCCTCCCGTCTCGTTCGATATCACCCACCGCCGGAACACCCTGGTCAGCGACACCCGCTCTATGCGGCGCCAGACCCGTTCTATCGGTGGTGTCCGAATCGAGGCCTCCCTTAAATTCCCTCCCATGAAAAAGACAGAGTACTCGGAGCTTGCTGAATTCTTCGGGCAAATTGATGGTCGCAACACCACCTTCGCTATGCCCTGGCCGATTCTTAACACTGCGTACACGCTGTCTAACAGCAGCATACATCGGGGGGAATATTACAACCGTGCTGATGCCGTCCTGCATAACCAGCTAATGCAATCGACTGGAGCCGCAACTCAAGATCCGCCCGCCCGCGATGGTGGCACGGTCACCCTGAGCCCGTGGTCCTCCAGGGCGCCGCATCTGCATTGCTCGCTGGCAACCGATGCGCCAAAAATCACTTTTGGCAACAACGGCTTTATTAGCTATCAGATCGACATCATCGAGAGGTTTTAAAATGACGAGTGAAGAAATCGCGACAGAAATGCTAAAGATAGACGAGGGCTGCATGCTGCTCCCTTATACCTGCACAGCAGGCGCCCTATCAATCGGCTATGGCCGGAATCTCAGCGATAACGGTATTAGTCAAGCCGAAGCGTTAATACTGCTCAAGCACGACGTCGGGACCGCTACGCGCGACGCGAAGAAATTCCTGAGCAAAGAATGCTGGGAGCAGCTTACAGCAGAGCACCAGGCGGTCGTGATTAACCTGGCTTTTAACTTAGGCATCAATCGGCTTCGGACCTTTGTTAAATTCCGCGCCTGTCTGTTAGCTGGTGATACAGTCGGCGCTGCCGATGAACTGCTCGATAGCCGATACGCGCAGCAAGTCGGCGCTCGAGCAGACCGACTAGCGGATGTTCTTCGAGGCTAAAGCCCTTTTCCTACGTCTTGAAACTACGGTCATTACTGTAATACACTCACTACGGGTGTTGCTGGAGAAAGTAATTTATCAGCGATTCGACTAAATGCACATGAAATTGGACTTCAAATACGACTTTCTTCAAAAAAATCAACCATTGATTCTGCAATGGAAGAAACAGTCAGTGGAGAGTAATTTTTTTTAATTCTTCTTTTCCTAAAAAATTGATTTCACTATCTAATGAAACATATTGATCAAAACCACATTCAAGAGGATTGTCATTATTATCAAAATCATTTCCGTACGAAAGCAGCCCACTTTCAATTCTTTCAATTAAATTTGGGCAACCTGGTTTAACATTAAATTCTTCTCCAACCTCAAATAGGTGGTCATACAATCTCTGTCCTGATTGTGTATTTTGAACATACACCTCAAATCCGCCTTGTTTAGACCATCCAGATCTAGCAATTAAATGTTTTGCTCCTTCAAAATCAAAATAATTAAAACCAAAAAATTTTAATTCTTTAATTATTTTTCCAAATACCTTCTCCATTAAATCAAAAGATTTAGGACCTTGAACAGCAATAATATCAACAACTGGTTCAATAATTTTAACATCAAATTTATGTCCAGATGCTAAACCTTTTGCAAAAAAAATTACATCTGAGTCAGCAATTGATATCCACCATTTATCTTCTGCTAACTTTAAAACTACTGGATCATTAACTAAATTTCCTGAGTCATCAATAATTGGACAATAATAACATCTGCCAATTTTTGATTTTGATAAATCTCTACAAGTCATTAGTTGAACAAGTTTTGCAGAATCTTTTCCTTGAATTTCAACTTGTCTTTCAGCTGCTACATCCCAAACTTGAACATCTTTTTTCAGATGCTCATAAGAGTCTGCGATAGATCCAAACGCAGCAGGTAAAAGCATATGATTATAAACTGTATAAGCTGTTACACCCTGTTTTTCTATTCTAGAAGTATAAGGGGTGCCTCTAAGTCTTCTAGATTTTGCTATTGAATAATTTTTCATTTTTGTAAAAATTCCAAAACCTTTTCTCGCATTTCAAAAGCTTTTTCAATCATAATCATATGACCACACCCATCAATTATATGAGTTGTTGAGCTATCAACCATATTTGCGAATTTTTTTCCGATCTCAATGTTAACCATTTTATCTAATGAGCCAAAAACAAACATTGTAGGACAATCAATTGTTTTGACAGCATTAGAACCATTTACATAATTGTTGCAGGCAACAAGATCTACTCCTAATATTTCACTAATATCTCTTGGAGATTGGATTATTCTTTTTATAGGGTTTCCACCTATAAATTTTTTTGAACCTTCATAACACCACTTCATCATTAGTTTGACAGCATCCGTATCCCCATTTTCCGCTAACTCTATTAAGTCTTTATTTACAGGCATTTTATAAGATCCACCCATAAAAACTAATTTTTTCAATCTACTTCCATATTTATTTGAGTATTCAAGCATCTCCAAACATCCTTGGGAGTGACCAACCAAAATAACTTTCTCTAATTTTAATTTAATAAATACTTTTTCTAACCAGTCTGCAATCTCTTCAATTGTGTGAAGGCATGGGCCCTCTGAATTACCATGTCCAGGCAAATCAATTGATAATACATTAAAGTTTTTGGTTGAAAAAAATTGTTCAACTAAAGACCAAACGATATGAGAAAGGCCACTACCATGAAGAAAAATAATAGTTTCTTTTTTATGATCTAATTCTCGTCCAGCATTTGATGCATGAACACTTTTATTTTCTAGTTCGAATATCAAATAAATTCCTAAAACTGTTTTCTTAATTCAAATTTCTGAATTTTTCCTGTTGATGTTTTTGGTAATTCACAGAAAATAACCTTTTTAGGTACTTTAAATCCTGCTAGGGTTTCTTTACAAAAGTCTATTAATTCTTTTTCTGTAGCTGGTTTATCTTGAACCATTTCTATAAATGCACAAGGAACTTCTCCCCATTTTTCATCAGGTTTTGCAACTACTGCAGCAATGGATACTGACGGATGTTTTGCAAGTGTATTTTCAATTTCAATAGATGAAATATTTTCGCCTCCAGAAATAATAATATCTTTTGATCTATCCTGTATCTTAACATATCCATCAGGGTGCATTACCGCTAAATCACCAGTATGGAACCAGCCACCCGCCATCGCTTTTTCAGTTGCAGTTTTATCCTTGAAGTACCCTTTCATTACAACATTTCCTCTGATCATAATTTCACCAATGGTTTTTCCATCTTGTGGAACTTCTTTCATTGTTTCAGGGTCCATTACTGTTACTCCTTCAGTATTTGGATATCTAACACCTTGTCTTGCTTTAATTTCGTTCTGTTTATCTTCATCAAAACTATTCCACTCATCATTCCAAGAACATTGAGTAACGTGCCCATAAGTTTCTGTTAAGCCGTAAACATGCATTACCTCAAAACCAAGATCTTTCATTTTTTTAAAAATTATACTAGGTGGAGGAGCTCCTGCTGTTAACACATAAACCTTGTTTTTAAGTTTTTTTCGATCAGCTTCTGGTGCTCCTGTGATCATGTTTAATATAATTGGGGCACCACCAAAATGAGTTACATTATACTTATCTATTAGTTCAAATATTTTTTTAACATCTATGTTTCTTAGACAAACAGTTCTTCCATTCAGCATTGGGACGGTCCAAGGATAACACCAACCATTACAGTGAAACATTGGAACAATTGTTAAGAAATTTAACCTATTTGGCATATTCCAAGCAACTGAACTTCCAGTAGACATTAAATATGCGCCTCTATGATGATAAACAACTCCCTTTGGATTTCCAGTTGTTCCTGAAGTGTAGCTTAAGGATATAGCTTGCCATTCATCTTCTGGCATTTGCCAATCATAATTTTCGTCACCTGTGTTTAAAAAATCTTCATATTCTAAATCACCAATTTTTTCTAACTTCGACTGATCAGCATGTTTATCATTTATGTCAATGACAATAATTTTTTTATTAATCTTTTTTAAAGCTTTTTTTACTTCTATATGAAGCTGTCTATCTACAACTAACACTTTGGCTTCACTGTGATCTAAAATATAAGCAATAGTGTTTGCATCCAATCTAATATTAATAGTATTTAACACTCCACCAGTCATTGGAACTGAATAATGTGCCTCAAAAATTTCAGGAGTATTAAATGCTAAAAATGAAACTGTGTCTCCTTTACTAATTCCAATTTTTGATAATGCACTCGCAAATTTTACAGCTCTTTTATAGACTTCAATCCATGTGTATTTTCTATCCTCATAAACTATTGCTTCATAATTAGGGTAAACATCTTTAGCTCGTTCTAAAAATGTTAATGGAGAAAGAGGAATATGGTTAGCTTTATTTTTATCTAAATTTTTATCGTAACTGCTCATTATTAATTAAATTTAAAATTCATTATATTTGAGCTTCCAGATATTGCAGATTTATAATGCAATTCAGCTCTTGGTAGCACTTTATCAAAATAAAATTTAGCTGTGTTTATTTTATCTTCATAAAATTCTTTATTAGTTTCATAATCAGCAAAACTTACTTCTAGTACCTTAATCCATGAATATGCTATTGATACATAGCCAAGCGTTTTTAAATAATCATTTGCAGCTGCACTAACGTCATCTTTTTCAATTTTAGTTTTATCATCAATCCAACCTGTAAATTTATGCAAAATATCCAAGTAATAATCTAATTCCTTGGTGTATGACTTCACCTTTTCATTTTTGCTGTCACACTCACCTTTAACCATATCTAAAAATTTTTGAATGATGTTTCCATTTTTGTTTGAAAGAAACCAGCGATTCAACACAAGAAGCTTATTGTTCATGAAATAGATTTCTCAAGATTGAGTGATTATAAGGGCGCAATTGTCGGAGGTGTCCTTTTCTCTGCATTAGGGACTACCTTGAAAGATGCAGGGAGTAAAGCGCAACAATACTTGGTTGATTATACCTATCAATTAGAATTTGCCAAAATGGCATCAGAAAACGGTGCAAGCCATTATTCACTCGTTTCATCTGCTGGATCAAACAAGAACGCTCCTTTTTTTTATCCAAAAATGAAGGGGGCTTTAGAGGAGGAAGTGAAGAAACTTCGTTTTGAAAGAATCCATATTTTTCAGCCTCCCTTATTGATTAGACAGCCAGATTTGATGAGGTCTGGAGAAAAAAGAGCTTTAAAAATTCTAAACGTATTAAATCGATTTGGACTTCTGAATTCTCAAAGGCCTTTATCGGTTTCAGACTTAGCTGAGAAAATGGTGGATGCAGTTAAGACGGATAAAACATTAGGGGCAAAGGTTTACAAACCAAAAGATATTTTCAGCTAAGAATGGGTGTCCCAAGGGGCTTCTAAAAGTGCAAACCGTTTTATCTGGAATTGCCTTTTTTTGGTGGAAATGGAAAAAAAATTGCCGTTTCTTCTTGGTATTTTTGGTAATCAGGGCGCTTCTGGAGAGAGTAATATTCTGAAGGAACAGCACCCGTGTAATAAACTAAAGTTGTGTACATCAGTCGGGAAATGAAAAGGGTAGCAAGTGCCAAAGCAATCCAAATCAGCTTATTGTTCGAGTCATAATAAAACAACAAAGAAGGAATAGAAGTGCAAATCAAAGCATTCCAGACCATCCATTCGGCAAAGTAATTCGGATGGCGGGTGTAGCGCCATAGCCCTACATTACACACTTGTTTTTTTTTGTTCTCTAAGCGACATTTGATTAGAAATCGCTGTTTTTGAAAATCGGCTAAATGCTCTATGATAAAGAAGCACAACCACAATATATATCCTGTTATCTCAAGAGTACTAAGAGAGGCATTGGGGTTGCTGAATTGCAAAAGCGCCGGAATCGCCAAGAAACTCATATTGGCTAAACATTGGATCATTATTTCGTATTGAAGGGATATTTTTTCATTGGAATAGCCCATTTTTTCCCAGCGTTTTCTTTGGAATTTATAACGAGCTAATTCAGTGTCTAGTTGGCCTTTTCGGTATAAGATGATTGCACCAAGTCCCATTCGCAAACCTGAGATGAGGTAGATTGCTGCTATGATATAAATCCTTAGCCAATAGCCTTCCCCTAGAGCCAGTACAGTCACTCCAATAGCGACAAGTCCAACTCCGATCTCTTTGTACTCCATCTTGAGTA
>ENA-ORDA01002943-ORDA01002943.1-marine-metagenome-genome-assembly--contig:-NODE-2943-length-12378-cov-3.103650_pt1 | contig 12378 bp, 9 predicted proteins | sample MGYA00237778_ERZ508506 | MGnify/ENA primary metagenome ERZ508506 (study PRJEB26177, sample SAMN06267891) | marine metagenome | isolation source: Monterey Bay, California, USA | place: Pacific...
TCATCGGTTGTAGTATCAGGGATGTATTACATCCAGAGTGAGAGCAATGGCTGTACGGATATTGAAGCGGTAAATGTTTTAGTAAATGAAACACCAGTTGTTCAGATTACGGATCCATCGGCAGTATGTTCTCCAGGAACGGTTGACATAAGTGCATCAGATGTTACTGTAGGAAGTACGGGAGGCGGTACATTAACTTATTGGACAGATGCTGCAGCGACAGCACCATTAGCAGACGCATCATCGGTTGTAGTATCAGGGATGTATTACATCCAGAGTGAGAGCAATGGCTGTACGGATATTGAAGCGGTAAATGTCTTAGTAAATGAAACACCTTCATTTACTGTATCAGGAACAGACCCTAGTGTTTGTAATGCTGCAGATGGTTTAATTACAATCAATGGATTAGAGTCTTCAACAGACTATACGCTTAGTTATGATTCTTTAGCGACGACTTCACAAACCGAAACAATTACAACAGATGCTACAGGAGAGTTTATCCTCAATGGTTTTGAAGCAGGAATCTACGAGGCCTTTTCAATTACCTTAAATGGGTGTGCATTTACAGCGACAGAAAGTATCGACTTAAATAACCCATCGGCACCTTCAATAGCACTTCAGCTAGATACGGTTGTTTGTGATACATACAGCCTTGGCGAAATTACGGGAGACAACCTTTCTGGTAATGAAGCATATTACTCACAAGCAAATGGCGCGGGTGTTTCCTTAAATGCTGGAGATATTATTGCAGCTTCACAGACGGTTTATATTTACGATATCATCGGTGCCTGTAGTGATGAGGCCTCTTTTACCTTAACAGTAAACAATACGCCTGAGCTTACAAATCTTACTACACAAGAGGTATGTGTCAGTTTTGAACTTCCCCTTACTATTGATGGAACGAATCTTTCAGGAAATCAGAATTATTACGATGCTGCACAAGCAGATGGCGGAACTCTGCTAACGGGTCCAATTACAACATCACAGCAGGTATACCTCTATGATGCCAATGGTACGTGTAGCGATGAAGTTTTCTTTGAGGTAACCATCAATGCACTACCAGAAGTGCTTTCATTCTCAGGAGAAGCAACTTACTGTGAAGGAGAAACGATAGAGAGTCTTACCGCAACACTTAGTGGCTCGGGAGCGCTGACATTAGAATATACTATTGATGGTGCGAGTACGAGTGCTACCACAAATACAGCAAGTGTCGATCTTGGTACAGCAGCTGGAGTATATGTGCTGACACAAATCACAGATGAAAACTGTAATAACACATCGAATCTCACACAGACCATTACCATAAATGCATTGCCTACGTCACCGAATACTTCAGCGGATGCCAGCTACTGTGCCAATGCACAGCCTGATGCGATACAAGCAGATGGTAGTACGGGAGATTATACCTGGTATGCAGATCAAGACCTCACAGAGGTGCTCGGAAATCAAGATACATATACACCACAAACAATATTAGGAACTACTAGCTATTATGTTACTGCAACTGAGAATGGATGCGAAGGACCAGCTCAAATGGTACTTGTTGCGTTCGAAGAATGTGGTGTTATCATTCCTACTGCATTTACGCCCGACGGAGATCAAACCAATGATACTTGGACTATAAAAGATATGGATGCTATTTATCCTAATCATGTTGTAAGTGTATACAACAGACTTGGTAATAAGGTCTATGAATCTATTCAAGGAGGGTACAACCAAATGCCTTGGGATGGAACATTTAACGGGGAATCTTTACCCGTTGCTTCTTACTACTTTATCATTGAATATAACGACAATTCAACACCAAATTCAAACGGAATTATTACTATTGTAAAATAACTAAATTATGAAGAATTCAATTTTTATACTCCTGTTATTTGTTGGCTCCTTTGTGCATGCTCAGCAGGTACCTCAATATTCGCAATACCAGCGAAATCAATTTATGGTTAATCCAGCTGCCGCAGGTGTTTACGACTTCGTGGATGTCACACTTTCGGGAAGATGGCAATGGCTAGGAGTCGCTGATGCACCACGAACATCGTATCTCGCTTTTTCTGTCCCTGTAAGGTTTAAGCCTAAGTTTTATAATCCAGGGATAAGAACGAGCAGTGGAATCGTAGAAAACCCAGAGATTAAAACCGGAAAGCTTAAGCATACTTTCGGAGGTCAGTTACTTGCAGATCAATATGGTGCGTTCAGAAAGATGGCCTTCTCAGGAACGTATGCAATACATATACCAATGACCAAAAAAATAAATCTTTCTTTTGGGTTAAAAGCGGGACTTTCAAACAATACATTTTTTGCTAATCAAGCCCAAGTTTTAAACGTAATTGCTCCGGGACAAAACCCTTATGTGGATAACACTTATGATAATTTTATTCAAAACCAATCGAATAAATATTTAATGGATGTTGGAGCAGGACTTTACATGTATTCTAAAAAGTTCTTTTTGGGTTTAGCAGCTGAACAGTTGACGCGAGATATGGTTGAGTTTGGTCAAGGCACAGCAAATTTTAATCCTCAGATTCATTTTAATTTAATAGGAGGCTATAAAATCCCTGTAGGTGATAACTTGACAGTAACACCAGGATTTCTTTTGAAGTACATGAGTCCATCTCCAGTTTCAATTGACGGTAATATTCAGTTAGAGTATAAAAAATGGTTGTGGTTAACCATTGGTTATCGCCATACGGATGCAATGCTAATAATGGCAGGAATGAATTTAAGTGAACGTTTCAAAATAGGGTATTCTTATGATTACTCAATATCTCGATTTAATAATTTCTCTTCCGGAGGTCATGAGTTAACGCTCGGATTAATGTTGGGAAGATAAAACATGAAAGTTATGCGATTTTATTTTTTAGTAGGTGCCCTTTTACAAGGTTTAATAGCACATGGACAATATATGGACATTGAAGAGCCTCATAGACTTGGTGGCGAGGTAAATTCTGAGGCGGATGAACTGTTTCCTGTTTTCTCTAAAGAAGACTCGAAACTTTATTATACTCGAGTTAATGATCCAGAATCAATAGGTGGAATGAGTGATCAAGATATTTGGTCAAGTGCATGGAACGGTGAGAAAAATTATAGTAAAGGAGAAGATTATAAAGATTTAAACAACAAGTATAACAATTCAATTATTGGTTTTAATAGTGATGAGACCATTGTCTATTTAATCAATTCATATGATGGTAAAAAAGATTTGAAAAAGGGTATTTCATATGCTAAAAAGAAAGGCGATAACTGGGGGGCACCAAAAGAGATTTCGATTCCAGGATTAGATATTGAGGGTGATTTTTATGGGTTTCATGTCAACAAAAGTGGAGATGTAATTATTATTTCTTACGCTGGGCCTGAATCTTTAGGAGAAGAGGATTTATATATCAGTACTAAAAAAGATGAAAAATGGTCTAACCCGTTGCACCTTGGTTCCAAGTTAAATTCGGCTGGGTTTGAGATATCTCCTTTTTTATCTGAAGATAATGACACCCTTTATTTTTCGACCAATGGTCGAGGAGGCGAAGGGGATGCTGATATATTTTATTCGGTAAGAAATTCAGGTTCTTGGAATGATTGGTCAAGTCCAGTTAATATTGGTTCACAAATCAATTCATCTAAATTCGATGCCTACTTTACAATTTCTGATGGTTTCTTCTACTGGTCGAGCAACAGAGATAGTGAACGAAGTGATATTTATTACTCAACTTTTTTACCGCCACCGCCACTCTCGGCTGCAGCAACGGGTATAGATGTTACAGTTTTTAATGGAAATGATGGTTCTATCGATCTCACACCAGTTGGAGGAGTCGCACCGTATACTTATAAATGGTCAAATGGCTCAGAGATTGAAGATCCAATCGAACTCGTTAAAGGTACCTATATCGTTGAGGTTACAGACGCCGTTGGACACGTTGCAAAAGTCGCTGTGGAAATCAATCAACCTGATGAAATAATTGAACCTGTCATCGTAGAGGTGCAGCCTGAAACAATTATTTATTTTGACTTCAATTCAAGTTATCATAATGCATCCAATATTTCGGTTATGAAAACTTTTTGTTCAGTAGTTGAGAATAAAAGTAATGCAAAAGTGATCGTTGAATCCCATTGTGATAAAAGAGCAAGCGAGCAGTATAATATTTGGTTATCTCAAAAACGAATGGAACGAACCAGGGCATATCTTGTCTCAAAAGGTTTTAAAAAGGAAAATATTTCAGGTGCATACAAGGGCGAATCTGAACTTGAAATCAAGTGTGAAACTTGTACAGAGGAAAACCATGCAATCAACAGAAGAACAGTAATTAAAATTGTAAAGTAATATCTGCTTAATATTTTTGGCTCTCTTTAATATCTATCCTGCTTGAGAAAAGACACCTTACTAAAACATTAAAAGCGTTATTTGCGATTTGAGTACTTCTGCTCTCATTTCAATGGCAGCCATTTAAATACTACCTTTATACTATAATTAAATTGTTTTTTTAGTCAAAATGGAAATACTTGGCCTTACTTTCCAATTAGGTGTTTTTTTTGCCATTTATGGTTTTATCTGGTTCTTTATTGATTTAGGAATTAAGATCATAACTTCTGGCAGTGTTAAAAGCGAGTTAAGTAATTACATCATTAAGGGAGTTAAGTATTTATTCTTGGTAAATGTGATTTTTTTGTTTTCGGTTTCAGAAAACAATAGTACGATTGATTCGAAATCACTAATTCCAATTATCGTGATTTTATTTTTATATTTTGTTGGTAAGTTTCAAAAAAACCAAAACAAAAATGTCTTTCTTTCACGAATGGGCGTTCAGGCTCAGGCTTCTCAATTTAATGCACGCTATGAAATCGTTTTGATATCTCTTTCGTTAATGGTATTCATCTTTTTTGTTTTTGAACCGAGTTTTGCTCAAAATAATATTGCACTTTGGTTTAAGGTGACAATTATAGACATTGAGACCACAGCAATAATAGGTTTTATATTTAAGATTGTGGGGTTCTTTTTTTTAGTCGACATTTTAACTAAAACGATGAATGCCTTTCAATTTATTACCGCTAAAATCGTTTCAAGTAAACCATCGAAAAATCAAGATCAATTTGATGATTTTGAAGAGGTGGAGTAGCTTAACGTCAATTAATTAATGGATCAGTCATTTCAAAAAGAATTAAGGTTAACCCACAAGAAGGAGATTGATAAATTATTTTCTTCAGGAAAGCGTATAAAATCTCACCCATTTATTATTATTTACAATGAGGTTTCTCAAAAAACCGAGGTTCCTTTCAAACTTTTAATTTCAGTTCCAAAAAGGAATTTTAAAAAGGCGGTTGATAGAAACTATCTTAAACGAAGAGTTCGAGAGGTAGTAAGAAAAAACAAGGAATTGCTTTCATCGAAATCAGATAAGACACTTCATATTGCAATTTTATATAGTTTTAATATTAAACTTGAGTATAATAAAATTGAAACTAATTTACTCGAAGCATTAAAGAAAATTCAATAATATATGTTCCTAAAAAAAATAGTATTTCTTCTTTGTTTTTGCTCAATGCCATGGCTTGGGTCCGCTCAATCTCGCGGATTTGAGATTCTTAAAAACCTAGAATTAATGGATCAAATCCATGAATATTTAGACTTGTATTATGTCGACGAACCTGCGACGGGTTATATATCTAAAGTTGCCATTGATGAAATGCTTAAAAAGCTTGACCCTTACACCGTTTTCTACCATGAATCAAACATGGAAAACTTCAGAATGATGTCAACGGGCGAGTATGGAGGTATCGGTGCCCTTATTCGAAAAATGGACAAGTATACATGTATTGTACAGCCTTATGAAAACAGCCCAGCCCACCGAAGTGGTTTGAGAGCTGGTGATAAAATTTTGGCCATAGGCGGTGTTTCTATGCTCGATAAAACATCAGAAGATGTATCCACTTTTTTAAAGGGCCCACGAGGAACGACCATTGAAATTAAAATAGAACGCTTAAATGAAGCACAACAGGTTGTAAAAGTTACAAGGGAGGAAATTAAGCTTCCTGACTTACCTTACAAAGGAATGCTTTCTGATGATGTTGGTTATGTAAAGCTCTCTAGTTTTTCACAAACGGCATTCAAAAGTGTAAAAGGGGCCTTTGATACCTTGAGTGGGCAAGGGATGAAAACTGCTATTTTGGATTTGCGAGATAATGGTGGAGGTTTGTTGATGGAGGCGATTAGAATTGTTAATTTATTTGTGCCAAAAGGTCAACTAGTTGTTGCCACGAAGGGCCGTCTAGTGGAAGAAAACAGAGCCTATAAGACAACTGAGAAACCTGCCTTTCCTGACATGAAGTTGGTTGTTCTAATTAATGAGAGAAGCGCTTCTGCAAGTGAAATCGTTTCAGGGAGTCTCCAAGATTTGGATAGGGCCTTAATTATTGGGTCTCAAAGTTTTGGAAAGGGTCTTGTTCAGCGAACGTTTGACTTGAAATATGGTTCTAAGCTTAAGTTAACAATCTCGAAATATTATACACCTTCGGGTCGATGCGTTCAGAGGCTTGAATATTATGATAAAGATTCAAAAGCAAAGGCTGCTCAAATATCGGATACATTATTAACGAAGTTTCAAACCAGAAATGGCAGGGAAGTTATTGATGGTAGGGGTATTTTGCCCGATATAACTATTGAGAAAAAAAGTCTGAGTCGGCTCAGCTCTCTATTGCTCGTGGAAAATGTAGTTTTCAATTACGCAACTTTATTTGCAGCATCAAAAGATTCGATAAGCAGTCCCGAAACTTTTGCGATTAGTGATGAACTCTTCAAGGATTTTGTTGAATTTGTACTTGTTGCTGAAGGTTTTTCCTATCAAACTGCATCTGAAAAAAAGTTCGAGGAATTAAAAGAAATTGTCAAAGAAGAGGGTTATTTTGAAGAATTAGATTCTTCCTTTTTGAATCTGGAATCTATTATTGAAACTGATTTAGAAAAAGAACTTTATGCTATTAAACAGGAACTAAAAGAGTGGATAGAAAGTGAAATCGTTTCACGTTATTATTTCCAGTCAGGAATGAGTCGTCATGGTTTTCGATTTGATTTAGACGTATTACGAGCTATAGAAGTTCTAAAGAATGAAAAAGAATATAATGCTTTACTTAAAAAATAGAATTAGTAATAAATGAGTAGGTTGTCTAAAACTGTAGTTCATTATTACGTTCATTTGTTCGTATTATGTCTTTTTACAATCGGTGTTGTATGTAGTAAGTTTTTAATGTCAATGGGTATTCTTATTGGGATACTGAACCTCATTTTTGAAGGTAATTATATAGCGTATTTTTCAAATATCAGGAGTAACAAATTCTTCATTGCTGTCTCAGTTTTCTACGTTCTTCATCTTCTAGGGATGTTTTGGACGTCTGATCTTCTCTCGGGATTAGACGATCTTAAAAGTAAAGCAACATTAGTTCTTGTACCTTTTATTGTAATTGCAAGGCCACTGGTTTTACGAAAGAGTTATAAGCAAATCGTTTTGATCTTTCTTATCAGTATGTTCATTACGAGTCTCATTAATTTTATCGTGTATCATTTCTTTGAAAGCGCCTTTGATTTTAAGGATGCTCGTGATATGTCATTGTTTAATTCACACATTCGTTACGCCGTGATGGTTGCCTTTACGCTTCCACTGCTTTATGATCTTTATTTAGATTCGAAAAAAATTCGTTTTTTCTTATTCTTCATGGGGATTTGGTTTTTATTCTATACTTTTTCAAGTCAAGTTCTAACCGGAGTTATTTCGATTGCCGCAATCGGTGTTGCATTGATTCTGTATCCACTTCTTAGACACAAAAAGTATATGTCTTTTATGCTTTTCATAAGCTCTGGTTTAATTATTTGTTCGCTTATTTATGTTGGTTTAAAATCAAATATAAGTTATGAAAAGCCACCGAAAGTAGACGTTGAAAGCGTTGCAAAGGCATGGCAAAAAAAATCCGATCTGGCGTACAACGGAAAGGACGAAAGAAGCCAAGAGTTAAAATATACTCTTGCCCGGTTTTTGGATTCTAAAAAATATCCAAATTCGGGGATAGGGGTAAATAGCTTATCCACGGAGGAAGTAATAGCAATTGAACAAGGCATGGCTCATACATCTGAAATGCATGGTGGGTTTATGGGAAGAATAGAGGGCCTCAGGTATCAATTAAGTCATATGTCAGATCCAAATGGACATTCTCTGCTTCAACGATTTGAGGCTTGGAAGGTAGGGTGGTCAATATATTTAGACAATCCATTAAAAGGTGTGGGTACTGGTGATTTAAACAATGCCTTTAAAAGTAAATATGCTGCTTTGGATACAAAGCTTACCGAAAAAAATCAAATCCGAGCTCATAATACTTTTTTGACAAGTGCAATAACTTTTGGTTTTTTTGGGCTCATTACTTTTCTGTACCTGCTTTTTGCCAGTGTTAGAGTTCAACTGTATAATCATAATATGAGTGGTTTTATTTTTTGGACAATCATGTTCGTCACCTTCTTTTTTGAAGACACCTTAGAGACCCAGACAGGTTTGACATTATTTGCATTCTTTTTAGCATTATTTTCGCTTCAAATACCTCGTCCTTCAATGGATTAATAAAAATCATTAATTTCGTCAAACTATGTCAATTGAAGTAAGGAATGTGTTTAAATATTATGGAGAGCAAGCCGCTGTTAAGGGCATAAGCTTTTCGGTAAAGTCTGGTGAGATTGTCGGTTTTTTAGGCCCTAATGGAGCTGGTAAAAGCACTACAATGAAAATGATTACTGGATTCATTCCTGCTACATCTGGAGAGATTTTAGTCTCAGGAATGCCCGTTGGAACAGATCAATTAAACCCTAAACAAAAGATAGGTTATTTACCAGAAAACAATCCGCTGTATTTAGATATGTATGTTAGAGAGTATCTTGATTTTGTGGCAGGGATTTATAAACTTTCAAATCGTTCGGAGCGCGTAGATGCAATGATAGATGCTTTAGGTCTTGAAATAGAACAAAACAAAAAAATTGGTGCCTTGTCAAAGGGCTATCGTCAGAGAGTTGGTTTGGCGCAGGCTATGATTCACGATCCAGAAGTTTTAATTCTTGATGAGCCCACTTCTGGTTTAGACCCAAATCAGCTCGTTGAAATTCGTGAGTTAATTAGAAAGATCGGAAAAGAGAAAACATTAATGCTGTCTACGCATATAATGCAAGAGGCAGAGGCAATTTGTGACCGCGTGGTCATCCTTTCTAAGGGTGAGATTGTTGCAGATACACCAACACAAAGGCTTCATAGCGATTCTGGAATTAAAACAGTTTTCGTTGAATTTGAAGGAGAGGTTACAAAGTCTCAATTGATGAAAATTAAAGACATTGAACGTGTAGTTCAAAAAGATAAAGGTTGGCTCTTGTATTCAAGCTCTGGTGATCCAAGACCTAAAGTTTCTCGCTTTAGCCAGGAGCATAATCTTATCATTCTAACGCTACAATTGGAGCAAAAATCATTAGCAGCGGTATTTAAAGATTTAACAAATTAATATGAATTTTATAAAAGAGCTTAAGTGGAGGGGTATGATACACGATATGATGCCTGGGACTGAGGAAGAGTTGTTGAAAAGCCCTTCAGCAGGTTATATAGGTTTTGACCCAACATCCGATTCTTTACATATTGGCAGCCTTGTTCAAATCATGACACTGGTTCATTTTCAAAGAGCAGGGCATAGGCCTATAGCCTTGATTGGTGGAGCGACAGGAATGGTCGGTGACCCTTCTGGAAAGTCTCAAGAACGAAACCTTTTAGATGAAGAGACAATAGCTGAAAATATTAAAGGAGTGCGGCTTCAACTTGAACGGTTTCTAGATTTTTCTGGAGACAACCCTGCCGAAATAGCCAATAATTATGATTGGTTTAAGAATATGATTTTTTTAGAATTTATTCGTGATGTAGGGAAACATATCCCAGTTAATTACATGATGGCAAAGGATTCTGTAAAATCAAGACTCGAGACTGGGATGTCCTTTACAGAATTTACTTATCAGCTTGTTCAGGGCTATGACTTTTACTATTTGAACCAGCACAAAAATTGTATTGTGCAGCTCGGTGGTTCAGATCAATGGGGAAATATAGTTACAGGTACAGAACTTATAAGACGGAAAGGAGGGAGCACCGCCTATGCCGTTACAACTCCTTTAATAAAGAAGGCAGATGGCACCAAATTCGGTAAAACCGAGAGCGGAAATATATGGTTAGATAAAGAGAAAACCTCTCCTTATGCCTTTTATCAATATTGGTTGAATACCTCGGACGCAGACGCTTCGAATTTCGTAAAGATTTTTACTTTATTCAATGAGGGAGAAATTCTTGAAATGCAAAAAGAACACGATGAAGCACCTCACATGCGTAGTCTTCAGAAAAAACTAGCAGAGGACATAACAATACGTGTGCACGGTGCTGAAGCTTTTGAACAAGCGGTTAATGCTTCGAGAATTTTATTTGGAAAATCCACTCAAGATGACTTATTACGTTTATCCACCTCAGAGTTTCTTGAGATATTTGAGGGCGTTCCTCAAAAGCATATTTCTCGTTCTGAACTATCTGATGGAATTTCGATTGTGGAACTTTTAGCCGGAAAGTCTGGTTTTCTATCTTCAAATGGAGAAGCAAGAAGGGCTCTAAAAGCCAATTCAATTGCTGTCAATAAAGAAAAGGTAACCGAGTCATTTCAAATAGATGAAAGTAATTTAATCAATGATAAATACCTGCTTTTAGGTAAAGGGAAAAAGTTGAATTACATTATTGTAATTGATTAATATACTTTTGGCTGTTCGCTGGTCTAAATAATTAGCATTGCATCTCCGTAAGAGTAGAAACGATACTTTTCTTTTAAAGCTTCTTCGTATGTTTTCTTCATTAATTCGTGTCCACAGAATGCCGAAATCATCATCAATAATGTAGATAGTGGCGTGTGGAAATTCGTAATCAAGCAATTTGCAATACTAAATTCGTAGGGCGGGAAAATGAATTTATTCGTCCATCCTTCGTATGGTTTTAAATAGCCATCTGTTGTTACCGCAGTTTCTATGGTTCGCATTGAGGTCGTGCCTACAGCACAAACTTTTCTTTTCGCACGTTTAGCGGTATTTACGATTTCTGAAGCCTTTTCTGTAATGATCGCCTGCTCAGAATCCATTTTGTGTTTAGTTAAATCTTCAACCTCAACTGGCCGAAAAGTTCCGAGCCCTACATGAAGTGTTATCTCTGAAAACTCGATGCCTTTAAGTTCTAATCTTTTTAACAATTGACGCGAGAAATGTAGACCTGCTGTAGGCGCAGCAACTGCACCCTCTTCTTTCGCAAAGATAGTTTGGTAACGCTCTTCGTCTGAAGGCTCTACATCTCGTTTGATATACTTAGGCAAAGGTGTTTCACCAAGCTCTGTGATCTTCGCTTTAAAGTCCTCATATGGCCCGTCAAAGAGAAAGCGAAGTGTTCTTCCTCTTGAGGTTGTATTGTCAATTACCTCAGCAACCAAAGAGTCATCTTCACCGAAGTAAAGTTTATTTCCAATTCTGATTTTTCTTGCCGGATCAACCAAGACATCCCAAAGTAGACTCTCTCTATTTAATTCTCTCAGTAGGAAAACTTCTATTTTAGCGCCAGTTTTTTCTTTGTTTCCGTACATTCTTGCCGGGAAAACGCGTGTATTATTCATGACCATTACGTCTCCCTCATCAAAATAATCGATGATATCCTTAAAGAGTTTGTGCTCAATTTCACCTGTGTCTTTATGGACAACCATCAAACGAGATTCGTCTCTATTTTCACTGGGATATTTCGCAATTAGCTCTTCAGGAAGATCGAAGTTGAACTCCGATAATTTCATCTTACTCATAGTAGGGTTTTTAGCATTATCTATTCAAAGAAGGCAAAGATACAACATGGACACCCCGTTTGTCAAGTAAATCACACTTTTTATTCTAAAACTGAAAATAAACAAAGGGTTTGAAGGTATCTGAGAAGGCTTGATAAACAAAAACGAGAATGATGGCAACAACGATAGATTGCATATACATCGGGAGTTTGGTGAATAATTTTTCTCCAAACAATTTGGTTTTACCAGGTAACCAGTGAATGATATATCCAATAAGCATTACGAGCAATGCGATGTCAAATCCTTCTAAAAGTATCGATATGGATTCTTGATTTAATTCAAAGTTATGCCAGATTTGATGAAGCATCTGCGAAGGCGCACCATCTTTTTCAAGTCGAAACCAAATTCTAGTAAAGGTGATGAAATTGAAGGTGATAAATATTTTCCAAATATGGACAACCCAATTATTTAATTGCTCATAAGGGCTGATTTTTTTCCAATGATTGTAAAGAATAAGGGCAATTCCATTCA
>ENA-ORDA01002949-ORDA01002949.1-marine-metagenome-genome-assembly--contig:-NODE-2949-length-12348-cov-3.981012_pt1 | contig 12348 bp, 3 predicted proteins | sample MGYA00237778_ERZ508506 | MGnify/ENA primary metagenome ERZ508506 (study PRJEB26177, sample SAMN06267891) | marine metagenome | isolation source: Monterey Bay, California, USA | place: Pacific...
ATCTCCGCTGTATTTAACCAAATTAGTCCGTGCTTCTTCAATCAGCAAGCCCTTGCTTTCACCCGTTAGAGGGTCGTGGTCAAACCGTGCCTCACCTGATGCCGCTGTTTGCAGCACTGGCTGGTACTTCACGATGGGGCTAGAGGTTGTCGGGGTGTAGGCTGTGGCTGCGCTGCGTTGTTCCAGTTGTGCGCCCCAGAGGTAAATATCCTTTGAGCCAGAAATACTGTGCTGAGTGTCCCCACTAGAATTAGCGAGTAGTGCTTCTACTTCAAATTCATTGAAACCACTTGCGCTGGATGTAAAAGTTGCGGTGGCACGATACCAACCGCTGCCAACGTCGGTAACAGTAAATGTTTTACTACCGCCTGATCCACCGCTAACTATTGTTGCACCGTTTGTTAAGTTTACCCCAAGATATGAGACTGTATCCACATAAGACCCACCATTACGCTGTTGAACATCAAACCTCGCATAGTCGTTTGTACCCGCTTTAAAATATATGGTTGCGGTATATACTGTGCTTACTTGCGCTGCCACGCGCTGATACACAAAATAAAATTGGTTAGTATTAGTACCCGCCTGTATTTTGTCTGCACTCGTAGTTCCATCGGGAGCGGTGGCGTTGTTTCCCGTTGCAGTTACATTTCCCGTTAACCATGTATTTGTAAAATCCTGACTATACTTCAGCAAATTCTCTTCTGCTTTCGCCGTGGTCACGCCGTCATAGAATGTCGCAGTGCTGCCTCTGGTAAACGTAATCCGTGGGTCTAGCGTTTTGGAGTTCGCAAAGTCCAACAAAAGGCTTGGGCGAATGTCTGGCAGTGCCTCGTCGTTGTTGTATTGGTCTGCTTGGACTGTGCCTGTAGCAATCACGTTGCCTGTTACATTGATGCCATTAGATTGCGTTTGTAACACAGTGTTGTTGTCGTGATATAGGCGTACATAACTATCTTCTACGCATCGTATATAAGTATCATTGTTAGATGCCTTTAGAGACATTATTGTGCCAGATATATTTAAATCACCTGTGCCTGACTCTGCAATGTACGAGCTATTATTAGAGGAGCTATGATAAATTTTAAGGTCTTCGCCGTCACCAAATTTGGCTATGACGTTATCTCCGTAAGACAAGTTGCCCGTCATGGTGCCGCCAGAAGTCGCAAGGAACCCGCTACCCGCTGGCGCAGCGTTTTCCCAAGCACTTCCGTTGTAAATTTTTAGTTGCGAAGCTGTCGTGTTGTAGAACAAATCGCCTTCGTCGAGACTAGTTGTAGGGTCACTAGAGCCTGTACGGTACTGCGCTGCAAAGTTGTTGACGCCGCTGATATTGCTGGCAACGGTGTTGACGTTTGCAATCGACCCGCTGACATTTCCAATATCTGTTGCGTCTGCCGCCACTGTCGATACTGCGCTGGAAATCCCCGCAACTGTGTTGACGTTACTTACAGCACCCGCAACCGTGTTGACGTTACTTACAGCACCCGCAACGGTTCCAATGTTACTAACTGCACCAGCAACTGTCGATACGTCTGCGTTGTTAGAAGACACTGTGGATACGGCAGACGAAATACCAGCCACCGTACCAATGTCAGAACCATCAGCCGCAACCGTAGACACTGCACTAGAAATCCCTGCGACTGTCGATACGTCTGACGCCACACCAGCAACACTTGTGACATTCCCTGCGATACCCGCGACAGTACCCAAATTATTCACGTTTGTGGTTGTCGCAAGCTGATTTAGGTCACTAACGAAATCACTTGTAGCGAGTTGGTTAAGGTCCGACACAACGTCACTTGTCGCTAACGTGTTGATGTCGTTAATTACGTCAGTCACCGCAACGGTATTTAGGTCACTAACGAAATCTGAAGTAATCAAACTGGCTTTACCGGCAACTGTGGTTACGTCTGATGAAATCCCTGCGACTGACGCGATGTTTCCAACGACACCACTAGCTGCAAGTGTGTCCATGTTTGATACGTTGTCTGTGGTTGCCAACGCGGCAATCTCGGTGGATTTCCCAGCAACCGTATTGACGTTGGTTATGGCCCCAGCAACCGTATTGACGTTACTGACGGACCCCGCGACGGTGTTTAGGTTCGTGGTGTTCAACGCATTGAGTTGCGTTTTGTCACTACTGGAGAGCCAAGTGTTTTCTAAATAGTTTTTCGTCGCGACGTCTTGTGCCGCTGTAGGATCAGCGACGTTTGTGATTCGCTGTGCACCAGCGTCGAACAGGTCACTAGCGTTTTTAGACAACACAATGTCCGCAACGTCGTTGGCTTCTTGCGCCAAGTAGAATGCTTGGAGACTATCCTTGTCGAGGATTTCATCAGACAACACTGAGCCGGTCTGGTAGTCCACTAGCCGCGTATTCGGAGATGTGGCACGTTTGATCACCACGACATCACCGGCAGTTGGCCCAGTGTTTAACTGGATGCGCGTACTGGTCGCGAAGGTAAACGCTGTGGTTGCTGTACCGTTGACTGTCACGCTGACATGAGATTGAGACAGATAGGGAAACGACAAGTCAAACTGCCGGTTCTGTGGATCAGCTAGTCCAGCTTTATTGGCATCGACATTGAAAACGTCACGGGCATTAGCCATCATTACGTCCTTTCTATTTGTAACCGCCGGTCGCGACGTTGAAAATTTGCTGGTAGAGTTTAAACGGCAAGAGTTTCTGCGCGGTCTCTAAACGATTGTCTTCGAATGCGAGGTCCAAGCCGTCCATAAACAGACCGGCTGACGGTCCACCGATAAGTGACAGTCGTGCGTTTTCTCGGCTGTACCGTGATGCGCCTTCAGAAAGTCCGACTTGGGTCGCGATGGCGTCAATAGGCGTCGAGAGGTACGTCAGAAATCCTGATCGATCTATCGCGTCATACGCCCATGAACTGGCGTCCCGCTCCTTGATTTCGCCGTAACGCAGCATGTCTTTCGCGCCGACAACGGCAGTACCCAGGGCAAGTGCGAAGGCAAACGAACTGAACGCTTGCATGTCACCATAGTTTGCCATTCGTTGAAACGCAGGGACCATAAACTTCGTCATCACCACGAAGCCGTAAGTCTGGAACTGACCGATAATCTTAGCGTACTCGTTGGACATTAGGAACGGTGTGTCACCTTTGGACGGCGTCATGACCGCACGGTTCGCAGCGTTCTCCAAAGCGATCATTACGTCTTGGTGTGCTGTCTGTCCTTCGCGTCCCTCTTTGAGCCAACGCGCCATGCCGAGTTCAAAGACACCCGCATCGTTTTCTTTGGGTGGGTATTTTTTGAACATCTTCTGGATATTACGCATCTCAGTCGATCCGAGACCTGACGCTGCAAGCTGTGCTATTTTGCCTTTGGCTATTGGATCATTGGCAGAAGCCGCCGCGAGTAAGCTGTCGTAATCCTTTGAGAGACGGGTAAAATTGTTCTGCATTTCGACCATCGCCAACATCTTGAGGCGCGAGTTCCACCACATCATTCCACTGGCATACGAGGTGGTATCGGACAGTCCACGCATGATCCTATCAACGGAACTTGTGGTGTAGTGCTTGACGGTCCCATAGTCACCCACACCGGCTTGGAGACGCATATCGTCAGCACCGTTCATTGCCATCGTCCGGTTGCCATGACCCATCAGTTCTAGCGCATACATTAGACTTTTGATCTCAGGGTTAGCCATATTTTTTTGTGTCTGATTGATTGCCTTGAGATTGCGATATGAAAACGTACCGAAACCGGTAGTCATCGCTGTGTTACTGAGGTCGGTCAAGCTGGGGATCACAAATCCAGAGCCGTAGCGAACATAGTTAAACTCTCTGATTTTTTGCATCGTAAAGTTCAACAGACTTTCGGGATCGGCTGGTAAGTCTAATTGACCAAGCTGACGTCTGACGCCCAGTTCGACGTCCTTGACGGCCTTCAGTCTTTCGTTGTCCAGCTTGTTGATCTGCTTTTTCGTTGCGCCTTCACGCTGTGCCTTTGCGATCATGTCGAGGTAATCGTCATCGACTGCTTTGATCATACCCTTCAGTATTTCCGTTTCGCTTCCACCAAAGTGTCCGAATGTATGGCGAAACGCCATGCGCTGGGCGATATCGATGTTGGCGCGATACAGACTTTCGTACATGTCGTTCTTTAAGATACCCAGTTGGTGGGCTTCCCGACGCTGTTCGTTTGTCAGCTTGATCATGCGCTCTTTGAGGCGCGACGATTCCAGCACGTCTGTCGATAGTGCACCGCGTGGTGCTTGAGAACTTGTGCGAGATCCGAGTGTGTTCGTCAGTTCTTCAACGTACTGTTCGAGTGGCTGATCGTTCTCTTTGCGCTTAGTCAGACGCTTGGCTTGCTTCAGTTTACGCTTGGCTTTCCGTGCACCTTTGGCTTGGTCATTCATGGCTGCGCGGCGTAGCTTTTTGACGGTCAAAAGTTGCTTACGCTTCTGCGTAGCGTCCACGACGTTTCGTCGCAGTGGGTCAATCTTAGCGTCTAACTTGTCGAGTTCTTTGTCCAGCTTTTTGATCGCTTGAGTGTTCTTATCGATCTTACCCTGCAAGTAGCTGATACGGGTACTGCGTGGCTGTTTAGCTTTTGCACGACCTTCTGCGTCTGTGCGGATCGGCTTATCGATATTCGCCAGATCGATGTCAGCCGCCGTCAGGTTTGCTTCAGCGTCTAGCACTTCTTTTTTAGTCGCTGTTTGACCACGGTAGTTCACCATGTCGAGTAGTGCTTTAGCTTCCTTGACGGTTTCTTCAGCTTGCAGACGTATCTTTTGTCCTGGGCGTCCGGTCTTGACCATCTGTTCGATGTCTTTTTGACGCTGCTTTGCTTCTGCTTCCAGCTTACGTTTCTCGTCCAGCATACGATCCGTCTCAGCTTTTAGCTTGTCACGGTTCTTTGCCCGACGATCTCTTTTAGCAATTTGGTTCTTCAAGATTGCTTTAGCTTCCGCGACCTTTGCTTTGACGATGTCAGACGTCGTGGTTCTAAACTCGGCAGCGGCTCTTACAGCTTCTTTGCGTGATGCAGCCGCTTCGAACTCGGCGTCCTCTTCCATCTTCTGGAGTTTCTTTAGGTCAGTCCGGTAGAGATCGCCGGTCCACTCGCCCAGTATTTCGTTCTTAGCGGTAGCACCTTGTTCGACCGTATATACAGTCGGTTCACCATCCGAATTCTTGACCGTGACGTCTTCGACACCAAGCTTTCCAAATTGTTCTTTGGTCATCCCAAAAGTTGCTTCAAGAAACTCTTCTGTCGGGTCGTCTGCGAAAAGTTGCATGAAGAAGTTCCGAGCCGCAATCGGACTGCGTCTAATAGCCTTGCCGTCCCACAATTGTGGCGACACGAACTTGCGACCCAGACGTTCCTTTTCGGTCATCATGCCGAGTTCAACCAGTTCGTCTTCCAGACGCAAGTTGTAGTCGTGCAGCACATTAGCTTGCTCTTTGGCGCGTTGGATCACCGTCTGTGCGCCATTGGCACCAAAGCGTTCTTCCAAATTGGAAATCATTAGATCATCAATGTCTTCATGTGCCGCTGCCGCAATGATGTCTTCGAACTCGGTTTTGCTGATGGCACTAGTAGTTTGCTCAACGGCTTTGGCTTCACCGGACGCCATTGGTCCCGCCGCGACGTCCGACGCTAGACCTTTCAGATTGGCCCCAAGATCGGCAGCTTTTTCTTTCGCGCTCCGCAAGCGACCAGCGTCAGCACCCGCCATGTCAAAACGTAGCTTTTCGAAAGCCTCGTTGACCGGCCCCAAGATTTCCATTCGGAAGGTCATGATGCGGTTCGTTGCGACTTCTTCCATCGATCTGGTAGCCACACCAGCTTCAGCGGCCTCGTCAATCATCCCACCACGGTTGTACAGTTGAGACGTGATGTCTCGGAACGTGCCACTGTTGGACGTCATGCCACGAATGAGAGGCGATGCGCGACCTACCGTCTTTGTGACAACTGCAAGACCGGCAGCACCAACTGCTTTGACACCAGCACGGGCCACACCTTGTCCCATCAATGCGCCACGTTTAGCCATCTCGGTAGACTTCACAGCCGCCGCACCAACAGATCGACCGGCGCCCGTCTCTGCGACCGCCTCGTACACCTGTTTGCCGTCTCTGGTGACACGCTTGAGTACGACACTTTCTGACAGTGACTCTCCAAGACCACGGACGCCCATGCTGACTTTACTGTCAGGACGGAAGACATAATTCGGGTTCGATGGGTTCAAAAAGCTGTCACCACGTCGGGCCGACACGAATAGCCCAAGACCACCGCCGAGACCGGAAGACAACGCAGTGTTCAATACGCTCTCTTCAATGGTCCGCACGTCGTTCATCAAGTGCAAACCGGCTTCTTGCACGACACTGAATTGTGCACCAGCCGTGGCCCACTTAGCTGGCTTACTGTTCATTAACTTGCCGACTTTACTTGCGGTCCCTAAACGCTTCGCAATGTTGACCCCAGGTATTAGCGTGGAGATATCAACAATGGACCCAATGCCACCAAGTAGCATTCCAAAGCCACTACCGTTCTGTAGCTTCGCACGGTCTGCAACTTGTGCGCGGAACGATGCCACACGGGCCTCGTATTGTTGCTGCGAGTAGACCATGTCGAACTGACCGTCTTTGACAAAAGCTTCCATGTCGTTGTCTTTGTCGCGGTTCGCGGTCCAGTGCGCGTAGACATTAAAGTTTTCGTCAGGCCGGTAGTTCCATGAGTTAGCGTCACGGCCTCGGTCGAACCCGTAGCGGATCGTGCTGCCGATCCACGTTTCTTGCATCCACATTTCACCGGCTGTGCCTATGACGCCGAGACCTTCTACGTTGTCTGTGGAGTAGCGGCGGGGGATCGATTGGACCGTCTCGACGTTTGTCTGAGTCGTGGTCTGTTGGACCGTCTGTTCTTCAGCCATTACACGGCTCCTGTTTATCTCGATTTACTGGACTATTTGCGGAGTATGGGACGTTTAGATTTACTCACGCCACCAATGTTTGCCGCAATACGGTCACCCATGTTTCCAAGGTTGATCGAAATGTCTGTCTGCCATTTCTTACCGGCAGCTTTCAGTTCTTCTTGTCGAGCAAAGCCAATCATGGACGCTTGTTCAGTCAGTGTGGCTGACGATAGTGCTTTAATTGCATCAACTTCTCGACCTGACTTTAGTGCTTCGTAGAATGTTGTGCGTTTACTTCCCTCGTTAAAGTCATAAGTGTCCGTAATGACGGTTTCACCAGCATCGTTCATCTTAAAGTTAAATACACCAAGACCTCTGGCAATTCTTGTTTCAGGATCGAATAGACCTTTTAATAAGGGTTCTTTAAGGATCGTTTCGTTTGTTGTCCCTAAGTCTTCGTATTTGATGTAAGAACGTCCGTCCGCTCTGGCTATCCGTATAGCTTCACGCATGGCATCCAATCCACCTTCGTTGAAATCGGCAGACGTTAACTTGCCCCCAGGACGCGCAGCGTTACCTAAGAAGTTCACGAACTCTGATGTCCCAAAGGACTGTACGGCTTTCGTAACGCTTTCAACCGTGTCCAATGCGTAGTCCGCTGCGACTCCCGCCACATCACCAGCGACGTCAAGTGCTTCACCAACAAACGATCCAATGACTGCACCGGCCCGATTGAAGACCGTACCGTCTTCGATATAGGCGTCCATCAGTGTTCCTTCAGAATCGTAGACTTCACCGCTGGTACTGATGGTGACCTCAAAGTCTTCTTCAGCGGTGTCAGTAATGGTGCCGAATGTGTAGTTCGATTTGTCCAAGACTTTACGGTTACGCTGGAGGACCGATTGTATTTCGTCAATTCGGGTTTGGTTTTTAGCTGCCTCTGCATCAGCCCTAGCAATTGCCGCACCCACTGGGTCTTCTTCCGTTTCGACGTTCTTCAAGAACCCAAAATGTTTTTCTTTTAGTTCCGCAAACCTTTGGTCAATTGATGTTTCAACGGGTTTCTTAATTTCGCCGTCCTTTAAGAAACTCATGTGCTTTTGTTTCCAAGCTTCAAACTTTTGATCAAGAGCATCTACTTGTTCTTCCTGACCGCCTTTATCAGACGTGTCATCCTTTAAGAAACTCATGTGCTTTTGTTTCCAAGCTTCAAACTTAGTGTCCAAATCAGAAACTTCTTGAGACTCTCCAGTAAGATCGGGGGCTGTGTCAGCTTGCTGTACAGTCTGTGCTGGAGTCTTGTCGCGACTTTCCGTGTGCAGAAAGGTCGATAGATTACCGTCTGTACCAATCACGATCTCATCGCCCTCGACCAGTTCACCGGCGTCTCTCGCAGCGATGTAATCACGGGTGTTGTCGAAGAACATCGCGCTGTCCATATCGACGTCAAGTTCTGCCAGCTTGTCATTCATTGATCCGCTGATCTGCTTGAGAGCGTCGTTCATCTCGCTAGACATCCCAGCGTTCTCAATCGCCGCGCTCATTTCTTCCGCAAGTGAAGTAACTTCAGGTCCAACAGGTGGTGGTCCTAGTCGTGAGACAGTGATCTCACCGTCTTGGTTCGGTACGACAACAGGCACAATGTTGTTGTCTATCGCGGTGTCTACCGGTGTCGGCTTTTCGACGCCCAAGGCGATCTCTAGCTCACTCACAAGTGCTTCCGTTCCGACACTGTCGGGCCTCAGTCGTGGTCGTAACGATCTGGAGAGACCACCAACGTACGTTGGCACACGCATATCGTCAGGTCTCAAACGTGGTTTTAGTGAACTCTGCAAGCCATTGTCTGGCTTTGCCGTTGGTCTCAGTCGTGGGCGTAATGATCGCTTGACGCCACCACCTTGGACCTTTGCGCCCTGATTGGGTCTCAATTGTGGTTTCAACGAGGTCTCTGGAGCAGTGACTTTACGTGGCACAGGCATCCCAAACATCGCTGCGTAATCACTTTCAGACTCCCCACTGATTATCTCGTCTGACCGATACTGGGCAAAATGCATCGCTTCTTGCTTTCGACGCAACGCCAACGATTTGTTTTTCGATCCGTTAGACTTGTCGCGTATCTCAGTGATTGCCTTTTTGACGTCGCCGTTCTTTATGTGTTTCACCAAGTTCGGGCCCAGTAGCGCAGGGTTGTGCATCACTAGTGACGTTAAGGTCATACGCTGGGGTCCACGCAGTGGTGCACCATCTGTCAACTCCGAGATCAGCTTGTCTGCTTGAGCGACTTGGGCCTCATATAGTGCACGGCTGTCACGGCTGCTAATACCTTCAGTGCCGTCCATCAACGCTTGCATCTGCTTGGGGGTCTTTCCGAGTACACCCGCCGCCAGCGCAAAGTTCTCAGCGTTGTCCAGATTGAACTCGTAGCCAATTACATTACGACCAATCGCGTCTTTTTGTACGTTCTGCGAGAACACGCGGTGGCCCGTAATGAAATCAAAACGATCACGATTGTAGTCACTAGCTTCAGTGTCAAATGCTGATGGTCCAATTTTTGAGTACACCTCGTTTTCCAGCATCTCAACGTATTCGCCGTGTGGTAGGTCCAGCATCGTGTCCTCGACCGTCACACCAATCGTCGGGCTGACAAACCCACCGTCGCGATATGCCCCGCGATACATTTCGTTTAGCAGATTGTTGTATTTAGTCGGGTCTCCGACGTCGTTAAGTGTGGTGATGTCGATAGGATTTTCAGTGAAATAGTTGTCTATGGTGTCCATTTGAATTTCCTATTTAACTAAGTAGAACGGCTTGGGGCCACCACTGCCATAGCGGGTGGGTTGATACTCACGCGGCGTAAGAGCGAGACGCTCAATGTCTGCCTGAGTCAATTTAGGTGTTCCAATAAATCTCGGCATGACAATCAATTCGTACTCACCAATCGCCCCATCTTCACCGTATCCAGTATAGATCGGCTCTAAACGAATTCCTGGTCCAAAGATTGCCACGGCGGCTGCACGATCTAGTGCAAGATCACCTGTGAAAGTCTGGCTGTATTCCCAATTTGCTGAGTTAGACAAAAAGCCACGCTCTTTACCGGACGGGTGATACCGGCTGTCTACTTGTATCGCTTGACCGACTTGAAGGGATACGGGCATTCCGTTCTGGTTAACCACGATCTGTGAGTTATCTCCGAGTCGAGGTATAGGTTTCGCTGTAAGTGTACCTTCAGTGAAGATCGAAAACGCGCCGTTTTCAATGTTCGATATGTCATTTTCCAAGGTCGCGACGGTGTCTTCGACTTCTCCGGTGGCTGTGTTGAGAACCTCTTTGCCCAGCACGATACCACCAGCCGTGTTGGTTGCTTGCCGTCCAGACTTGACGATGCCATTTTGAACCCACATCTGATTTGACACAGCGTTGAATGCCGCTTGTTGGACATCCTCAGTGCTGTAGTCACGATCTTGCGACATCTGATAGGCCACGTACACTTTACCAGCCGCCCTCAGTTTACGTTGAGTCTCAATGTCAATCCCACTGATTGATGACCATAAACCTGTAAATCGCCACTCATTTAAAAGCTGACGCTGTATCATCGCGCCCATTGCGTCTTCGTTAAACAGTTCAGTGACAGTTTGCTCACGTTCACGTTCATTAGCGGCATCAGGCACTAGGATTTCACCCATGCCTTTGCCGTCTAGTTGCTGCATTGCTTCAATAAAACCTGGATTAAAAGTCTTGGCAGCGGCAGCTTGTGGGGATGCACCATTCCGCATTTCGATAAACGCCGCCTCTGCGCCGAGTTTTGCAGCAAAGTCGTTCTTTGGTAACAATGAGGCTAGACTTGCGCCGGTCGGATCGGCAATCATCAAGGCTTCCAATGCGTATGATTGCTGTGCTGGATCGCCCGACGTCAGGTGTGACGCAAACTTCTGTTGTACATTCGCAGGGAAATTACCCGCGCCGAAAGTCTGAACGTGATTTTTCAAGAATGCCCCAGCTTTTACTGACGCGCCATCGACACCCATTGGTGCATTCCGATTAAGCCAATCAAGGGATGCGGATTTGTTTTCGGATGGATCATAGGATGGTGCGGGTGGCAATCCATTAGCCACGCTGTTCATAGCAACCTGATTGAAGTGGTACTCAGCAAGCTTTGAGCGTTCTGTGTTGAGGTCTTTTTTGAACGCAGCGATCTGCGTCATGGAAATCCCTGGAGTATTCTGCATCTTTGCGACTACGGCAGACCCTCTGTTTCCAATCAGGGCTAGCTTTGCGTATTCGTCCTGCGTGTTTGTCAACGTGGTGTTAAAGTCAGAAGACATCTGAGAGAACGCCTGTTGTCCTGCCATCGTCGTATTGCGCTGAACAGCGTCCATCAACGAGGTCTCTGCTTTCGCACTCATGATGGGAAACTTCTGAGCAATTGACGGCATCTGAGGCGCAGACGGGTCCATTGGGTCTTGCGCTTGGTAGTTCATATGAGCAATGAATTTAGCGATCCCGTTCTGGGACATACGTCCGGTCATCGCAGCGTTCACCATGATCCCCAAGTTTCTTGCTTGAAGTTGACCGGTCGTTTCACCAGACCGTGATGTGCCACCTTTAAGGATCGAATTGAACGCCGCTGCCGTGATCTCAGGCTGTGCCATCTTGTTGTAGATTGACCGGCGATACTCTAGATCGGACGCTGCCTTCTGACGTCTAACAGTTTCTTGAGCGGCGGTGACTCGTTGCGTCTCATAATTAGAAGCCCAAGCGGTCTGGATAGCCATATTAACTGTTGGGTCATCCGTCCCGTCTTGGTAATTGTCTCGCCAATACTGCGAGGCATTCGCTTCGAAAGTGCTAGGTGCACGTTGCGCTTGCGCGAGTGCAAAATCGGAATACATCCGTGACCCAATGTTTGCACCAAGTGAAGACTTAAAGGTGTCAACGAAATGTTTATTCCCCTGTTGTTCGGGACTTGTAGTGCTTAACGCTGCGCCTACGTCGCGAGACTTTGGGTTCTCCATGTAGTAATCAGTCGCGGAGACAGTCGCTTGTTTCTTCATATCTACTGCGTATTCTTGCGCTTCGATCTTTTGGTTCTGGAAGTGTGCGTCTTGGAAAGTACCAATAGTTTGCGAAACGGAACCAAAGAACTGATTAAAGGCATTCGTAAGGTCACCACGAAACGGGTCTAGCCCAGTACCTTCGCTCTGTATTTCAGGAACTTGTTGAGCAAACGATTGCGTTTTGACACCAGCGAGACCACCAGTGGCTCCACGATAGTTGGTCTGTGACCGAGCCATTCTAGCCATTTTATGTCCCTCTAATAGCGTTCAGTGTTTGTTGTTGTCCGTAAGCGTTTGCACCAATCGACAACATGGTGGACGTCTTCTGGAGTTTCGCCGTGGTTTTACGTGCAGACACTTCAGCCAGCGTATTGGTTGTCTGATTTTGAGCCAGCGTCG
>ENA-ORDA01002951-ORDA01002951.1-marine-metagenome-genome-assembly--contig:-NODE-2951-length-12337-cov-4.049755_pt1 | contig 12337 bp, 8 predicted proteins | sample MGYA00237778_ERZ508506 | MGnify/ENA primary metagenome ERZ508506 (study PRJEB26177, sample SAMN06267891) | marine metagenome | isolation source: Monterey Bay, California, USA | place: Pacific...
GAGGCGGCGGCGGCGGCACCTGCACGGTCATGGAGACGCGCGGCGTGATGTTTGGGTCGTCCTCATCCTCGACAATCGAGGGAACCGACTTGCTCAGGACCGCCAGTTCGCGCAGCTACCGCCGCTGGAACTAACGGCGGGCACCGCTGCTCGAACCAAGTCGTTATCGATGGCATCAGGTCTTATCGATAACAACGTCGAGGCACTGTTCGTTCTTGATCACCTAACGGGAAACCTTCAGTGCTGGTTGCTGAATACGAAAACAGGAAACGTCGGCGGCATTTATCGTGCCAGTGCAGCGACCGATTTAGCGGTAGCCGGTAAGTCAGGAACTCCAGAATACATCATGACCACCGGAAACTTTTTCTTCCGAGGGGGTTCAACAGGTACCGCTAAGCCTGCTAATTCCATTTGCTATATAGGCGATGCTAATACCGGCAACGTCGTTGGCTACTCACTCAGCTACAACGAACAAGCGCTTAATCGCGGTGGAGCTGTTAACGGGGCACTTAAACTGATTTGTAAAGGTGCTGCGAGAACTGCTATCGTCACACGCGATCAGTAATCATTGGGTGGCAGGACGAAGTCTGCGGTGTTTTCACAAGGAGCTAGAGATGGTTTGGAGATTGTTTGGATTTATTTTTGCAATTCCCTTTGCCGTCCTGACCTCCGCAGCGGCGGATGATTGGAATCAGTGGCTTGGCCCTAACCGCGATAGCGTCTGGAGCGAAACAGGGATTATCACTTCAATCCCCGAAGACGGACTCAAGGCAAAGTGGCGAACGCCAATTGCTCAGGGTTTTTCCGGACCTGCCGTCGCCGGTGATCGCGTGTTCGTGACGGATTATGTGGTGGAAAAGGGTGATCAGGCATTTGATCCCGGTAAACGCAATGAACTTACAGGTACCGAACGAGTTCACTGTCTCGATATTAAAACTGGCAAGGTCATCTGGACCCACGCCCATCCATGTCAGTACAGCATTTCTTACGGCCTTGGGCCACGCGCAACGCCGACGGTTGATGGCGAAAACGTCTATACGCTCGGCGCTGAAGGACACTTGCACTGCTTCAATGCTGCGGATGGCCGCGTGAAATGGATGAAGGATTTAAAGCAGGAGTACGAAGTCAAAGAAGCTCCGATGTGGGGCTACGCGGCCCATCCTCTGGTCGTTGGCGATAAACTATTTTGTCTCGTTGGCGGCAAAGGGAGTGTCGCAGTTGCTTTTAATAAAGACACGGGCGACGAAATTTGGCGAGCACTCGACGAAGAAAATATCGGCTACTGCCCTCCAACGATGATCCGAGCAGGAGGCAAAGACCAATTACTGATTTGGCACGCCGCCTCACTCAACAGCCTCAACCCCGCGACGGGGAGTACGTACTGGTCAGTAAAGATCGCTCCAGCCTATTTCATGTCAATCGTGGCGCCGATTAAACACAAAGATCACCTACTGGTGACAGGCCTCCAGGGGTCCTCAACCTTGCTCAAACTTAACCCTGACCAACCGGGCGTGACAGAAGTCTGGCGGGGTAGGGGAGTCCAACCAGACCATAATCCGCCCGTTGTTTTTGAAGACCATATTTTTTCCCCTCTGGGCATGCAAGACAGCTTTTACAACGTACCGAAAGAAAAGGCATCAAGGCGCGCAGCAATCCATGCTCGATTAGACACTGGTCTAGAAGTCGCGCCCCACATTGGCGAATCTGTATCCGGTGGTGGTGGCTTAAGTTCTACCATTGCAGACTACCTTAGATTTATGCGTTCAATACTGAATCGAGGCGAATTAGACGGGGCAGTTATTTTGCAACCCAAAACCGTTGATATGATGTTTGAAAATCAAATCGGTAATTTAGACGTCATGCCCGGAACGAGTCAAATGCCAGATATAAGTAACCATTTCGATATGGGATTTGGCGCGCCCGCAAAATGGGGGCTGGGTTTTTTGATTCACGGCGATCAAACTGAATCCGGCCGACCCAAAGGTTCGGTTTCCTGGGCAGGTTTGTTTAACAGTTATTTTTGGATTGACCGTGAAAATGATCTCTGTGCAATAATCGGCACTCAAGTCCTACCATTTTACGATACGCATGCAGTAGCCATGCTAAAAGACTTTGAATCTGCGATTTATAAAAACCTAAATTCGTAGCGCAGGCAATGGAATAGATTATTGTTAATTCCGCCCGCTCAAAGCGAGTGGAGCAATGCACCAGTCGCTTTGCAGGTAATGCTTCTTCAAATGATCACCCAGCAACGTCATGTCACCAAATGTGTCTACAGGCTTGAATCTGAAAAAGCCTGTTTTGAGATGCTTATTAACAGCCACCTTTTTTCAATTGATCAAGTCGATAAGCCCGCTCGATTAGTTTCCTTAAATAGACTTGAACATCTCAAAGAAGCGGAAATTGAACAGCACCGGCCGATATATAAGTGAGCTGATGGGCAGTGAGGAGGGTATTCAGCAAGGGTTAGGGGGTTGTACCTATTGGAATTTGAACTTGCGGATTACGATAAGAAAATTCGTTGAATTAGAACGAGTAAAAAACAAACAACGAGATGTTAAACAGGTGCGATGACTGCAATTGCTTTATCGACCCTAGGGGTTGAGTCTCTAACTTGTTTATTAGACATCAGAGGGAGTGTTAAATGCATTGGTTGTTCACAGCTAAACACTGGCAGATTTTGTTTACGGTGCTGCTGCTTGCCGAGCCTTGCTTGTCTTCAGCAGGGCAGGAAACGCTCAACTACCAGGGCCTAAACAGAACCTACTATGTGCACGTTCCGGAAAACCTCAAACAAGGCGCCTCTCTTGTCGTGGTACTTCATGGATACACGAGTTCGGCTGAGACTATCATGTCCTACTCAGGCATGAATGAGGTGGCAGACGTGAACAATTTTATTGCCGTTTATCCTCAGGGCACTGTTGATAGCCTAGGGAACACTTTTTTTAACGTAGGCTACGCCTTTCACGCTGACTCAGCTGTAGACGATGTCGGGTTTATTGAAGCGCTCGTCGTCAAGATGCAAACAGCCTATGAACTGGATCCAAAAAACACTTTCGCGACCGGCATGTCAAACGGTGGCGACATGAGCTATTTGTTGGCCTGCACTAAATCAGCTGTATTTTCAGCCGTTGCGCCTGTTGCAGGCGTCATGATGAAGACAACATTAGACACATGCGAGCCAAAACGAAATATTCCAATCTTTGAAATCCATGGAACAAAGGATGAGATTTCTCGATTTGCGGGCGACCTAAACAACGACGATGGTTGGGGGGCATACTATGACCTACCATCTACCATCGCGTTTTGGGTTAAAAGACACGGACTTGATCGCAAAACAATCGATGCCGTTCCAGACAAAGATACCAGCGATGGCAGTCACATTCTTTTCGAGCGCTATTTTTCTTCATCTCATGTCAACGAGGTGTGGTTCTATAAAGTTGAAGGCGGTCAGCACACTTGGCCCGGCTGGAGCGCTGATATTAAATGGTGGAAAAACCCTTTGTTTTGGTATTACTTGAGAAATGGTAACAATGACATTAACGCCTCCCACCAGATCTGGTCTTTTTTCGAGCAATACCGCAACAACATTTCTACCTTAGAGACAAAACCGTGACCCCGCGCACCTATCTTTTATCGCAGCGTCTTAGATTAGTTTACACCCAGCCTCAGAATACGAAGCGCAAAACCGGGTTTTTCGGAAGAAATCGCATGTATGGATATCGTTGATGCCCTGTATAATTATAATAGGGTCGCTTGGTGGTTTTTCTGATGGCCGGATTCTGCATCGCGAATTTTTGCGACCCGACGCTTGGAGCACTCAAAAAAATTAAAAGAGTCCGTCTGCATATCTTATCTTTGGCAAGTTAACCAAACTCTCGCAAGCTGCGTTAGCCCGGCTGCATAAATAGTAGCAATTGCACCACCAGCACTTTGCGAAACGCTTCGAGTTAAAAAGAATCTGAGTGTTGGTTTATTTGATTTGGATGGTACGTGAATATCCCTTGAACGGATTCCCTTGCGGTCCATGCCCGAGGTGCACCAATCGATATTCGCCGTTTTCAACACTCGCATCGATATGCCAAGTCAACGTCGCAATCATACCTTGATCTTTAGCTTGCCAGCGAACCGTCGTGCTCCAATCGCTATCGGTCGCTACCGTTTCCCAGCCTTCTTGTTTTTTCTGCTGCACTTTCAGGAAATTATTACCCGTTCTAAAGTTTGCAGTGGGGTCATGCGACCAAAATCGCGCCTGTACCGCTTCTCCGCGACCATATTCGACCTTGTCGTCCAGACGCTCAGAGAAACGGTCACCCAGTGCCTTGTCGTCTGTTAGCGTCTGCCTTGGGCCTGCATAGAGCGCGGTTTCGACAGACTTGCCACGCCAATCATCGTAGGGAATGTTCGTTTTTGCAGCTTCACCTGAGACCAAACTGTTGGCGAGACCGCTCACGATTTGCTGGTAAGCAGGCAGGGTCCATCGTCCATGAAGGGTATGTCCGCCTTCGTACTGTTGAACCATGTATTCCTCGGGGGTCGTAATGTAGCCGGCATATCCGTTGGAATAGCCCGCTAACACGACATGGTTAGCTCTGCCCGATAGTGCGTTCATCACCGTCGCTCGCAAACGACGCCCAGCCATGGTCGTGATCTCTGCCGGCAGCGCCAAGATGGCTAACTGACCGACCAGCGCGACGGTTACAGAGCGAATTTGAGATTGCAGCGGTGGTTCTCCGCTGCCGGTTTCCAGTAAAATCGGTTTAGGTTTTTGGCAATCCTTGACGCGCTGGGTCCATTTTGGCGCACCAGTCAACCAACGGATGAGTAGGTCCAATATAAAATTCTGTTCAGTCATGCCCTCTCTGAAAAGAAAATGTCCGCCGCCATCTTCTGTGGATCCACCCGCAAAAGAATAACCATAAGCCGTAGGGCAGGTTGTTTGATCGTCAGCCTGAGTAAACTGGTCACTGACCTTGTAGTTGCGCAGATCGACATACACTTGGCGCGTTTCAATGGTGCCTGATAGCGGCTCTTGCGCGCTTTCATAAAGCTTTGTTGCCATATCGAGCTGACGTTCGCCCATAATCTTCGTCGTTTCCACGTCAGTCTCACCGGGGCCGGTGTTATTTAGATTCGTATTGGGCGTCACGTCTCCAGGGTCGGCCTGAGCAAAAGCTGCGACAAAACTTTTTTCTCCGTCGTATCGATTTCCCAGCCTCTGCTCCATTTGCAAAGAGGCGTAACCTTTGTGATCGCCTGATATAAGAGGATTATAAAAGTTCATTGCTGTGGGATGCAGGGCGAACCAATTAAGCATCCCTATGTCGCCCGTTTTTGCGACGAATTTTAGTAGCGTCATCTGAGTCGGCGTATTTCTCGCATATTGATCTCGCTCACTTTGCGGGTTCTCCACATAAGCGCGCATCGATCGATTAGCGCCCGCATTGGTCAATTCCCCGGTGCCGATGAATATCTCCCCGCTCTGAAGATCGTTGTGAGCATCAACAACGGAATCCGTGATTCCTTCAACGATCGCCTCAAAGTGTTGAGGATAAAATCCTCCATCAAAACCATTATCCAGACGAGAATGCCAATACCCGCCAGGACCCGCGTGCGTATGAGTTGCGCTAATAATGACATTGTTAAGGCCATAAGCTGCGCCATAACGACTTTGTAGTTCGTCTATCACTGCTAGGGTAACGTGATGCTCTATGCTGCCTAGATCTACGCTAACAAAAACAATGCGTTTTTCGGGGTCACTGGCCTGAGCTATAACGAAAGCCCTGGAACGTTGGCGAATATGTATGCCTTTCGTCAATTGGTCGGCACGACCAAACCCCCACATCTGAATGCCGTAACTGGGCCCCGTCACATCTGAGATGCCACGACCAATAAGGTAGGAGGAGGGGGTGTCAGCGCTATATGCAAGGGTAGAGAATGTGGCTAACGAAAGGCAAAATGCTGAGAACAACAAGCATTTGGTTAACTTCAAAAAATCTGTCATCTGCTGATAAATCATTAAAAAATCCGCAAAAACTATATGTCGTCAACTAAGTCGATGCCGCCTAGCTTGAGCTAAGGGTAATCCACTTTAATGGTCGCATACATTGCCGGGTGATCACTCAAGGGCTTGTGATCCTCTGTCATAGCGTCAACCTCTCCGGAAGCTGCCGTGGACAGCAACGCATCATTGCCACTTCGAATATAAATATAATCCAGCGTTCGCCATGAGTTGCGCGTGTCACCGCCTTTTTGTACCAGCACAAGACTCAAGCGGCCCGCAAATGTTTGCAGTAACTTTCGGTCTGCGGGATTTTCCCAATCGAGATTTAAATCCCCAGCAACAATGACCGCGGCGCCGTCCGCTTTCGTTTCTAGGGCTTGCGCTATCTGTTCTAGCTGAATAGCTCTGGCATCTCGATCCCGTTGATCTCTCCCAGCATCTAGGTGAGTGTTAACAATATAAAATCGAAGTCCATCACTGCTGGTCAACTCGATCAACTGAAACCCTTTTTGAGCGAAGCAATCATTAGCTCTGTCCAACCAGCCAGAGCATGTTTGAAAAGGTTCAAAGGTGGCACGAGTCTGCCAGCGCTCCGAAGTGAGATTCGAGATAAAAGTCAGTCCGGAACCGGAGCATACCGCGCATTTGGAACTTCCCGTATTTTCGCCTCGATGCACCTTAGCCGAGCCAGCAGTATGCTGCCTGAGCAGGTCGTGATGCGCGAAATCTTCCTGCAACATAGATAGGTCAAACTGAGTCGTTAAATTTCCAATCCTTGGAAACCTGTCTCGCGGCCGGTCGCGCGCGAAAATTGCGGGTAGGCCATGGGTATTGTAGACAAGAAGATTTAGCTCAATTGGATCGGGAGTTGGGTTAGCGGGTAGAGAGTCTGCCCAAGCGAAACTGCTGAAAAGGACCAAGATCAGAGTCCCGGCCCTCACAATTGTTGAAACCGGCTCAATCCTTGATGTGATTTTTTTCCGCAACAATGGCCGGTCCTCTTAAGCGTAACGTGATTGTTATCACAGCGATAGTTCGCCCACAACCTCAATGCCAGCCAACTAAAAGTCGCACGCTTACCAGGTGAGAAGGGTTTCAGTTTTCGGCAATATCAAGTCGAACTCATAGCGCGTCAGTTTTCAGATGCCCTTATCGACGATATCAGCGTAGTTCTAGGTATGTGGATTGCAGTTTAACCACTATAGTACCGATTTCTAGGCAACACCCAATAATTTTTTGAACCCGATGGCACTGTTATCAGATTTTGCATCTTGCCACTAGATGCATGAGACACGCAGTAACGCTCCAGGTAGTGCTATACCTGCTTCACTCGTCTACATTAGCGATACATACCAAATACTGGGAGCCCCATTTGGAGAAGCGTGGGATGCCCTAGGGTGGGGTCTCAGACAATAAAGGGTCCTGAAGTGAACGGCCAACATTGACACAGCTTGCCAATAGCGTGACGAAGGCGATGCTCGAAAGTCATAATCCAGTGCTTTTCATAATTAAACTTTATTTTGAAGGGTATAGCAGCCTTCAAAAAACGGACTGTGAACTCGCGCGGCAACCTTAAAAGGTAGCTCATTTTATAACCTACCGAGATGGCTCCATTGGGTCACAGGTTATATTGGCTATCATCATATTCGCCACCTAACCCCAAAGTCTCAGGCCTCGACATGTGGATTTCTTATACCAACACTCTGCTATTATAGACCATCTGCTTGGAGTGGCTACCTGGTCACTATCAGCGAAAAGTGGTTAAAGAAGTATCTGACTGATAATGAAGCTCCAGGTCCGGGTTCAATCAGGCGGAAGAAGGTAAAATTTATAAAAGGAACGCCAGATGTTACTTAAATCTTTGACCGCCCAGGATATTGAGCTGCAGATTCTCGAGGCTGAGGTGCAAGGTGAAGATAGTAAAGAAGTGTTGAGCTATCTAAAACTAACTTATGTTGGTGAAGGCGAACTGTCATCTGGGTGGCGCGTCTACTTCAGTTTGGGGCTGGATTTAGCAGACGATGAACAACGTGTTGACAAAACACTGATTGATGGCCGTTATGGCTATCTTTCTCCCGGCGAGCATTGGCAGCCTCTCTTAAGCAATCAATCTATTGAAATCAAACTTAAGAATTGGCTTTTTACCGGCATGCAGTTAAAAGCCAGACAAGGTTTTCACGTTAGCTATCAGGCTCCCGGAAGCAACGAAGAGATCCTGCTAGGTTCGCCAAATTTGCAGAACCCTGAGCTTGTTACGCTTCAGCAGTTGCCTAATAAGTGGATCAACAAGACGTCCCCAAGCGCTGACACAAATGTGCAGACGCCACGTCACGTATACGAGAAAAATGCGCAGCATCAATTTGATGGCGAAAGCAGACTTCATATCATTCCGTCGGTGAAAGAGCTTGAAGTTACCGGGCAGACTTCGACCGAGGTATTCTCTATTGCGACCGACGAGAAGAGTCCGGCGGCAAGATTCTTGCGAACGCTTCTCGCCGACAGGAATATGATTGCCGATGAAGGTATGTCGATTCATTTCAATGATTGCGACAAGGGCTATGAACTTGAAATAGCAAAGGAAGCTGTATTGATTCGGGGTGCCTCTGATGAAGACCTGTTTCATGCTGCGCAAACCTTCAGACAAGTATTAGACAACAAATTCGGCATTGAAAAGCGTTCGACGGACATGCCTCTGCCAATGCTAAAAATAGTCGACGAGGCAGACTTTGAATACCGCGGTTTCTACCTTGATATTGCCAGGCACTTTCAAAGCGCGGATCAGATTTGTAAAACGATCGACGCGATGGCCAGCTACAAGATGAACGTTCTACAGTTGGGTGTTTCCAACGACGAAGGTTGGCGACTGGCGATCGAATCTGTGCCCGAGTTGACGGATATTGGTGCGCGTCGTTCGTTCGATGCAAGTGACGATAACGGCAGTGCGGTTGCGCTCTACCCAGCCTGGGGGGACAACCATGAGGAAGAAAGCGGTTTTCTTAACCGCGAGGAAATGGTCGCGATTCTGAAGTACGCCGCCGACCGACATGTCGACATTGTTCTGGAGTTTAATCTACCGGGACATGCGAATGCGTTAATCCGAGCCTTATCAGTTAACTCAAATTTTCGAGTTGCCGACCCGCTGGATCAATCGGTTTATAAATCTGCTCAAGGGTACACGGGCAACGTTGTGAACGTCGCGATGGATGACACTTATAAATTTGTCAGGGTGGTGCTGGAAGAGATTACTTCCATGTACCAACAGGCAGGCGTCACCTTTAAGCGTATTCACTTCGGCGGGGATGAAACGCCTGATGGCGCGTGGCTGGGTTCCCCAGTCTGTAGGGCATCGAGCTTGTGGAACCAAAGCTGGTCTGCTGATAATCCTGATGACGCAAGTGAGATTCGTCATGCCATGATGTCGCACCACTATCAACGCGTGACCGAAATTCTCGAAGAGGTTGCGCCGGGAGTGGCGACTGGCTTCTGGCATGAAATGTCGCCCCATGCAGTAGATGCAGCTGGTAATACTCAACGCTACTTCAACGCCTGGACAACTGAAGCAGCGGATCGGGCGATCGTAGATGATTTGCTAACGAGCGATCGACAGGTAGTGATATCGAATGCCTCGTTCTTGTATTTTGATATGCCCTATGGGCTTCATCATCAGGAGCCTGGTTTGCCTTGGGCTGCATATATTGACACCGAAATGATCTACCACTTTGATCCATTGTCGAACTGGGCGGTCGCTGATGAGCATCAACATCAGATTCTGGGATTGCAGGCCCAGCTATGGGGTGAAACTGTCTATTCAGCTGCGCTCATGGATTACTATGTTTTTCCGCGACTCCTTGCGCTGGCCGAGCGAGGCTGGAACGTAAAACCTGACGAGAATTGGAACAGGTTTAGTCGCACCCTCGGCCAGCGAGAGTTGACTCATCTTGAAGGGCTGGGTGTTGAGTTTCGTATACCTACCCCCGGTGCGGTGATTGAAGATGGCTGGTTGCGTGCTAATGCTGTATTCCCTGATCTGGACATTGTCTACCAATTGGATGGGCAAGCGCCAAATGCAGACTCACTTCGGTACACAGGTCCCATCAAGGTCAAATCCTCAGATAAGCCAGTTTTGTGTTGCAGGACAAAAGGCGCAAGGTTAGGTCGGTCAGTGTCACTGGCATAGCGTGAGCGTGTTTGGCGGTGCAACAGCGAGAGCGATGGATGTACTAATACAACAAATTCTCAATCATAGCCGAAAGTATCCACTTCAGAGGTGGCAGCTACCCGAAAAGTATCAGCTTTTGAACGTGAGAAGCGATGGGCCGCGCCCATCGAGACTCGATAAACATCCGGTGCACTAGTAGGTCTGCCGTTGTGATCTGATTGCCTCGCTTTGCACTGTTCGCTAGGCACTAGCGGCACTTCGAATCACCCGCAATTTTGACAGCACATCCTTCATCGCTTCGACTTCGAGCATCTTGTCAGCGAGAAGCCGCTTCAGCTTATTGTTTTCGGTCTCAAGTTCCCGAACGCGCTTGGCCTCGTTAACTTCCATTCCAGCAAACTTACTGCGTCAGTTGTAGAACGTACCGTTTGAGATGCCTAAGTCTCTACAAATGTCTTCAACTTTGGCTCCAGCCTCATGTTTCTTGATTGCCTTAATGATTTGTTCGTCTGTGTACCGCTTCTTCATATCGAGATCTCCATCCTGTTAGATTAACTGGAAATCTCATCGTGGTCATGGTTCTAAATATGGGGGATAGGTCAGCTGTAATACGGGAAACTGGGTTGATCGTTTTATTGATGTAGGTGATTCCGATATGGTACTTAATGTCGTCGCCTACGGTAGCTGTACGGAAAATCCTTTTTAACACCTATCTTTATGACAACTTATTTCTAGTCATTAAAATTTAGTTATAATCTAAAGTTAATTAAATCGTAGGTAACTGTGCAAGTTAAGCTAGTTAAAATATAGGGTGATAATTATGTCTAATCATAAGGCTTTGGAAATGTTTGGTCGCTCTGGCAACCCATCATTAAATGCGGAGACTTTTTCCAATTCAGTTAAAGACGCAAACTTTAGTAACTATGTGCCAGCACAAACCATGACCCTAGAGGGCACGGTTAACAAGACAGGTATATTGTTGGCGCTAGTAGTTATTTCAGCTTTTTATACTTGGTCAATGTTCTTCTCAACCGGCAATCCTGCCACTGTGATGCCACTGGCAATGGGCGGAGCTGTTGTCGGCTTTATATTGGCACTTGTGACTATTTTTAAAAAACAATGGTCGGGTACAACAGCCCCGTTATACTCTATCGCTGAGGGCTTATTCCTTGGTGCTATATCCGCTATATTTGAAGCCCAGTATCCAGGGATTGTGATACAGGCAGTAGGGCTTACCCTTGGAACACTGGCCTCGTTATTATTCTTGTATAAAACTGGCATCGTAAAACCCACCGAAAACTTCCGTCTTATGGTGACATCTGCCACTATGGGTATCGCCATGCTTTACCTCGTTAGCATGCTAATGAATATGTTTGGCTCTGGCGGTATTGGATTTATTCATTCAAATGGCTTATTTGGTATTGGCTTTAGCCTATTTGTTGTTGGTATTGCCGCATTAAATCTGGTTTTAGACTTTGATTTTATCGAGCAGGGGTCAGAAATGGGTGCACCTAAATATATGGAATGGTTCGGTGCTTTTTCATTGATGGTAACCCTGATATGGCTATATCTTGAAATGCTTCGGCTATTAGCCAAGCTGAGAAGCCGTTAATGGATGCTAATACCCTTATATTTGGCGGTATATCCTTATTGTCGCTAGCGGTTTTTTTCTATCTAGGGCGCTTTAGAGCCTCATCAAAACAAAGAAATCGAGAAGACCGCATAGATTGGTCTTCTCGAAAATTCTCACTGTGGAAGATACTTCTTTACAGCCTAGTGGCGGTTGGTGGCATTGTTTTGCTGACACAATTTTTTAAATAAAGTTCTACCGAGATGGCACTACACATGTCATTTTCGAGCCCTTAGATTTCATTACCAAGTTAACGGCGATGGTGCCAAAGCCAAGGGTTAACCTCACTCGATTCCATGGTGTACTGGCTCCTAACAGCAAACATCGCATCAATGTAACACCAGCAAAGCGTGGCAAGGGCAGTGCCCAGAAAGGCTCCTCGACCAATAGTCAAGAATCATCGGCAGAGAGCCAGAAATCGCTCACGTGGGCAGAAAGGCTCAAGCGAGTCTTCAAAATTGATGTTTCCGTCTGTAGCCGATGTGGTGGGGATGTAAAAATTATCGCCTGCATTGAGGACCCTGACGTAATCAACAAGATTCTA
>ENA-ORDA01002952-ORDA01002952.1-marine-metagenome-genome-assembly--contig:-NODE-2952-length-12336-cov-11.807407_pt1 | contig 12336 bp, 10 predicted proteins | sample MGYA00237778_ERZ508506 | MGnify/ENA primary metagenome ERZ508506 (study PRJEB26177, sample SAMN06267891) | marine metagenome | isolation source: Monterey Bay, California, USA | place: Pacific...
TAGACATCAAATACCAGAGTTTTCTGGAATGTTTCAAAAGGAAGTAGCGCAACGAATTTGTCAAAAAGAAGGTAGCAAAGTTTATGGGATTTTATCGGTATTAGTTCAAGCTTTTTATGAGGCTGAATACTTATTTACAGTGTCACCCTCCGTTTTCATTCCCCCCCCAAAAGTTGAATCCGGTGTTTTAAGATTGACACGAAAAGTTGATTTTTCGTTACCATGTGATGAAAAATTATTTTTTAAAGTTGTAAAATCTGCATTTCAACAACGTCGTAAGACGCTAAGAAATAGTTTAAAAACCTATAATTTGTCGGATAATTTAAAAGCAAATACTATCTTTGACAAACGCCCAGAACAACTTAGTGTTGAAGCGTTTATAGAACTTACAAAAGCAATAGAAACTGATCATTAATTCGTTTAATTTTGGAAGAAACTAAGGAACATATCCCTTTTGAGATCAACGAGACCCTAATCGAGGGGCTTAAAGTAATGATCGATTCTAAAGATAATAAGGCTATTTTAGTCCTTCTAAATGAGGTGCACTATGCTGATATTGCTGAAATATTGGACGATCTTAACTTAGATCAAGCCACTTACGTTATCAAGCTTTTAGACAGCGAAACAACTGCTGATATTTTGGCGGAACTGGAAGATGACGTTCGTGAAAAAGTATTACAAAACTTATCGATTAAGGAAATTGTTGAAGAAGTTCAAGAGCTTGATTCTGATGATGCAGCAGACTTATTAGCAGATTTATCCCCGGAGCGTAAGCGAAAAGTTATCGCCCAAATGGACGATAAAGAGCTTGTTGCTGATGTTAAAGAGCTTTTGACCTACAATGAGGATACTGCTGGTGGACTTATGGCTAAAGAATTGGTTAAAGTTTACGAAACATGGACAGTAGCAGGTTGCTTGAGAAAAATTCGTACTCAAGCCAAAAACGTAAAACGAGTACATTCTATATATGTTGTAAATAAAGAAGACAAATTAATTGGCCGACTGTCATTAAAAGACTTGTTGATCTCCAATAATGAAATCAAAATAAAAGATATCTACATTCCAAAAGTTGATTCAGTCAATGTTTTTGAAGATGGAGAGGAAGTGGCAAAAATAATGTCTAAATACGATCTTGAGGCAATTCCGGTTGTTGATAATAAAAAGCAATTAGTGGGTAGAATTACAATTGATGATATTATTGACTTTATAAAAGAAGAAGCTGAAGAAGATTATTTACTTGCAGCTGGAGTTCAAGGGGATGTTGAAGCAGACGATTCAATTTTAGAACTTACAAAAGCTAGATTGCCTTGGCTGTTTTTAGGTTTAGTTGGAGGGCTTGGAAGTGTCTTTATTTTAGAAGGATTTGAAGATGTGATGACTCACCCTAGCTATAAAACTCTATTTTTCTTTACTCCTCTTATTGCCGCAATGGCGGGAAATGTTGGAGTACAATCTTCGGCTATTATAGTTCAAGGTTTAGCAAATGATGTTGTTAAAGGAAGTTTGGTTAATAGACTTTTAAAAGAGCTTGGACTAAGTTTAATAAACGGAGTTATTTTAGGAATTTTAACAATACTATTTGGCTTAGCCACTAATCTTCCAATTGAACTTAGTATAACTATTTCACTTTCTATGCTTTGTGTTATAGTGGTCGCTGCTTTAATCGGTACATCAATTCCAATTCTTTTGGATAAAAAAGGAATAGATCCCGCAATTGCAACTGGGCCTTTTATCACTACAAGTAATGATATTTTTGGAATATTTCTGTTTTTCTATATCGCAAAAATTATCTTAGGATTCTAAAAATGAAAATACTTCATTTAGACACCACTCATCCTTTTCTTGGGAAAGAATTAGAAAAAATTGGTTTTACAAATTATTATGATTTCAAAACCATAAAATCAGATTTGAAAATTTCTGATTTTTTTGGAATTATAATTAGAAGCAGAATTTCAATTGATAAGAATTTTATTGATAAGTGTAAAAATTTAAAATTCATTGCAAGAATTGGTTCAGGAATCGAGAATATTGATGTTGATTATGCAAAACAAAAAGGAATACAAATAATTTCAACACCTGAGGGTAATTCTAACGCTGTTGGAGAACATGCTCTGGGAATGCTTTTATCCATTTTAAATAATATTAATTCCAGTAATACTGAAGTTAAGAAAGGAATTTGGAATAGGGAGTCTAATAGAGGAATTGAGTTAAAAAACAAAACTGTCGGACTTATTGGTTACGGAAATACAGGCAAAAGTTTTGCTAAAAAATTAAATGGCTTTGACGTTAATACTATCTTCTATGATATTAAAAAAATTAAAAAAGATAATTATGCAAATCCTGTTTCATTAAATTACTTAAAGGATAATTCCGATATAATCAGTCTTCATGTATCAATGACTGAAGAATCTATTGGGCTAATTAATAAGAATTTCATTGAGTCTTGTGCTAAACCATTTTGGTTAATTAACACTTCCAGAGGAAGTTGCATCATAATTAATGATTTAGTAAAAGGATTAAAAGATGGAAAGGTTTTAGGTGCAGGTCTTGATGTAATAGCATTTGAAAAAAAATCATTTGAAAAGCTTACAGTAAATGAAAATGACCAATCGAATTTGAACTACTTGAATAGTTCAAATAACGTGATTTTAACTCCTCACATAGCTGGATGGACTCAAGAAAGCAAAATTAGACTTGTAAAAATTGCTCTAGAAAAAATAAAAAAACTTCTCTAAAAATGAAAAATATTTTAATACTATGCACTGGAAATTCGTGCAGAAGTCAAATTGCTCATGGTTACTTTGATAAATTTTCTAATAATAAATGTGTAATTTATAGTGCTGGAATCGAAACTCATGGATTAAATCCTAATGCGGTGCAGACAATGCTTAGAGACACTATTGATATAAGTAGACACACATCCAACAACGTAAATGAATATATAGATATAAATTTTGATTTCATCATTACTGTTTGTGACCATGCTAACGAAAGTTGCCCTAATATTCCTTCAAAAAATGCTTTAAAAATTCACAAAAACTTTTTTGACCCTTCAAAAATTAAAAACTCTAGTAATCCAAAAGAAGATTTTGACAAATGTAGAGAAGAAATTAAAAAATTTTCTTTAGAGTTTTATAAAAAATACATTGATTAAGAAACCACTAGCTGCAATGTTTCTTTAGTTCTTTGCTCCAACAAAAGCGTATTGTTTTTTAAAATTTCACCAGAAGAATTTTCGTTAAAATGTCTTATAGTAAATAAACTAACGTTTTCTGTGCATTCAACCTTAAAAGTAGCTTTCAATATAGAAATCAATTCCTTTAATCTAGAGTATTTGTCATAAACGCAGACAGAAAAGCTAATAGCAGAGTTCTGAATCAAGTCAACCTTCATTTTATTTTCATGTAAAATTTGAAAAATATCACTAATATTATCTTCAACTATAAAAGAAAAATCTAATGATGACAACTTTAAAAGATTTAAATTTCTTTGTACAATAAAGCAAGGTATTAATGGATCTATTTTAGTTCCTCTTGAAATTGAAGTCCCTTTCCCTTCTGGATTTAAAAAAGATTTAACATATAATGGAATTTCTTTTTTTTGTAAAGGCTGTAATGTTTTTGGATGTATAACTGAAGCTCCATAAAAAGCAAGTTCAATTGCTTCAGTGTAAGAAATTTGATTTAACAATTGAGGCTTTTTAAAAACTCTAGGATCAGCATTTAAAACACCTGGAACGTCTTTCCATATTGTAACAGATTCTGCGTTGAGACAGTAAGCAAAAATTGCTGCTGTATAATCTGATCCTTCTCTTCCTAAAGTTGTGCTAAAATTGTTAGCATCACTTGCAATAAAACCTTGAGTAATATTTAATAGTTTGGTATCAATATTTTTAGAAATGGAAGCTTTGGTAATCTCCCAGTTAAGGTTTGCGTCTCTATATTTAGAGTCTGTTTTAATCAATACTCTGGCATCAACCCAATTGCATCTTATGTTTGAATAATTTAAATAAGAATTTATGATTTTTGTTGACAAAATTTCTCCAAAGCTTACTACTTGGTCGTACACAAAAGAATAATCTGGAGATTTATTTCTTTTTAAAAAACCTCTCAAATTTTCAAAAACTTCTTTTACATCCGAAAATATTTGATGATTATCCTCTTTAAATAAATCATCTAAAATTTTATTATGGAAATTAAAAACCTCATTTAAAGAATACTGCAAATCATCTTTATTATCAAAATAGTTTTTCACTAATAGCTCTAACGAATTTGTAGTTTTACCCATTGCAGAAATAACTATAAGAGTCTGCTGTTGACCTAAATAATTTAATATTTTAACTAAATTTTTTACACCATCAGAGTCCTTGACCGATGCACCACCAAACTTAAATATCTTCATTTTTACTAATAAAATTATTAATTGCTAACTCATTCATTTGTGCAATTTGCCATTCTTTGGAGACATAAGCTCCATTTTTTTTGTAAAAATCAATTGCCTCAACATTCCAATCTAAAACAGCCCACTCAATTCTTCTAACATTTTTTAAATAAGAAAATTTTATAAAGTGAGAAAATAATGCAAAACCAATTCCTTTACCACGCATACTTTGAGTCACTATCAAGTCTTCTAAATGCATAGTAGGACCCTTCCAGGTTGAATACCTAGGATAACCCAAACACATGCCGGAAATTTTATTATTTACTAATGCAACAAAACAGGAAAACAATGGATTGTTTCCAAAACCATCATTAATTAAATCATCTGATGATATAACTACTGCATTGGGTTCTTTTTCAAAGACAGCTAATTCAGTTATTAATTCAATGACATATTTCATGTCATCTTTTTTTGCTTCTCTTATTTGAATATTCATAATGAATTTCAAAGTTAAACTAATGAATTTAATATTCAATAAATGATAAAAAGTATAACAATTTTAATGATATTTGTGACAATGAAAAAAGGAGTTGAACCTCCACATTTTACACAAGGCAATAAGTCTCTGAATCTTCAGAAACTTCAATCTTCTATTGACAAATCTGAAAAAAATGTTATTTTAAAAGGTCTATATGGATCTTCTAAATCTTTTTTAATAAATAGTTTGTTTTCAAATTTAAATAAAAATATTTGTTGGATTTTAGAAAATAAAGAATCTGCCGGATATCATTTTAATGATTTAGAGGGGTTAATAAAAGAAAAGCAATTATACTTTTTTCCAAGTAGTTATAACAGAGAAAATGATTTTAAGAAAACTAATACTCAAAGTATTTTTTTAAGAACAGAATTAATAAGAAACTTGAGTTCTAACTCAGATAAAAATTTAATAATTACATATCCCGAAGCAATTTTTGAAAAAATAATTATTAAAAAAGCTATTAAAAAAAGAGTTTTAAAAATTAAAATAGAGGATACAATCTCTTTAGAGTCTTTTAACGAAAAACTATTTGATTTAGAATTTAATAGAGAAGACTTTGTAGTTGAACCAGGAGATTTTTCTGTAAGAGGTGGAATTGTAGATGTGTTTTCCTATTCCAATAACAAGCCTTACCGAATTGAGTTTTTTGGAGATGAAATTGAAAGTATTAGAACTTTTGATATTGAAACTCAAATTTCTAATAATACTCTAAAATCTGTAGAAATATTAGGAGATCTTGAAAATAAAGAAATTGATTATGAAAGAGAAAATATCTTCGATTTTATTGAAGATAATACACTAATTATAACAGAAAATATTGATCTTTTAAAAGATTCCTTGTCAAATTCATTTGAAAAATTAAAATCAAACGGTAAGGATAAAATTGAATTAAATAAACTCTTTTATAATAGCGAATCCTTAGATCAAGATCTAAATAAATTTAGTGTTATTGAACTCAATAAAATTGGAAGTAAAAATATTCACTTTCAATTTAATATATCTCCACAACCAGCTTTTAATAAAAAATTTAAATTACTCATTGAAAATATTTCTAAATTTCACAACAAAGATTACTCTGTAAAGATTTTCTGTAGTAATAAGACTCAAATAAAAAGATTCAAAGATATATTTGAATTAAATAAAACTGATTTTGATCCTGTTTTAATTGAAAAAGCAATTTTTAAAGGATTTATTGATCACGATCAAAAAGAAGTTTGTTATAGTGATCATGAAATATTTGAAAGATACCATAAATTTAAAATCAAGTCAGGATTTGAAACAAAAAAAAGAGTCAACTTAAACGAATTAAAACAACTTGAGATTGGAGATTATGTCACTCACATTGATCATGGAGTTGGAGTATTTGGAGGGCTAAAAAAAATTGATGTAAATGGTAAAATTCAAGAAGCAATAAAACTAACATATGGCGAACGTGACACACTATATGTTAGTATTCATTTAATTCATAAAATTTGCAAGTATAATGGTAAAGACGGTACTAAACCAAAAATTTATAAACTCGGTTCTGGTGCTTGGAAAAAAATTAAACTAAAAGCTAAAAAGAGAGTAAAAGAAGTTGCTTTCAATTTAATTGAAGCCTATGCTAAAAGAAAATTAAAAAAAGGATTTCAATATGGAATTGATTCGTCAATGCAACATGAACTAGAAGCTTCGTTTATATATGAAGACACACCTGATCAAATAAAGTCAACTATTGACATTAAGAAAGATATGGAAAGTCTTCAACCAATGGATAGATTAATATGTGGAGATGTAGGATTTGGTAAAACTGAAATTGCTATAAGAGCCGCCTTTAAAGCCATAGATAATAACAAACAAGTTGCAGTATTGGTTCCTACAACAGTTTTAGCTTTTCAACATTTTAAAACATTTTCAAATCGTTTAAAAGACTTTCCCGTAACAGTTGATTATTTAAATAGATTTAGAACAACTAAAGAAAAAAACTTAATAATTCATGAGTTAAATGAGGGGAAAATTGATATTATTATAGGTACTCACCAATTAGTAAACAATAAAATTAATTTTAAAAATTTAGGTTTATTAATTGTTGATGAGGAACAAAAATTTGGAGTAAGTGTTAAAGAAAAAATAAGATCTTTAAAAGAAAATATTGATGTATTGACTCTCACTGCTACTCCAATACCAAGAACATTACAATACAGTTTAATGTCTGCTAGAGATCTTTCAATTATAAATTCACCACCTCAAAATAGATTTCCAATTGAAAGTTCTGTTATTTCATTTAATGAAGAAATTATAAAAGATGCTATTAATTTTGAAATTAATAGAGGAGGGCAAGTCTTCTTTGTACATAACAGAATTGAAAATATTCAAGAAATTCGAGCCTTGATTTCGAGATTAGTTCCGTCTGCAGATATAGCAATTGTTCACGGAAGGTTGGATGGCAAAACATTAGAAAAAACAATGCTTGATTTTATTGATGGACAATACGATGTTTTAGTTTCAACAACTATAATAGAAAGTGGATTAGATGTTCCTAATGCAAATACAATATTTATTAATAATTCTCAAAATTTTGGGCTAAGCGACTTGCATCAAATGAGAGGAAGAGTTGGTAGAAGTAATAAAAAAGCTTTCTGTTATTTTATAACGGCTCCGCTATTGTCAATTACTAAAGAAGCAAGAAAAAGAATTGAAGCTATTGAGCAGCATACAGAGCTTGGATCTGGATTTCATATTGCTATGAAAGATTTAGAAATAAGGGGAGCAGGAGATCTACTTGGAGCAGAACAAAGTGGATTTATTAACGATATAGGTTTTGAAACTTATCAGAAAATTTTGAGAGAAGCTGTAGAAGAATTAAAAAATAAAGAATTTGAAAATTTATTTGAAAATGAAATAGATAATTCTTTCAAAATTTCAAACTTCAAAATTGATACTGACTTAGAGATATTATTTCCGGATAATTATATAAATAACGTCAAAGTACGACTAAATCAATATCAAAAATTATCTAATATTATTAATCTTGAAGAACTAAAAATATTTACAACTGAATTAGAAGATAGGTTCGGAAAATTACCAAGTCAATCTTTGGATTTAATAAAAACAATTGAACTTAAACTATTAGCAATTCAAAATGGATTTGAAAAATTAATTTTGAAAAACGAAAAAATGATATGTCAATTTATTAGCAATAAAGAAGATAAGTTTTATTCTTCAGGAGAGTTCACTAGAATTTTACAGACAGTTCAAAACAATCAAAATTTATGTCAGTTAAAAGAAAAAAAATCAATAAGTGGAGAAAGACTTTTACTTGTTTTTCAGGAAATTGACTCTGTTGAAAAAGCAATAGACTGTTTAAAGATTTTTTAAGTTCTTTATTACTTTAAATGCTTTATCAACCTGCTCTTCATTAACTAGAATAGTAAATTCGTTAGATGTAGAGATAACCTCATATATATTTATTCCCTCCCATGATAATCTTTGGAAAACAAAATAATATATACCTGGAATTGAAATGTTTTCGGCTGGAAGTTTTATTGAAATAGAGGATAAATTTTCTTGTTTTGAAATGCAAACTTCATCTTTTAAAACTTGTTCAACAAGAGATGATAAATTTCCACTAACAACTATATTACATTCATTCACTCCTCTTGATGAAGTATAAAAATCATCATTATTATCAACCTTAGTTAAAAGTTTAGCCTGATTACTTAATAATGTGTTTGAAACTTTAAAATTATAATCTACAAGAGAAGACCTTACAGTTATATCACCAATATCTTTAATTATTTTAACAATTTTAAAAGTAGTTCTAAACTCTAATTCATTAGAAAGTCTTTTTAAAGCCATAACAATTGCTCCATATTTCACCTCTTTCTTTAATGATTCTTCAATTTCAGATTTGATTATTCTTGACAAAGAAGTTAGATTAATTATGCCTTGAGAGAGGGCAGAAATTAAAAAAGGTTTGGATTTTATATAATCCTCTACTGCTGAAGATATTGTTTTCATATACAATACAAATATACATTCATTTTAAATTGTTACAAATAAAACATTTAATTATATATATAACATCAATTAAATAATAACAGATTAAATTTAGGTAGATGAACAAATTATAAATGATTAATTTTACAAAAAATTGAATGTTGAATAAAAAGAGATTTACAATTACTGCAGCATTACCATATGCAAATGGTCCTATTCACATCGGTCACTTAGCGGGTGCATATGTCCCTGCAGATATTTACTCTAGATATCTAAAGTTAAAAGGGCATGATGTTGTTTTTATTTGTGGAAGTGATGAGCATGGTGCTGCAATACCAATAAGAGCTAAAAAAGAAGGTATTTCTCCACAAGAAATTATTGATAAATATCATTTTATGATAAAAGATTCTTTTTTAGAATTTGGTATTTCATTTGATAATTATTCAAGAACATCTTCAAAAATTCATCATGAAACAGCTTCCGAATTCTTTAAAGAACTTAATCAAAAAAATATCTTTGTTGAAAAAGAGTCAGAACAGCTTTATGATGCAAAAGAGAATCAATTTTTAGCTGATAGATTTATTGAAGGTGAATGTCCAAAATGCGGATATAAAGAAGCTTATGGAGATCAATGTGAAAGCTGCGGATCAAGTTTAAATGCTACTGACTTAATAAATCCAAAATCTAAATTAAGCGGAAACAAGCCTGTGTTTAGGAAAACCAAACATTGGTTTCTTCCTTTAAATAATTTCGAATCGTTTTTAAAGAAATGGTTTTTAGTGGATAACGAAAAGACTTGGAAAACTAATGTTTTTGGACAAGTAAAATCATGGATTAATGAAGGGTTAAAACCAAGAGCAATAACAAGAGATTTAGATTGGGGTATTCCTGTTCCAATAGATGGTGCTCAAAACAAAGTCTTATATGTATGGTTTGATGCACCAATAGGATACATCTCAGCTACTAAAGAATGGGCTAAATCAAAAAATAAAGATTGGGAGCCTTATTGGAAAGATTCAAAAACAGAACTTGTACATTTTATTGGAAAAGATAATATTGTTTTTCACTGTATTATATTCCCATCTATTTTAAAAGCATCTGAAAAGTTTATTTTACCAAAGAATGTCCCTGCAAATGAATTTTTAAATTTAGAAGGTAAAAAAATATCCACTTCAAAAAATTGGGCAATTTGGCTGCATGAATATCTTATTGATTTTCCTAATATGCAAGACACATTGAGATATACTTTAACATCTAATGCTCCAGAAAATAAGGACAACGATTTTACTTGGAAAGACTTTCAAGCAAAAAATAATAATGAGCTAGTTGCAATTTTTGGAAACTATATTAATCGTGTTGTTGTGTTAACACATAAATATTACGATGGCAATTGTCCAGAACTGAATTCATTGAGTGAGATTGACAAGAAAGTCCAAGAGGAAATCTATAGTTATCCTAAAAAAATTGGTGATTTAATTGAAACATATAAATTTAGAGAAGCTGTTAATAATTTAATAGACTTAGCTAGACTCGGAAATAAATATTTAGCTGACGAAGAGCCATGGAAACTTATAAAGACTGAAAATTCAGAAAGAGTAAAAACAATTATGAATATTGCATTGCAACTTTCTGGAGTCTTAAGTATTGTATCTGAACCTTTTTTGCCTAATACAGCTGCAAAATTGAAAGCTATGTTGAATCTCAAAACAGCTAATTGGAATTCTATTTCTAAGAAAAATCCAATAATACTTTCTAAAATAAATAAAGGTGAATTAATCTTTAGAAAAATTGAGGACGATGAAATTGATTTACAACTTCAAAAATTAAATGAATCAAGATAAGATTGGAATTATCGGATGTGGTTGGCTGGGTCTCCCCTTGGCTAAGTCATTAATTTCTAATAATTATAAAGTAAAAGGATCAACAACTAGAAAAAATAAACTTACAGTTCTAAAGAAAGAAGGGATTGATCCCTTTTTAATTGAAATAACTGATAATTCTATTTCAGAATCAATAAGTTCTTTTCTAAAAGGGTTAGATATTCTAATTATTAATATTCCTCCAAGAATTAGAAATGAAGGTGAAATAAATTACAGTAAAAAAATCAAGAATATTATTAATAAAACTAGTAAGGTAAAAAACATACTTTTTATTAGTAGTACATCAGTTTACGGATCAACACAAGGGAAAATAAACTCAGAAACAATTCCATATCCAGATAGTAAAAATGGAATTGAAATATTAAAAACAGAAAATCTTATTAAAAGTGAAAACAATACAATAATTAGGTTTGGAGGATTAATAAGTGAGGATAGAAATCCATTGAAATATCTAATTCAAAAAAATCAAATACTAAATCCTCTTGCGCCAATTAATTATATACACTTAGAAGACTGCATTGGAATTATTAGTAAAGTCATTAGCAAAAAAAAATGGGGAAAAATTTACTCTGGGGTTGCGCCATTTCATCCAACAAAAAAAAAATATTACGACAACTTGTGTGACAGCAAGAGGATTAAAACCTTAAACTTCTCAAATAAAAAAACGGTAATAAACAAAGAAATTAATGACGATAGAATATTTACTGAACTAAACTATAATTTTAAACACGCTAAAATTTAATCTTTCATGAAATCTTCATTATTATCTTTTGTTACTTCAAGATTCATGATATTTACAAAAGCATTATAAGAAACTACAATATCTCTGAGATGATTTTGAAATGTTTTGAAGTTTTCAATTGACAAATTATCGATATCAATTTTTAAAATATCTGTTTTCAAAACCCTAAATCTTCCTATTACTCTAGGGCGACTTAAAACCGATGGTACTGATACATCATTGATCTTTATAATATCTTTCTGAAGAGCTGACAAAGTAAAACTAAGTTGTCTAGGATCTGAAATTACTATACTTCTTACAGATTTAATTAAAAAAATATCTTTCCATAAACTAAAAATATCGAGGTGGTTTTTATCAAATTCTAAAAGTGGAGGAATAGAATCTGAAATAAAAATATTTAGATCTTTATAATCAATCGATTTATAAATTTTAGATTGTTTTTTTTCATTAGAGCAACTACTTAAAATCAAACAAAGTAAAAAAACTTTAATTAGCTTCATAATGATAATTTATCTGGAGCTCTAATTTAGGTATTTTAATTAAAACCTTATTGTGTTTTAAACGAGTAAACAATGGAGTAACTAGCGTTAGTTCCGTCTGATGTCTTCACTCTCCAATAATACGTTGTAGCCGCTTCCAGTTCTACATCAGCAGTCTGTGCTGATAGGTTTGATAAAGCCGATGTTGGTGTTTGTTTACCGTCTGTAGTGTCTACATAAACCGTATAACTAAGTGTATCGCCTGAGTCAGGATCAGTACCTTCCCAAGTAAACGTAGCCTTTCCGTCACTAAGCGTGACAGTAGATCCAGATGCTGGA
>ENA-ORDA01002953-ORDA01002953.1-marine-metagenome-genome-assembly--contig:-NODE-2953-length-12323-cov-7.248571_pt1 | contig 12323 bp, 11 predicted proteins | sample MGYA00237778_ERZ508506 | MGnify/ENA primary metagenome ERZ508506 (study PRJEB26177, sample SAMN06267891) | marine metagenome | isolation source: Monterey Bay, California, USA | place: Pacific...
TACCATTGCCACCATAGGAGTCGAAGGAGTCAAGGACGGGTGATCGATCGAACCGACCCCGAGAGTGAGAGCGAACCATAATATATTTTGTTTTGCAAGAAGTTTTGTTATGAGTATGCTATGTAGGATTATCTTATACTTTGGTTGTGTATTTAGTACCCATACATGTAATTGTTTTCATCTATCCCCTATCTATCATTAGTTATTATTGACATTGCAAGCGAGGCTGGCATCAAGTTTACTTTCATCAGATTTTGATATTTTATAAAGTCCTCCGTAAACTTTTTTACCATATTTTTTTTCCATAAAACTTCTTAACAACCGAAATGCTATAGAAGATTCGAGAGTAGTACCTGACTTTGATACTAAGTTAATGCAAACCTCTCTATACGTTCTTGAGAATATTCCAAAGCATCTCTATCGTAATTTATAAATGCATTTGAGTTTTTATGTGAACGAAGTAAATTAAAGGCTTTTTTGCTGTAGAGATTATCACAATTACAAACTACAAATTGATTTTCTTGTAACTCTTGATATTGTTCTAAGGATTGACATACGGCATCAGCAGTTCCCAAGGGTTTTATTCGTCCTTCAGGAATGCGCTGAAAAACATAAGAAATTGACAATCCATGAAATGAATTCCTAGCGCTTTCCTCTCCATAGTAAGTTTTAAAAAGCTCTCCTTCCTCTCCTATAACAATATAAACATGTTCGAAACCTGCTTGTTGTGCATTAAATAAAACATAATCTAACATTGGACGTTCATTCAAAAAAATCAATGCTTTGCTTCTTGAATTCGCTTGATGTATAAGCTCTTTTGGAAGTTTTGAAAAAGAAGGCTTTTTCATCCGTGTCGAAGCGCCTCCTGCTAGTATGATTAAATGATTTGTCATGATACTATAAATTGCTTTGAAGAAGTTACAGAAACAGCATACGCATCTTTAGCTCCAGCTATTAAAATATTATCAATTACTCGTTGTTTATTTTGTTTAGATGAAATGGCACAAATGCTTCCACCTCCACCAGAGCCAACAATTTTAGCACCATATGCTCCAGCTTCAAGAGCTGCTTCGATCATATTGTCAATTTTTGGAGTAGTAATCTTTAAAATATTTTTTAGTACTGAATGATGCTCATTCATTAACGCTCCAATCGTTTCATAATTCAATATATCTTCATTCAAAGCAATCAATGCATTTTGAGTAATCATGTGATTTTTAATTAAGGAATAAAAGAACGTTTGTAATTCTTCAGAAAGAATATCTGAATACTTATCTACGTCTTCAAGCACGGCTGAATGCAAATTAAAATCCGAATCGTATTCTTGAACTGCTTTAATTGAGGCCAGTGCTTTGCTTTTTAAATCACCAAGCAAACCCATTGTGTTTTTTGGAATTCCAGATTCACCAATAACAAGTCCTGATAATGAACTTTCAATCTTTCTAAACTTAGCTGAATCGCCCGTTTCTAAAAATATAATATCGCCAATCGCTATCGTATATTGATCCATCCTTCCTCCTGGGGAATTATGTTCTACAACCTCTGCTTCATAGGCAAATTTGGCAACTAACTCATCAGTAACTTTTTGATTACATCCAAAAGCATCCAACAAAAACCGAATCCACGCTACTACTACAGCAGAGGAACTAGAAAGTCCTGCGTTTATTGGTACATTTCCTTTTATTGTGATTGTATACCCTTTATCTAAAATACACCCGTAGCGCCTTACTACTCGAACTACGGAAGCAATATGATCTCCATTTTCAAGATGATCAAAAGGATCATGAATATGAAAACTTCTAGAAGTTTTTATATCTGGCATTTCTATGAGAATCTCTTCTGAATCATTTGCCATACCGTGAATTTCAACAAATCTATTAATTGCACATGCAATAATTGGCAATCCTAGATAATCTTGATGATCTCCAAAAAGACAAACCCTTCCAGGAGCTTTGCTAATAACTTGATTCATACTTAGTATGTGTCTTTAATCCAGTCGTATGGTTTTCGTGTTACCCACAAACCTCTCGTAAAATCTGGAAAGTCTTGTGATGCTCCATTATTTTCAATGGAAGCTTCGGAAAGCGGAGTAATTGCACTCCAAGCTGCTGCATCATATACATCTAAGGGTGGTGCAATATTTTGTTTTGCAGATTCAACAAACGCATTTAAAACAAAAAAATCCATTCCTCCGTGTCCAGAACCTTGAGCATAATCTCCATATTTCTTCCATAACGGATGGTCATATTTATCTAGCCAAGGGTTGGCTTCATCCCAACGATGAGGTTTCGAAACACCTTCAATGTACATTCTATTTCCATCTACCTCCCACAAACCTTCGCTTCCTTGAACACGAAAACCTAATGAATATGGTCTAGGTGAATTACAGTCATGGGTAACTATAATGGTTTCTCTGTTAGCAGTTTCTATGGTAGAAGTAATAATATCTCCTTGTTTAAATTTTAATTTAGCATTGGGATGATCTTTACCCCCGTTATCAACTACATATTTATGTAAACCAACAGCTTTGCTGGCATGAGAAGTCATTGACACAAATCTATTTCCTCTATTTATATTACACATTGTAGCGACTGGTCCAACGCCATGAGTTGGGTACACATCTCCATTACGAAGTAATGAATGTTGAGTTCTCCATTTAGATTCTGAAATCCCTTTCTCTCCAAACTCAACTCCTTTACCATAGGGTGTAATACCATCATTAAATTTCACAAATCTCAGATCATGCTGATAACCACAACGAAAGTGAAGTAATTCACCAAATACATTTTGACGAACCATATTTAAAACAGCCATTACATCTCTTCTGTAATTAACATTTTCTAATATCATTAAATGAGACCCGGTTTTTTCATGAATATTTACTAAATCCCAACATTCCTCCATGGTATTTGCAGCAGAGACCTCAACACCTGTGTATTTTCCAGCCAACATAGCATCTTTTGCCATACGTGCGTGCCACAACCATGGTGTAGATATAATAACAGCATCTACAGAGTTATCTTCTAAAAGGTTTTTATAATCTAGAGAGTCTTTTCCAAAAGTTTTTGGTGAAGGTTTGGATGCTTTTTTTATAATCTCTAAACAAAGATTTATTCTTTTAATGTCTATGTCACAAATAGCTGAGATAGTTACATCTGTTCTTTGTAATAAATTCGTTAAATGATTGGTCCCCCTGAGCCCTACTCCTATTAGTGCTATATTTAGTTTCTCTTTTGTAGAATTTGACATTCCAAAAGACATGCTAGGTGCTAATACTAAACCAGCTCCAAGCATGGTTGATGTTTTAACAAAGTCTCTTCTTGATTTCATTAGTTAGTGTTTGCATATAAAAATAACTATAATTTTATTTAATTTTTTAAATTAAACTAAAAAGAAATTTGTTTAACCTAAATATCATTTCATAAGACCCTGTTTGCTTTCACTTTTTTCAACTATTTTTGTTTTAAACTATGGTAACACAAGATCAACTAAAAAATCTATCAGAAAGAGTTTCTAAACTAAAAATATATTTAGATATCGATAAAAAACTGATTGAAATTTCGAATGAAGAGGAAAAAACAGCAGATCCAAGTTTTTGGAACAATCCAAAAGAAGCTGAAATCTTAATGAAATCAATTCGTTTTAAAAAAAAATGGGTAGATGACTATAACAAAGCGATTTCTTTAGTTGAAGATCTTCATGTTTTATTTGAATTCTACAAAGAAGGTGACATAGATGCGAAAGAAATAGCATCTCAATACGAAAAAGCGGCAACATTTATTGAAGATATTGAGTTTAAAAATATGCTTTCTGAAGAAGGTGATAGTTTTAGCGCTGTTATTCAAATTACAGCTGGAGCTGGTGGTACAGAAAGTTGTGATTGGGCAGAAATGTTATTTAGAATGTATTCTATGTGGGCCGAAAAACAGGGGTTTTCGCTCAAAACTCTCAACTATCAATCTGGAGACTCTGCTGGCATAAAGACTGTTACTGTAGAGGTAGATGGAGATTACGCTTTTGGGTGGTTAAAAGGGGAAAATGGTGTTCACCGATTGGTAAGAATTTCACCTTTTGATAGCAATGCCAAAAGACATACCTCATTTGCATCGGTATATGTATACCCTGTAGCAGATGATTCTATAGAAATAGAGGTTAATCCTGCTGATGTAGAAATTACAACTGCAAGATCTAGTGGGGCCGGCGGCCAGAATGTTAATAAAGTAGAAACAAAAGTTCAGTTAACTCATAAACCAACAGGAATTCAAATTTCTTGCTCTAACTCACGTTCACAACATGATAATAGAGCTACAGCAATGAAAATGTTAAAGTCTCAACTGTACGAAATTGAATTACAAAAACAACAAGAAGCGAGAAATAATATTGAGGCTGGAAAAATGAAAAATGAGTGGGGAAGCCAAATTAGAAATTACGTAATGCATCCATACAAATTAGTGAAAGATGTAAGAACTGCCCATGAAACAGGAAATGTAGATGCAGTAATGGACGGTAACATAAATTCATTTCTAAAAGCATATCTAATGTCGCAAGGACAAAAGGATACAATATCACAATTATAATTTCGAGTTAAAATACTGACTAAATTTATGATAAAAATATACCACAATCCAAGATGTAGAAAATCGAGAGAGGGTTTACAACTTCTAAAAGAAAGTAAGCAAGGATATAAAATTATAGAATATCTAAAAGAAACTCTAAGTTTTGACGAATTGAAATCAATCATAAATCTTCTTGGCATTACTCCTCTTGAATTGATACGAAAAAATGAATCTATCTGGAAAAAGAATTACAAAGGAAAAGAATTAACTAACGATGAAGTGATTAGAGCAATGACAGAACATCCAAAGCTAATTGAAAGACCAATTGTAATCAATAAAGAAAAAGCTATAATAGGAAGACCTCCAGAAAACATCAAGTATATCTTGTAATGTATTTTTGTTTAACAGAATATTAACTACTAATTTATAAACTAAATAAGAATTTTACAGTCGAAGATATAAATCAACGATTGATATGAGTAAAGCTAATTTTCTTATTGTAATGTTTGTAATTACATTTTTTAATGCTTTTGGTCAAAAGCCTCAAAACTCTCAAATTTTTATTTCTGGAATTATTATTGATTCTGAAACCAAAGAACCTCTTGAATACGCAACCATAGTTTTAAATGATACAAAAAATAATCAACTAAGTGGAGGGATTACTGATTCAAAAGGAAGTTTTAATATAAAAATAAATCCTGGAATTTATGATATCAGTTTTGAATTTATTTCTTTTAAAACCATCAAATTAACCAAAAAAGTTGTTAATCAATCTATTAATTTTGGAACCATTGAATTATTTGAAAACACAAATACTTTAGATGAGGTTGTTGTAATTGCTGAAAAATCTACAGTTGAAATCAGATTAGATAAAAGAATTTACAACGTAGGTAAAGACATGACTGTTAGAGGTGGTTCTGCGTCTGATGTTTTGGACAATGTTCCCTCAGTAGATGTTGATGTAGAAGGAAATGTAAGCCTTAGAGGTAACGAAAATGTTAGAATATTAATAGATGGTAAGCCTTCTGCATTGGTTGGTTTAAGCGGTACAGATGCATTACGCCAATTACCTGCAGATGCCATAGAAAGAGTAGAAGTAATTACCTCGCCATCTGCAAGATATGATGCTGAGGGAACTGCTGGAATCTTAAATATTATTCTCAGAAAAGGAATTGCAACTGGTTTAAATGGTTCTATGAATGCAACTATTGGTGATCCAACGCAATATCGGATTGCTTCTAATATAAATTTTAGAACAAAAAAAGTTAATTTTTTTACCAATCTAGGATATAGAGATAGTTCAGGACCAGGAAACTTTTTAACGAATCTATCAACTTTTCAAAATGAATCTCTAAATAGTCTAAGAATTGAAGACAGAGATTTTGAAAGGAACAGAAATGGATATAATATTAATGTTGGATTGGAATATTTTTTATCTAAACAAAGCTCCATTACTGGAACCTATTTTTACAGAGACTCCAATAACAAAAACCTTTCAACTAATACCATTCGTGTTTTTGATGCGAATGATATTCTTGAGTTTACTGACACTCGTATTCAAGATGAAGATGAAATTGATAAGACTTCGCAAATTTCTTTGAATTACACCAATAACATCAACAGTAGTGGTCATAAATTAACTATTGATGTTCAGTATAGTGATAGTCAAGAAACAGAAAATGCATTCATTGATGACTCTCTGGCTATTGAAAACAATATTACCACAGAAGATTCTAAGAATACTCTTATACAAACAGATTATGTTTTACCAATTGGTGAGAACACCCAATTTGAATTAGGCTATCGAGGAGATTTTCAGGATTTAAACTCTAATTTTCTGGTTTCTAGAACACCTGAACTAGACTTTGATCCTTCCAATAACCTTGTTTTTAAACAAAATGTAAATGCTATCTATTCTCAGTATGGAAGTAAGATTAATAAATTCACCTATCTAATAGGCCTACGAACAGAGATTACAGACGTAAAAGTAAGACTTACCAACACAAATGAAAATTTCGATTACAAGTATACAGAATTATTCCCCACTATTAATTTTGGTATTGAAAGAACAGAAAATCAAAGCTTTACTCTAGGGTATAGCAGAAGACTCAGAAGACCCAGATACTGGTATCTTAACCCCTTTGAATCTAGAAATAGTCAGAATGTAATCTATAAAGGGAATCCAGGTTTAATTCCAACTTTTACTAATTCTTTTGACCTTGGATTTTTTCAAAAGATAGGAAAACTTACCTTAAACTCATCAATTTATTTTCAGCATTCAATAAACTCTATACAAAGAGTCACAAGAGATGAAATTAGACTATTAGATGGAGTAAACCAAGTTATAACAATTAGAGAACCTATTAATTTGGCCTCTGAAGATAGATATGGCTTTGAATTAACTGCCAATTATAATCCTTCAAAGAAAGTAAGGCTTTCCGGAAGTTTTAATGTTTATCAGCAAGAATCTAAAGGGCTTTATGAATATAACAAATTCACTATAGATGATACAACTGGAGCTATTGTATCTACTCCCGAAACACAAGATTTAGGAAATATAAACAATAGCTGGTTTAGTAGGTTTAATGCAACTTTTACACTGCCATGGAAAATACAGATGCAAAACAGATTATCTTACAGAGGACCCAGGTTTACTGCTCAAAGTGAATCAAAAGGAATGTTTTCCACTAACATAGCATTAAGTAAAGATGTATTTAATGAAAAGGGTACATTCGTATTTAACGTAAGTGATTTATTTAATTCTAGAAAATGGAGATCAACTAATTTCAATCCAAATAAAGAAAATCCTACAAGTATTAATTATCAAGAATCTCAATGGAGAGTTCGTCAAGTATCTTTAAACTTCACTTACAGGTTTAATCAGAAAAAAGATCAAGGAAGAGAAAGAAGAGGCGGTGGAGATTACGAGGGTGGTGAGGGTTTTAGTAGACCTTAAAACTATACAATGATCAAATAAAAAAAGACTCGCAACATTGCAAGTCTTTTTTTTTATTGTTTGAAATAAAACTACTTTCCTTCAGCAGCTTTTTTTGCTTCTCTTTTTAATTTGAAATTTTCCCAGATAGTCCCTCCTAACCAGTAAGGAACAACAAAAGTTAATAAAAATATCAACAACCAAAAACCAGCAGTAAAAATAAACATAAATAAAACTAATCCTGAGAACTGAGAAAAATCTAACATTTTAAAATTCTTTAATATAAGTTGCAAAAATAATAGATAATTTTTATTGATACTAACATTTAGTTAAATATTTACGGAAGAAAATACTCACAAATGTTACTAACTGATTGTTGTGGATTTTGTAATTTTGTAATATCATTGAAAATGTACTAATCATGAAATTTAGAATAGAAAAAGATACCATGGGTTCAGTTGAAGTTCCTGCTGATAAATATTGGGGAGCACAAACCGAAAGATCTAGAAATAATTTTAAGATTGGTCCAGCTGCTTCAATGCCTCTAGAAATAGTCTATGGTTTTGCTTATCTCAAAAAAGCTGCAGCTTTTACAAATGCTGAATTAGGTGTTTTAGAAATAGAAAAGCGTGATTTAATAGCGACGGTGTGTGATGAGATTTTAGCTGGTAAGTTAGACGATCAGTTTCCTTTAGTAATATGGCAAACAGGTTCAGGAACTCAATCTAACATGAATGTAAATGAAGTAATTGCAAACAGAGCCCATGAAATTGCTGGAAAAATAATTGGAGAGGGAGAAAAAACTATTCAACCAAATGATGATGTAAATAAATCTCAATCATCAAACGATACATTTCCAACAGGAATGCATATCGCATGCTATAAAAAAATTATAGAAACCACGATCCCTGGAATTGAACAACTAAGAAATACTCTTCAAAAAAAATCTGAAGATTTTAAAGATGTAGTTAAAATTGGGCGAACTCACTTGATGGATGCCACTCCCCTAACCTTAGGACAAGAATTTTCTGGGTATGTTTCTCAATTAAACTTTGCCTTAAAAGCATTGCGCAACTCTTTAGAACACTTGAGTCAATTAGCTTTGGGAGGAACTGCAGTAGGAACTGGTTTAAATACACCTAAAGGATATGATGTTTTAGTGGCTAAATACATAGCAGATTTTACAGAAATGCCGTTTATAACAGCTAAAAACAAATTTGAGGCCTTAGCGGCACATGACGCATTAGTAGAAACACACGGTGCCTTAAAGCAAGTAGCTGTTTCTTTAAATAAAATTGCAAATGATATACGTATGATGGCTTCAGGGCCAAGATCTGGAATTGGGGAAATTATCATACCAGCTAACGAACCAGGAAGTTCTATTATGCCAGGAAAAGTAAATCCAACACAAGCAGAAGCCATTACTATGGTTTGTGCGCAAGTTATGGGGAATGATGTTGCTGTAACTATCGGTGGAACTCAAGGTCATTATGAATTAAATGTTTTTAAACCTATGATGGCAGCTAATGTGATACAATCAGCTCAGCTAATTGGAGATGCTTGCGTATCTTTTGATGTAAATTGTGTTTCTGGAATTGAACCAAATTATTCAAGAATTAATGAATTATTGAATAATTCGTTAATGCTTGTCACTGCTTTAAATACCAAGATTGGCTATTATAAAGCCGCTGAAATTGCAAATACCGCTCATACTAATGGTACTACTTTAAAAGAAGAAGCAGTCCGTTTAGGTTATGTTACTGAAGAACAATACGAAGAATGGGTTAAGCCCGAAGATATGACAGGTAGTTTAAAATAATAGTTATTCCTTAAATTTTTAATTTAAACGAAATCTAACCTTCTTTTCTTAAATTGTATTTTCTTTATTCACCCATAACAACAAAGTGTTTTCTTTTTTTAATGTAAGTTTGTTTACTTTAAGTTATCTACTATATGACAACTTTATTTATAAATATTAAAGAACTTATCCAAGTAAGAGAACTATCTGAAGATAAAGTTTATGGAAAAGACATGGGTGTTTTACCCATCATAAAGAATGCTTTTATGTTGATTAAGGGCCATACCATCATCGACTTTGGTTCTATGGATAATCTTGATATTAGAAAAGCGGATAAAGTGGTTGATCTCACCGGAAAATTAGTTTTACCCACTTGGTGTGATAGTCATACCCATATAGTTTATGCAGATTCTAGAGAAGATGAATTTGTTGACAGAATAAAAGGATTGTCATATCATGAAATAGCCGAAAAAGGAGGAGGAATTTTAAACTCAGCAAAAAAACTTCAAGATAAAACAGAAGACCAACTATACAACGCCGCAGTTACAAGGATAGAAGAAATAATTAAATCTGGTACGGGTGCATTAGAAATTAAATCTGGTTATGGGTTAACTCTAGATAGTGAACTAAAAATGCTTCAAGTAATTAAAAAATTAAAGGAAACATTTCCAATTCCAATCAAAGCTACTTTTTTGGGAGCTCACGCCATCCCCTCAAAATATAAAGAAAATAGAGAGGAATATATAGAGTTAATTATTAATAATATAATTCCAGAAGTAGCCTCTCAAAAATTAGCTGACTACATAGATGTTTTTTGTGAAAAAGGCTATTTTTCAGCTGAAGAAACTGATAGAATTTTAAAAGCTGGTGCAATACATGGTTTGATTCCTAAAATTCATGTAAATCAGTTTAATTCAGTAGGTGGTGTAAAAGTTGGTGTTAATAATAATGCCTTATCTGTAGATCATTTAGAAGTGTTAACAGATGAAGACCTAAGCATATTATCAAAATCAGATACAATGCCAGTTGCACTGCCGTCGTGTTCATTTTTTTTAGGAATTCCATATACAAATGCTAGAAAAATTATTGATTCAAATGTTCCTTTGGCTCTAGCAACAGATTTCAATCCTGGATCCACTCCATCTGGCAATATGAATTTTGTAGTTTCTTTAGCTTGTATAAAATTGAAAATGACACCGGAGGAGGCCATCAATGCAGCTACAATAAATGCCGCTTATGCTCTAAATTTATCTGAAAAAATTGGAAGTATATCCAGAGGAAAACTTGCTAATTTCATGATTACAAAATCCATTAAATCTTATAACTTCTTACCCTATTATTTTGGAAGTAATTCTATTGAGAGAATTTATTTAAATGGAATTGAATATTAGTATCTAGAGTTATTATTGTGTTAGGTTTAATTAAACCTTGTCTACAATTTTAGAGCTAATTATATAACAGATATTATAACTTAAAAATTAATAAATATTCTATTAATTTTGTCACTCAGAAACCTAAATAAATTGTTTTTTAGAATTAAATCCTACATTAGCTTTATAATCAAGTCGAAAAACAAACACGGGGTGCATTCCCCCTTTGTTTTTGATTTAATTACCAAGTGTTTCAATAAAAAAAATCCAACTAATTTTGATCAATTATTCCTAAAATACAAAAAAGAACTTTTTAAAAATACCTCTACAATTAATGTTACCTCCAATGGTACTATATCTAATATGAGACAAGTATCAAAAATTTCTAAAAGTACCGGAATCTCTAATAAAAGTGCAAAATTATTAATAAAATTAATGCAATATTATAAACCAACCTCTGTGATAGAAATAGAAACTTCATTGGGTTTAAGTACTGCAGCATTATCAATTTCTTTACCAAATTCATCAATAACAACAATAGAAGAATGCACAGAGACAGGAAATATAGCCCAGAACTTATTTAATAAATACCAATTCAAAAACATAAAACTAATCATTGGAAATTTCAACGAAACGCTAGCAAAACAACTAAATAAAAATACTTTTGATTTCGTTTTTTTTAATGGAAATCATACAAAAAAAGCAACTCTGGATTATTTTAAACTAAGTTTATCTTACATCCATAATAATTCATTTTTTTTATTTAATAATATTTATAGGAATTTCGAAATGAAACAGGCTTGGGAAGAAATAAAGAAAAATCCGTCCGTTACTGTTACTATAGACACTTATCAATGGGGTTTAGTATTCTTTAGAAAAGAACAACAAAAAGAGCATTTTACAATCAGAATTTAAAATCATAAATTTACACTATGAAGATTTACACAAAAACTGGAGATAAAGGTACTACTGGATTAATTGGAGGCTCAAGAGTATCAAAAGATCATCTAAGGATAGAGTCTTATGGAACAGTAGATGAACTAAACTCATACATAGGTCTGATTAAAGATCAGGCAATAGACAACCAATTAAAAGAGATGCTTATTAGAGTACAACATGATCTTTTTACTTTGGGTTCTATGTTAGCTACACCAACCAACAAACAGACTCTTAAAAATGGGGAACAACGTCTAAATATTCCTGAAATAGATACTAAATCTGTAACTTATTTAGAAAAGGAAATAGATAAAATGAATTCAACGCTTCCTAAAATGACTCATTTTATTCTTCCTGGAGGCCATACAACGGTGTCATTTTGTCATATAGCTAGATGTGTTTGTAGAAGAGCAGAACGATTATCAGTTTCATTACATGAGCAAGAGGGAGTAAATCCAATTACTTTAACATATTTAAACAGACTATCTGACTTCCTTTTTATGCTGGCACGGAAGTTGTCCCAAGACTTATCAGTTCAGGAAGTTAAGTGGATTCCTGAAAAATTATAACTAAGTTCTTTTTTTATTGATATATATTTCAAAAAAAACTTGATTTTTTCAGTAAAAAAATTATTTTTGCAGAAAATTAAATCCATTAGAAATGTATTGGACTTTAGAATTAGCATCTTATTTAGCAGATGCGCCGTGGCCGGCAACAAAAGATGAATT
>ENA-ORDA01002957-ORDA01002957.1-marine-metagenome-genome-assembly--contig:-NODE-2957-length-12300-cov-3.528839_pt1 | contig 12300 bp, 23 predicted proteins | sample MGYA00237778_ERZ508506 | MGnify/ENA primary metagenome ERZ508506 (study PRJEB26177, sample SAMN06267891) | marine metagenome | isolation source: Monterey Bay, California, USA | place: Pacific...
GATATAATTGGGAATTATCGTAAAAGCCTTGAAGAATGGGGGTGTAAAGGGAATCCTATACTTTTTTTATTTTATTTATTTATGTGGACATTGGGTTGGGTGTTTGGATTGTTATTGATACTATTGGGTATGGAGTTTGAAGAGGAAGAGATTAGTGAGGAAGAGTATGAGTCATTATTGAGGGAAGAAATAGAGGAGAAGATCAGAATTATGAATGAGCAGGGGCCAAATAACTAAAACAGTGAATGATTTTCGGCCAAATAAGTAATAATATTTAAAATAATAGAAAAACAAATAAAAACTTTTTAAAATAAGTGGGGCCATGATGGATTTTTACCAGGGGTAAATACAACTATGTAGTTAAAAATATTAAAAAAACTAAAATAGTGAATGATTTTGCGCCAAATAATGTAGGTTGGGACATTTCGGCCAAATAAGTGCTTGACGCCAGGGCCAAGATATCTTAATATAAGAGCATGGAAGAAAAAAACAAAGCAGAGATAGTTGGGGATTTTCTGGGTAACATATTTGGCGTCGTGGTAACGCTTGGTGTTATCGGTTTAATTCTTTTCTTTTGTTGGAACTATGGTTTGCATGAAATTGCGCCTGTTGACAAAATTAAATACTATCAATGTTTTCTTTTGATTATTGGTTGGAGATGCCTGACATATAGACATAACTTCTCCGCTTCCTAATAAAACATATTGTTTGTTGTTTTTCGAGGCCCTTCGGTTATTTCCGTCGGGTCTCGATTTGTTTCAGGACCTTTCGTTTCTTTTCATGCTTTTATTTTTTTTATCTTTTTTATTAATTTAATGTTGACGACGGATTCTGGGGTGGTAATATTCCGCCATGACAAACAAACCAACAAGAGGTAGGCCTAAGGGTGCTACTAGTTTCACTAGAGTAAAGCTATCGGATTTAACTAATTACCTAGGCAAGGAGGCACATGTAGTAGTAAGTAAGAAGTGGCTCGAACAGATAGGATTCGAGGTAGAAGAAACACCAATAGAAGTCTTGACTCCTGTGAGCGATGAGCCTAAAATCCAGTTCAACGTAACTCATTAATATGTTTAACAAACTAATAGGACAAAAAGAAGTTAAGTCTCAACTAGGGTTTTACGCGGATCTGTTTAATGCAGGTTTTGTCGTGCCGCCCATTATGTTGAACGCTGCAAAAGGATTAGGCAAGACAGCGTTTGCCACCGCCTTCCACGAAGAAACAAAACAAACAAACAGAAAATTCATAGAGATTAACTGTGGGACTATTCGTAATGCCGAGCAGTTCTTTGACCAGTTCTTTGTTCCGCAAGTCATGGGTCAGGAAGTTACAGTATTGTTTGATGAGTGCCATGCGCTACCAAAAGACCTTACTAATATATTTCTGACAGCATTTAATGTAGAGGGAGCTAAGAAGAAACTTATATCAGTAGCCGAGGGGTTCATGGAGTTTAACTTTGAAAAGCAGGTTTATTTATTTGCGACTACAGAGCTACACAAATTGTTTGATCCTTTAAAAGATCGTCTGACTATCATTGACTTTAAACAGTATGATGAGAAAGAGTTGGGTGCTATGATGAAGAATAAGGTTGACTGGGTAGATTATAAGGATGGGGTAATGGACTCTATTGTTTCTTGTGTTAAGGGTAATGCCCGTAGCGCAATCAAACTATCTCTCAAGATACAGGATTGGTGCAACAAGAATCGTATCAGTTCAATGTCTCATGGTGAGTGGGCTAAGATGAAGATCCACTTTAATATTCTACCATTTGGCTTGACTAATGTGGAGGTTCAGATACTTCGTGCTTTACATAAGCGAGGTGCTTGCTCATTACAGATGCTATCAGCTATTACAGGTATGTCAAGACAGGCTATACAGCAAGAAGCAGAAAACAATTTGTTACGTAAGGGGTTTATGGATATAGACGGCAAGCGTAAGATCACTAACAAAGGAACAAAAATATTACAACAAATCAAATGAGATATATGATTTCGCACCATGGTTCACAGTTAGCTGTAGCCTTGTTGGATGAGGAGACAGCCGAGCAAGACATAAATATGTCGCATAATATACTAAACATCAATGTTAATAACTCTTTTTTTAATGGTGTGCTTAATTTTACTAGCATACAGAGCTTCTACCGATACTTAATAAACAAATACTATTTACTTTACTGGGAACCAGGGAAAACTACTAGCCAGTTACTGAGTAAAGCTTCAAATAAGGCTAGAGAGATATTAAATAATGAAGTCGTATATAGAAACTTTATGTCTGAAATATACAGTAATAACATATCAAGTGCAAATAGATCGTTTCATAAATGGCATAGCCCCAAATACTCAGGCTAAACAAATAACAAACAAATAACAAACAAATAACAATATGCGAGAAGAAATAAGCTTCGAGAAGTTCATGATGAAAGCGTCGGGACACTTCCTGGTTAAGGAATTGCCTGAGGGGATCTGGTGGGATGAAGAAAAAGTTGATAAATATATTGACGAACATAAAACCTGTTGGTTTAATAACTGCGGAACACCTGAATTATATGAGATCATCGAGTGCCTGGCAAATGAAATGCAATTCTTGCATGAGCATGGCACATTTGAATTCGAATAACAACAAATAATAAAATGACAAATAACGAAATAAGGATAGAGGTTGTTAACAAACACCTGACATTTAAAGGCAATGCAAACGAAGCAATTGTTTTCGTCGATAACATGCGTGAACATACTAACTACGCTGATTTTTGTAACGACGTAAGTGATTTCTTGTTTAGCATCGAGAGAGCTCTTCAGGATGCTGGAGTATACGACGAGCATTTTAATTTGGTTGATACGCCTGAGATCTATAGTGGCATATTAAAACCAGGTGCAGAGGTCATGCTTCGAGACAATGGTGACTATATTTGGACTGTAGATGTCAGGGATAGAAACGATGAATATATTCTTGGCCATGAATACTACGATTATGATCAGGCTGTTAGGAAATATAATAAGCTTGTAGAGTACTATGACAAATACCCTTTTCTCGAGGGTGATACTTACTGGACTATCGGGCCCCGTTACGACGTAGTTGAATCTATGTGGGATCCCAACTCAGAGGAGCATCACGACGAGTGCTCTCATCAGGTGTATTATACTAGTGAAGCTCAGGCTCTTCAAGCACGTAAAAATATTATCATTGACTTCTTAATCGACGAAAAGAATGCTTGCTCTGTTCAATATCCAATTAACATCTATAATAGAATCATTGACAAGATTAAAAAAGATGAGGTTGTAGCGTGACAAATAACATTGATATGAAAGTATACATTAACGAAGACGGGTTTTACGATACAGATGAGCCCTGCCCTAAATGCGGGTGGTTTACAGACATCGTAGATTATGATGATGATTCTTTTGAGTGCTACTGTTCTCAATGCAAAAAGACATGGCACAAAAAAAGATTAAAAAAGATTAAAAAGGGGGTTGACTCAGTATCCCTTTAGAGTATAATGCGTCCAACACCAACTAATAACATATGAAAACCAAAGTAAAAAGCACACCTATCATCGCATCCGAAGGAATGGCAAACTCTGTAATGGGCATGGACAATCATGGTCGTGACATGGCTACCTATTTCCTGAGAGATAAGATCTACTCTAACAAGATTCAAGCAGTCGTGCGAGAGTATATCTGTAATGCAGTAGACGAACATAACAAGCATGGCGTTGATCGCCCTGTAGAGATTAAGATGACAGGTCTTGGTATTGATCAGGCAGTCTTTTCTGTTCGTGATCATGCAAAGGGTCTATCAGAGGATGGAGTGCGTAAGATCTTTGGTATGTATTTTAAATCAACCAAGTCAGAAACGAATGATTCTATTGGTGGTTTTGGAGTTGGCTCGAAAGCGGGTCACGCATATACCGATTCATTCAACATCATCTCGCATCATGAAGGTGTCAAGACATCTTACTCATGTATGCTAGGTGCTGGTGATAACAACGTGCCTGTAGGTCATATCTATAAGATGGATTCTCGCCCTACTGAGCAGACAGGTATTGAGATCAATCTGGAAGTCAAAGCAACTAAGTCACAAGATACGTCTAGATATAGATCAAGGGAGACTACCGATGTAGAAAAATTCAAGCATGAGATTTTAAAGTTCATTCAGTATGCTCATTCGCCTATCACCGCTAATATATTTGACGTTACTTATTCCACACCCAAACAACAGCACACTAAAACTATTGATGGTTTTACGATCTCTTTGGTTGATAAATTCATTACAATGGAAACTCATTCATACAATGGCAATTCATACAAACAAGATGTGATTCCCTCCAATCCTAAAGCGAAGTTCAAGATGGGCGATGTGGTTTATGGTTCATTGGATGTTCCTTATGGTTCACACTTTCAAAGTCACACTATGGTTATAGTCACAGCACCGATGGGTTCAATAGATATCCCTATCAGTCGTGAGGGCATGGAAGATACAGAAAGAAACAATCGTTTAGTAGAGAGAGCTACCACGGCACTTAAAACTCTAGCAACTCAAGATGTGGAAAAGTTCAGAAAGAAAACGCTTATTGAGCTTACCGATGAGTATGTCAGTCAGGTATTAGATAGCGGTGGACATGAGAGAGGTAAATACTTTAACTATCGCCCCGATTTCGTTTATGAGGATTATTACAAGACTGCAACCTCTATCCGTGATACCACTCACATGGATCTAAAAGTAAAGATTAAAGAAGTTGATAAAGAGGACGGCAAGCCTGTTCTTGTGGTCATCCCTAACAATAGAGCGCAAGAAACTTGGACATCCAAAGTCAATACTTGGTGTAAGCTGAACGGCAAAAAGTATTTGTGTGTTTTAGATGAGCGTTACAATTCTCAAGCAGTCTATGATTCATTCCATGTGATCTATGCTCGTAAGCTAAAGATGCCTAAGACCGCCAAATCCAGTAGTGCTGTTGTTTGGAATTATGGTTCTAACATGGGGACTTATACTGCATTGGAGATTCACAACAAGAGACGTAAAGAATGTAATCTTAAACTCGCCAAAGACCTAGAGGAAGCAAAGAAGCAAAACGAGCAATTAGTAAAGACTAATAAAGATTGTGCTATCTTGCGTAGCTTCGTTCTAAATCCCAACAAGACCACTAATACTTACCATAATGGAAACAATTATGCTTATTATGTCGGGTCAAAGGCACTCAAGAAAGACCTAGCAGAAATTGGCATTGTCGAAGCTGGTAAGGATGGAGCTATTGAAAATAGTTTAAAGAAGATTCAATCAGATGCTCAGAATAAGCAAGAGTATTCCGCTTGGGCAAAGACCATTTGTCATTGTCCGTGGCTATCTGATAGAACAAAAGCAATAGTAAAGAAAGACAACAGCAAATCATTAAAGATAATTGAGTGGGTCGATACCATGAGAAAAGAATGTTCTTTGCGTGGTCAGATATTCGCTGAGTTCGTAAACCTTAGATACTACTACGGTAAGCATAGGAATCTAAGCAGAGATTATATCAAAAGAATCCTCAATGTTTAATTGACAGAAACCCGCCATTAACCTACAATAACCACGTAACAAACAACCAACAATAATATGCAATACATCATTAATCAAGAGAGTATCGTTTTCTTCCACGGAGGGAAACCAGTTAAGGTAGAGAAGTCTGCCTCCGAATACAATAGAATCATTGCTTGCTTTGACCTTCCAGAGGATCAACAAGACGATGCCATATCCGAGCTTATCAATAAAAAGGTAGGCGAGTTTGAACAGGATGGTTTCTCCATCAATCCAAGTGAGGTCACTTATGATGGTGAGCGTTTACCTACAGCACTAGCTGAGAAGGTTCGATCAATCGCAATGGAGGGTCTGCCTGTTAAGCTGTTTAAGAAGTTTTGGGACTCATTGCAGAACAACCCAAGTGCCAACTCAGTTCGCCAACTGTATGATTTCCTTTCCTACAAAGAGCTACCTATCACAGAGGATGGATGCTTCCTTGCTTACAAGGGTGTCAATCGTGATGGTTGGTCATGTCATGGCAATATTAATACCAAGGTATTGCAAGGTGATGTGGATTCTAGGGGACGTATCAAGAATGAGGTTGGTAATACAGTCGAGGTTCTCAGGCGAGATGTAGATGACGAGCGTTCTAATCATTGCTCCTTTGGTCTGCACGTTGGATCACTTGACTATGCAGAATCATTCTCCAATGGTCGTGTGTTAATCGTTAAAATCAATCCTGCCGATGTAGTGAGTGTGCCTAATGATTGCTCCTGTCAGAAGTGTCGTGTATCCAAGTATGAGATCGTTGATTCTTATGATACTGAGATTAAGAGTGCCGTGTGTGATGCTGATGGTAATCCTATCCTGTCAGAGGTTGACGAGGAAGCAAATGAACTTGTGGATCGTATTGAGAACTATCTATCAGACAAGAGAGCTATCATTTCTCCTATGGAAGATGTTATATCTATCCAGAGGATTCAGAACATATTCAGTCCAGAATATCCGAGCAAGGTTCGTGTGTTAGATGCTCTTACTTCTCTTGGTGAGGTATGGTATCAATCAGATGACGATGGTAAGCATTACGTAGAGCTTTATTAGTTGGTATTAGTAAAATCGTCCCTCTCTTGTGATTGGTTTCGCAGGGGAGGGACATAACCTAACAAAAGACAATGGAAGAAATATACATAGTAGCGTGGTCAGTAGTAAACGGAGAAGATAAAGATGTAACAGATTACTGGGTGCGTTGCGAGACGTTAGAAGAAGCTCAAGAGAAATACAATAAAGTATTAGAAGAGCTTCCACCTGAGCTTGAATTCAACGAAAGCATATACACCGCATCAATAGCAAAAGAAATTGAATCAACAGAAGCATGATAGCCACAATTACAATAGAAGCAAATACTGAATCCGAATTTATCGAGAGACTCGACCAAATACGAAATGCAGTAGAGACAAATAGCATAGAGGATAATCAACTCATGGATGGTAGCTATCAGATCAACACCGCAAATATTGAACTAGAATCAGTATAGACCCAGATATAATATCATATGACCCAAATATAAGGTCAAATAGCAAAAGCCCAGGATAACACCTGAGCTTTTTTTTGTATATATATATGTGTAAGTCGTTCAGTATCAATGAGTTACGGCCCAGACCCTGCCCCACGCCCTAACTCGTTCAGTATCAAGGAGTTAGGGAGCTTTTCCATTCATCAAATGGGGGCAGGGGCTTACGTCCCTCAAACCACCTATCAAAATCATCCTGCCTCCATTGGTTAGTGTTGACGGGTGGATAGCGGAATCTTGCGTTCCATTCCCTGATAGCCTGAATGCGTTCGTATTCCGCTTCGAGTTCTTTGTCGTTCATGATTCCATATACATTGCTTTGCAACCTATCACACCGATGACTATATAAAAAGCTATAGCCTCAGGAAAAACGAAACTGAGAAACAGCATTGTTAGAACTACTCCAATCGCAAAAACTAAACTTAACGTTTCACTCATAATCTTTATCTTGTTCTTTTAACGTTTCATAGGCGAGTCCAACAAAGAGCCAGACCAGGCTAATTACCCAAAACCCCACAATGGAGATACCAGCTATTATTAGTAATTCGGTTGTGGTCATGATGGTGAGTGGACTTGTAGTTCAGGCTCTCTATCGAACACCTCAAGCTCTACCTCAAAGGGTAATGTCTTGAGTAAGATACTGATCTCGTCGATGGCTTCCATTTGCTTGTCGAAGAGTTTATGTTTGTCTTCGTCTCTTATTGTTAGTTGGATTCTGGTTTTCATATTATTATTTTGCTAGGAACATTCCCCCACCGAAGAAACCTTCGTGGCTTAGTTCTTTAGCTTTAGCTTTTATGTTTTTGGCTGTGCCTCTAACAAGTGAGTCGTGGTGTTCTGTTAGTGGATCGACTAGCTTTACCACCTTGTTGTATTCCTCCATTGAGGTATTGATGAACATACCTTCTTTGATTTTCTTTCCATTAGTAATCTTTGCTGCTTGTAGGAGTAGCTTGTAGTCGCTAGGAGAGAGTATGCTTTTGATGTGCTTTAATTCGTTGCTCATTACTTGGTTATCTTTAGTGTTTCTGAGATTAAGTTCTGTATCTCCCTTGGAGTTAGCTGTTGCTTGGATATAAGATACTCCATAGCCTTTAGTATTGATTCAGTATTCATATAGACGATTTGTTTTAGTGTAGTTCGATTTGACCCCATACTTGTTTTTCCCATTGATCTTGGCAATGAGTGAAGCCGATTGCATAGCCTCCTAGTAATGTTATCATGATGGCGATTGCAACGAGTCCTGCTTTTGTTATTTTGTTCATGGCTATATTGTATCACAGCGGGGGGCTAATAGCAATACCTTTTTAATGTTTTTTTAATCTTTTTTTTGTGGAACATTTGTTCCACGGAACCTCTGTAACTCGTTAAGCATCAACGACTTACGGCGTGAGCGGGGCGCCGAGCCCTAACTCGTTGAGTATCAACGACTTATGACTGTTAGAGACTGTTAGAAGGTAGGGGCGGAGGGACTTGAACCCTCGACCTGCCGATTATGAGTCGGATGCTCTAACCACTGAGCTACACCCCCATTCTGTTAGATGTTAGTAATCTTCTTCTTCTAACCTATCATCCTCACAGCACTCACATAAAAAACTATTTTGATTTATTAGTTCTTGAGTCGTGCCACTCATGAAGCGGACAGCGTCCCCGTTAGGGGTGAAGTATCTAACCTTGTCGCTGTTAACGTCTTCAACAGATGCCTTGTCATAGCACTCATTACATCTAACATGCATCCCTATTACTTTTGTTTTCATTATTTAAACTCTACTTTTTTTACTTCGTTTACTACCTTATAGTGGCTATGCTCACTGATCATTCTTTTAAGCCAGAAAATGAATTGCCCTTTTGTCTGGTCTTCACTTCTCTTTTCTACTGGTAACTCATATCCAAGATTGCTCAAAGCGCATGACATTCCGCTACTAGTCCAACCTTGCCAGAAGTTGTATTTTAAAGAGCCGTGATCTGTTAGGTAGCAACTTAGAGAATACTTGCCACCCATGCCAGACTGAAGGTGTACGTGTAATAATTTTTCCATTGTTTTTATTTTGTTAGATTAGAACCATGCGGAGTAGAAAACCTGCTTGCCCTCTCTCAAAGTATCGTACGCATCAGAGATAAACTCAAGAGTTTTTTCCTTCTGATAGTCATCATGCCTTGAATCGCCACCATAAAAGAAGCCGTTCGTTTCTGGTAGCTCGTCATTGACCACCACCGCTTCAAGCTGTTCTATGTCGTGCATTTTAAGCTCAAGCTCAGTGCAGTTCCATTCCCCGCTTCCTCCTTTGGTAGTCCAGAGAGATTGCATCCACCCGTCAAGCGCATTGTGTTTGCGCCAGTCTTGAATGTATGTTGTCTCTCCCTTGTCTTTTGTATATGCTTGTTGGTCTAGTCCCATGTTATTAGTTGTTTAGTGTTTGTTTATTACGTAGATTGCTACTATTGCTATTACTGCAAAAATTAATTCTATCATCTTTATGTTGTTGCTGGTTCGATTACAAAGCCTGTCTCGTCTTTCTTGGCAAGTCCTTTCTCTACCAATCCGACAATCACACCCTCGCCATCTAAGAAGCGCAAGTCGGTCTCGTCTCCGTTGATGACTTTATACCCCATGAAGGTTTTTGGCAAGAGTTTTCTGAACACCATTGCAACATTTCCACCAGAGGCGAGAAAGCCCTTTGCAAGCTTTTGATTCTTTGCTTCTTCACTACGTGAGAATGTTAGATGATAGTTGGCTGGCAATTCACCAGCAAGAAACTTGCTCATGCGTCCTGGTGACTTTGTATAGTCCATGAACTGAACTTCTGGAAAGTATTCCATCATACTTTTGCCATCGAGCTTTACGTTTTCCCAAGGGATGTCGCTTGTTAGGTTAAAGCGAAACGATGGTTTTAATTCTTTCTTTTTGGCAAGCTTCACTGCGTTGGTTATCTCTCTCTTGAGCTGTGTTAGAAAAGCTATCTTATCCTCAAAGAACAAGCGCGTCTTTTTGATCCTGGCAGCCTGGACGTTAGAAAAGTTTCCCATTCCACTGGTATCAAGACAAGCGGCTTTGCATCCTAAAGATGCCCACTTGCAGACGTTGAAGCCTGACTTGTTAGCTGGGGAAAGGTGAATCCCCCAAGACTGATAATTTAGTTTTATGTTTTTCTCTAGCTTGGTATTAGTGGTCAGTAGCTTCATGGCCACATTATAGCAGAATCGGCAAAGCACACAAGCCTTTTTTAATTGTTTTTTAATCTTTTTTTTCTTACTTTTTTGCTTGACATATGGAACTTTTGTGGTATAGAGAATCATGCGTAACTCGTTCATTATCAATGACTTACGAGCTGGCGGGTCCCGCCCCGCCGTAACTCGTTGAGTATCAACGACTTACAACTGTTATTTACGCTGTTAGAAACTGTTAGATTATGGGCAGTAAAAACCCCCGCCTGTTAGGGCGAGGGTTGCGCTTCGCTGGAGCTGTTAGGCTGGCAAGACCAGACCAGTCTCATTGTCGACTGTTAGATTGGGCGAGTGCCCTGCACGGTTGTCAAAGATTGACTGCATCGCCATCGTGCGAGATGGGAGCTTGGACATATCGCCACCCTTGAGATGCTCGGTGCAAGCATTGTATAGATTCCACAAGTGGTTACCCTCGAACTCCGCGTGGCGAGGTGCTTCAAACTCCTTGGCAGTCTTGTAAACGTCACGCGCAGAAAACGCCTTGGAGTCCACAAGATCAATCAACAAGTCAGAAGCTTGCTCGCGGTTGATCTCGGTGCGCTGGTAAGCACCAATGCGTTGAGCCATATCAGACCAGTGAGAAGTGACGCGGGACATGGCGGAAGACAACACGCGGGGCAGATCTGTTAGGATGCGCGGAGTGTGCCTACGAGCTAGCTTCACATCAGAAGAGAAGCAAAGATTATCACACACCAGCATTTGATTGCCGATGCAGATCGCGGAAGCAAAAGCCTTGTCATGACTATTGCGGAGACCAAGGACGAGCTTGCGGTCTTCGCCCTCGATGCCCTTGCCAGTGATAGCAAAGCCGCCAAAGTAACGGAGGTCACCGCGTGAGAGACCATGCTCCTCTTCGGTGATCTCGAAACCTGCACGGTCAAGAGCTTTGCGGGTATAGTCTACCAGCGTGGAGTGAGGGATGGGCGTATGCGTATCTGTTCCTGCTGGCGTGTTAAGCTTGGCAAGATCAGATGCTTCGATTGGGCTTTTGGACATTATAAGTGACATAGTATTATTTTTTTGGTTTTGGATTAAGTGCGCCTTTCGTGACTGCAGAGACATTATAGCCTAAAAGATTCTATTAGACAAGCACTTTCGGCATAAAAAACGATTTATTTTCGATTGTTCCACGGATGTTCCACACAGCTGGGATTTAGAAAAGCCCAAATAGAATCTAACAGCTGGGATTCTGAAATTCGCAAATAGCTGTTAGAGGTTTCTGTTATTGCAACTCATTAAGTATCAACGAGTTACGTTTCTGTTAGAGTGCGTAAGTCATTGAGTATCAACGAGTTACGGCTCGGCGGGGTGGCCGCGCCCTAAGTCGTTCAGTATCAACGAGTTACGTTTGTTAGAAGCTGTTAGTCCCATGTGTAAACGGGGTGAAAATCGTCGTCGGCAATCTCGCCTTTTCCCAGACTGATCTCATCCACCGCGTAAGCAACGGAATTGTTGACGGTGAGCTGTAAAAGCTCCAGCATTTGCTGCTTGAGATCGCCAGCCTCCTTAGGGTTGAGATAAAGCGAATCAACAACCCTGTTGACGTTGGCGTGAGCTACGCGAGAATTTGTGCAGTATTTATAGAAGTCGGTCATAGTGTTAGGTAGTGGTTAGAAGGTTGCTCCCCCGTAGGGGAGCGGTTAGGGCGGTAGTAGGTTGGTTGGACCCCGCCCAGAGAGAATCAGTGCGCGTCATCGAGGAACGGCTCCGACATATCGGCTTCGAGGCAATCGGCTCGCCATCCAAGCCAATCTTGGACATCAGACTCCGAACCGAACCGAGCTTCAAACTCAGCGTCATCAGAGGTGGACAAACGGGCGGTAGTGGCGGCGGTAGTGCTGTTCTTTTCCATGGCAGAATTATAGCAGAATCTCGCTAATAGGCAAGATCTTTTTGCATGTTTATTAACTTTTTTTGTGGAACACAATGTTCCACGGAACTTACATAAGTCATTGAGTATCAACGACTTAGAAGGGGCGCGGGGCGTAAGTCGTTCATTATCAACGAG
>ENA-ORDA01002961-ORDA01002961.1-marine-metagenome-genome-assembly--contig:-NODE-2961-length-12291-cov-3.831914_pt1 | contig 12291 bp, 11 predicted proteins | sample MGYA00237778_ERZ508506 | MGnify/ENA primary metagenome ERZ508506 (study PRJEB26177, sample SAMN06267891) | marine metagenome | isolation source: Monterey Bay, California, USA | place: Pacific...
CTCGATTTGGATCTCCTTATTGGAATTTTGCCAGAATTTATTATGCAAAAGTGAACCAAGATGACCTTACTAAGCAATTGATGAAAAATCAAAAAGAGGTTCAAGATGCCATCACAGATAGAGATTATAAAACGTATTCAAAGTATGAACATCCAGATATAAATCATATGACAGGAGATTCTAATTTATCTCCTTTTTACGAGTTTAGCAAAGCATCATTTGAAGAAGCTGTAGAAATTGATTGGACTAGATTTGATTTAGAAAATATGGATGTAAATTATTCGCCAGATATGAAAACAGCTGTTTTAACATTTTATGCAACAGGAAGCTATGTGTTTAAAGAATCTAACAAAGAAGTTGCTTACAGTACCAGAGGTTCTTCAGTTTGGGTGAATACAGATCAAGGATGGAAAATTATGCACAGTTCTTGGGCTCCAAATCAAGACGGAATAGGAATTCCTAAATAATTATCAATTTTTTTTTAAAATAACCAAGCCCCCTATTTAGGGGGTTTTTTTTGAAAGATATTTTAAGACGTATCACAGTTTTTTTAAATCATCAAACAATATTGAGAGTTGTATTACCAATTTATAGGGCGAAAATCATTAAATTTAGTTTATGAAAACAATTCTTTTTTTAATTCTATTTTTAAGTGCATTTTTTTGTTACTCCCAAAAAATATATTCTGTAAATTATTCAAACCAAGCAGACGTCAAAGTTTTTGTTGTAAAATACGCCAATCAAGCAGATTTGAATGTATATAAAGTGAAATATGCCAATCAGGCAAACGAAAATAAAGGATTGTGGTATTTTGTTAATTATTCTAATCAAGCTGATAAAAAAATTTATTTTGTAGATTACTCAAATCAAAGTGATTTAAAAATATTTTTTGTTGATTACCCCAATCAAGCTGGCTGGAGAAGTAAGGTAAAAAAACATCTATTGTTTTAAAGATTTTATTTTCCCCTCTTAAACTAGGAATGCTTAATTGATATTTGAGTACCCCATAAAATTAATTACAGAAGATTATAAGAGATGATGAATAAAACAGTTAAAAAATATTTTATTAGATATACGTTAGAGTTTCTTGTTATTGTATTAGGGATTTCTTTATCAATATTAATTCAAAACGCAAGAGAGGAGGCAGAATTAGATTCTAAGAGAGAATTAATTTTCAAAAGTCTTCTGAGTGAACTTCAATCAAATCAAAGTTATATAATATCAAAACAAAAAGCTTTTGCTAGAGAAATGGACTATGTGAATGATTTCTTAAACGATTCTTTAACTACAAATAAAATAAAAGATTATCCAGAAAATTTATCTCCGTTAAACCCGTTCTTATCATCAATAACTTTTACTCCATCTACATCAATTTACAATTCTCTTATAAATGACGGGAGCTTCAATTTAATAGAGTCTTCAACTCTTAAATCACTTATAGATGAAGTCTACGCAACAAATTATAAATCTATAGTGGATAAAATTCAATTAGAATTAGAAATTGCGAACGAAGCTGATCGATTTTTTGCAACAAATTATTCAAAAATTTATTCTAAAAATTTCTGGTTTAATATAAAAGATGAAAAATTAACTAGTAGTGTTTTTGAGATCATGAGAAATAACTACCTATTTAAAGCATTAATGGTTCAAAAAATAAGTTATATGGAAGTTAAAATTGTTTCTATGGAAAATTATATTAGAAAAAGAAATTCTTTAATTAAATTACTTAAAAAGTATATTACAGATGAAAACTAAATCAATTAATTATATCAGTTACCCTCTCATAGTAATAAGTATAACACTCTGTATTTCTGGGATAAGGTGGTTAATTAGCTCTGAACCTTGGATGTTAGACCAGGTTGCCAATGAAGAAAGATTACAAATGACTTTTGAGAATCTTTTTGCTATGGACGGAAATACAACATTAAGTGCGTACCTAACTCAGATTTATCGATTTTTAGGACTATATGTATTAGGAATTGGATTTTTATTACTTTCTTTTACACCTAAAAAATTCATGGAAATTCACATTGTTAGACAACGAATTTTAATTGTACTATGTGTTTTATTAGTGTCAAATCTTGTGGTAGGTTATGTTTGGATTCCTTCATCACATTTTATTTATGTGATGTGGGCAGCAATCATTTTATGTTTTATAAGTTTATTTTATCATCTTAAATTTATAAAGAAATAGTTACTAGGAGTTGATTTCGTTTTCAAAAAATACCTTGGTTAATTTTATGATATTATATACGCTTTTACTTTTTCAAAATTGAGTATACTCTAATTGGTGTTTATCTTGAATTAACCATAATCCCTTCTTTGGTTTTGGATGTATTTTTACTTTACTTTTGGGATTAAGTTTTGAGATTTCTAATCCTAATAATTATCTGAAAACATTTTTGGTGTGATACCTGTATCATCTTTAAACAATCTATAAAATGTATTGGTTGCTTTAAAGCCTGAGGCTTCGGCTAAAGCCTCTATATTGTAGTTTTTCAAGTAACCGTTTTTAATCAATTCCTTTGCTTTTTTAATTTTTAAATAATTAGAAAACATTTTAAAATTATCAAAATTGTTTTCGATCAGTGTAACTGAAATATACTCTGCTTTAATCTCTAATTCATTTGCTAACCAATTTAATTTAAATTGATCATTTAAATATAATTCGTGTTTTTCAATTTGATTTATTAGATACTTATAGACTTCATCTGTTTTTATTTCTTTTTTAATTTTCTCTCTTTTAAGACTATCTTCATTCATGAAAGAAGGTAAATTATAAAGAATAGTTTTATTTTTATTTAAAAATAATATAAGTATTAAAAACAGTAATGATATAACCCCTGATGTAGTGTGTTGGCCAATATAAAAAACTTCATCGTTTGTAATTAATTTTAGACTAAAAAAAAGTGTAACAACAGACAATATAGCTTTTAAGTGTGTGAAATTATATAACCATATTCTTACATGTTCTATTTGTTTTGAAGATGATTTAACGTGCGTGAATTTATTAAAAATCTTTTTTAATAAGCTTTCAGCTTTATGTGATGTTTTAACTTTAAAAGTTTTATAAAGTAACCTGTAAGTTAAAAATGAATATATAATGTTTAATAAATTTCTTGAAATAGTTAACCAGTTTGGTAATTTTTTTGCATTGAAATAATTAGCCCAGTATATATCATCCTGGCTTAAAGTCCCTAATTGAGATACATCAGGTTTGAAAGGTAATTCAAAGAGTACATAAAAAATAATAAATACTACAATGTGAATTGTATCCGAGGAATTTATAGTGTTATCGTTATATAATGTTTTTTTTACATACAAATAACACAAAATTGGTAGAATGCAAAATATTGAAGTGCTAAATATCAATCCAATTGGGAAATTAATATTATATACATTTAGTAAATAGTCCATAGAAAGACGCCTGACTATTCCAAATGAAATAAGACCTAATAGTAATAGAAGTATCCTGTTAGAAATAAGGTGAAGGGTTTCTGATTTATAAAACAATCTAGAAATAAAAATAAGTATGGTTAACCAAATTATAGCCAATGACCCTTCAACTAAATACATTTTGTTTTAAATTTGAGTAACCAATTTAAAACAAAAAAAATATCTTTTCTAGATTTCTCTCAAAATATTAAAAAAATATCTCATTTTGTTTTTGAGATAAGTTTGAGAGTTAATTACATGATTTAATTGTTAATAAAAATTAATTTTGTAAATAATAGATTTACCCTATAATACTCCCTTTAATTAAGTTTGGTAAATATTCTATGAAAGAGATTATTTTTGATTAATTAATTTAAAACAGTATTGAATTAAAATTCAATACTGTTTTTTATTTGTGTAGTTAATATCATGTAAAATACTATAAACAGTTTTAAATTTTTCTAAAAAAATAGTGTTAAGAACTATAAAAATTAACCATAGTATTACTTTTTATCTTTCTTGTAACATCATATTATGTATTATTTTACAATAATTTAATTACTCCTTACTCTCAAAAATAATTAACACAAAATCAAAAAAATAATCCCATATTATTGGTAATTAAATTTTTAAGAAGTTTTTTTAATTTTGATTTGCAATCAATTTGCTATATTAGATAAATTAAAAACTTATCATTATGAATCTTAAACAAATTTTAGTATTATTTTTATTTTCTACCTTATTTATCAGTTGTGAAAAACAACCTGAAGAAAAAAAAGCCGATATTAGTTATATATATGAGGCTACTTATTTAGATACCTTTAAAATGGGTAATCCCGATTTGGTATTAAAAGTACAGCAAATGCATGAGAGCATTATTAAAAAGGATTATGAATCAGTAGGTAGTTTTCTTGCAGACAATGTAGAATTTCGTCTAGAGGATGGTTCTACAATAGAAGGAAAAGAGAATTGCATGAAGTTTATGGTTGAAGGATATTCTTCGGTTGAAATTGAAGATTACAATGTAGCTGTAAATCTAGCAGTTACTGGCAACAATGGTGATGAATGGGTTCTGCTTTGGGACAATGGTACTGTAACATCTGCAGATGGGACATCTAATTCCTTTAATTGGATGGAATCTTTTCAGTTTGAGAATGGTAAAATTGTGATGATGAATCAGTTTTCGAAACCTAGAAATTAAAAAATCATTATTATATAAAACTAAAAGAACTCTCTAATTAGAGGGTTCTTTTAGTTTTTATCAAAAATTAACTTTGTTTTAATCTTAAGTTTTCTTCACATGATTTACCTTTATTAAAAGTTCTATTTTAACTAATTAAATGGTTTTATGAGTAAACGAGTTTGTATAATAGGTGCCGGTCCATCTGGATTACCAGCAATTAAAAACATTAGCCATGCCGGAATTCAAGTAGTGGCTTATGATTATAATCATGATGTAGGTGGAAATTGGATTTATAATGAAAATGAAAGTCATTCAAGTGTTTTTGAAACCACTCACATTATTAGTTCAAAAACCTTATCTCAATATGAAGATTTTCCTTTTAAGCCCGAAGTGTCTGACTATCCATCTCACCAAGAACTTAGAAATTATTTTCAATCGTATGCTAGGCATTTTAATTTGTATGATTTTATACAATTTAATACACTTGTAAAACGCTGCGTTAGACTACCTACTAATGATTGGGAAGTTACCACCATAAAAAATGAAAAAGAATATGTAGAAATTTTTACAGACTTAGTTGTTTGTAATGGTCATCATTGGGAGCCAAAGTATCCAAATTATCCAGGTAATTTTTCGGGTGAATTTTTACATTCACATCAGTATAAGAAAGCAGCACCTTTTGTAAATAAAAAAGTATTGGTAATTGGGGGTGGAAATTCTGCATGTGATGTAGCTGTAGAAACTAGTCGAGTAAGCGCTAAAACTTCTATCAGTTGGAGGAGAGGGTATAGAATCATACCAAAGTTTTTAATGGGAAAGCCTACCGATGTTTTTGCAACAAGAATGACTTTTTTACCCATTTACCTTCGTAATTTATTGGCAGGTTTTATAGCTCACATTAATAATGGTTCAAATAAAATATACGGCTTACCTGAGCCAGATCATAAATTTGGAGCTACTCATCCAACAATTAATAGTGAATTATTATATAAAATAAGACACGGTAAAATACAACCCAAGCCAGAAATTGTCAGGTTTGAAGGCAAAACAATTTATTTTAAAGACAGTAGTTGTGAAGAATTTGATTCTGTAATAGCCTGTACAGGTTTTGAGTTGGCGCATCCTTTCTTTAAAAAAAATTTTTTAAATTATAGTGAGGGTCCTGTGCCTCTTTATCTTAAGATGTTTCATGCAGAATATGATAATTTATACTTTATAGGAATGTTCCAGCCTTTGGGATGTATTTGGCCAGGTGCAGAACAACAAAGTATATTGGCTACATTAGCTTTAAAAGGTCTGTGGAAAAGACCTTCTAACATTAAAACTCTATGTGAAAGAGAAGTTACAAATCCGCATATGAAACAAATTAATACCAGTAGGCACAGAATAACTGTAGATTTTCATAAATTTTTAAAAGATTTAAAAAAACAGATTAAAAAGGTTAAGAGAACATAGGTGTGGTTACAGAAGATTCCCATACACAGCTCTGTTGAGTCGTATTATTTTATACCTTTTATCAAAATTAGATTTTGAAACTATTAAAAAAGCTTCTTTTATTCCTGTAAGAACACTTAATTGTAGATTAATTTGATCTATGTATTGATTTTTAATTCGTTCATTTTGAATCTTGCTTAAATGATCTTTTTTAACGAGGTTATATACTTTTGAAAGCTCTATGTCTTGTGGTTCTACCATTTTAATAATAGAGATTGATAAGTTGTCTAACTCTATAAATTTGTTTTTATATCTAACACCGTTATCTAATAGCTTTAAAGTTTTTGAGTTGGCATACCTTTTTGCTATGAAAAGTAGTACAATTAATAGTATAATAAAACCTGAAGCTAGCATAATTTTTTCAGTAATATTTTGTGTGTCATAAAATTTACTAACTATGATTGGTTCTTTAGTAATCTCACTTATTGCAACTTTGTTTACGTTTTTAGATTCGTCAACAAAGTATACAAAATTTCTAAAATAAATAGGTTTAATGCCTCTAATAAACCCATATAGAATAGGTGCTAATTTATATTTTATAAGAGTGTTCTTTAAAATATCAATTTCATACAATATTTTTTGATCGTCAAGTAATAATATATTAGATTTTTTTTTGAAAGTTGCAAGAGTTTTAATAGAAGAATTTCTTAATAAAGTACCTAAAAATTTCCATTTTTTAGTATTAAAATTAAATCTCCAAACCCCATCATTTTCTTTCGTTATAGTTCTTGTTCCGGTTTCGTTCATGGAGTTTCCGCCAAAAAAATAATAAGAATCATTTGTGTAAAAACCTGTATGATTTATTACCCCCGGTGGTATGCTAGTACTTGCAGAGATTGGATAAATCTGCCATTCATTACTTAGATCCTCAAAGTATGTTAAAAAGTTAGACAAAGTCCAATATCCATATCCCCCATGTTTAAAAATAGTGTCTTTTCTAACAAAGCGATTAGTTCCTATGAAAAAATTAACAATATTAGAATTGTCTTTTTTCTTTAAGCTATCATTAGAGTTTAAAATAGAGATATCTCCACCTCTTTTTTCTAGGAATAATAATTCATTTTTATTTAGTGTTATTTTATAATCTGAGGGACTAGGATGCTTTATTTTAATAGAACTTATAGTTTTTAAACTAGAGATGTCAATTCTATGTATCGAGGTATTGGTTTGATATATTATTTGATTATTGATAGAATCTAATAGGATATCAATTGGTATTTGATTTGATTTATCATTTTGAGATAATGAAATAAGTGGTAAAAAAAGTAAAACCCTTAAAAATAATTTCATTGACATGATACTAATTAAATATTTTTATTTATTTGATAAACAGTGCCTTACTTTATTTTAAATTAATTTAAATGGGGGTAAAAATATTAATATCATTACAATGATATTAATTTATGTATGTTTTATTTTGTTTATTTGTATTGCTAAAATATAATAAATATATCAAATACTATATAATAGCGTGATAAAGAAAGTGTGAAGATTACTTAAGGGAGCAATACGCTCCCTTTTTATATATATTATTAGTACCTTTAAAAAACTAATGCATTTCTACCTCAATATCTAAAAAATTAAATTTTTATGATTAAAGTCAGATTCCTCCTAATATTTATATTTATTTTCCAAACTATAATCTCTCAGAACAATGAATACATAAGCATAGATTCTTTAGATATAATTTACAGGAAAAATTTTAGATTATCTAAAAAATTATCTCCTATTGAATTCACTGATAATGCTCATGATTTTTTAGAGTTATTAGAAATACAAAGAAAAGTTTATAAATCTTTTAATGATCGAAAAATATCAAAAAAACCTAAATTAGATATTGATCAATTAATTCCTTTACAGGTTCATACATATTTAGATTTGATGTTGTTTGGTACTATTAAAAACAATATAGATTCTATTCAATTATATAAAACAAAAATTTTATCATTAACTAAAGATCCTGCCCTTGTCGGAGAATCTTTTGGCGTATCTGCCCACACATATTTACACAATAATATGTATACTAAGGCAATTATTGATTATCAAACGGCTTATAAATATTATAAAAGTTCTAATAAATTAAAGATACAATACAGGGAAGTCGGTGTTTTAGTCAACATAATTCAGGCTCATATAGATATTGGTTCTTTAGAACAAGCCACCATTACTTTTGATTTACTAAAAAAGACAATTAAAAATTTCTCTAATCATCCCAGGCTCATAAATTTAAAGGAATTAATTAAAATTTTAAATGCTATAATTTTAAATGCTAAAGAAAATTATGATGCTGCTTTGTTAGTCTTACAATCAGTAAAGGAAAATAATTTAGACAGAGCTCAATTAAAAAAGATGTTTTATGATGCTTTTCAAAATAGTTTTAATGGTTTAGAAAATTATATTTTAGGAGAATACTACTTGGATCAAAAGTACTCACCAATTGATAGCAATTCTACTGGTTTATTTAAAGATTTAAATTATACAATTGATAAATTACAATATGCTATCTTAAAGAATGACATAGTGCTAGCCGACTTTTATTTTAATAATTTAAATAAATCTCAAACTTATCCTAGTTCATATTTTCAAAGATTTAAAAAAGAAAAGACTATAAGTAACTACTACGCTTTCAAGAATTCTTATGAGAAAGCATATAAATATTTAATGAAATCTGATAGTATAGAAAATGCTGAAAATTTAAAAAAGGAGAGAAGTAAATATGATATTCAGCAATATTATCTTCAGTAACCTGACTTGCCGAATAAAAACCATAACCAACACCTAAAGCTCCTATTATTACAAGAACAAGTGCTACTAGTTTTAATCGATTTGAAATTTTATATTCCATTATATAAATCTTTATCTAAATCTTATTTTTCTAATTCTGCTTTAAGTTTTTCAACATAAGCAACAACTTGCCAACGTTCTTCTTCGTTCATAAAGTTTGCATATGAACCCATAGAATTTAATCCATAGTATATAACGTGATAAATACTTCCTTCTGTTAATTCTCTTGCTGCGTAACTCGGTACACCAAGAATTTTTTCGCGCTTCATCAAAATTCCTTGACCATCGCCTTTATTTCCATGACATACGCCACAATAAATTTCGTAAAGTTCTTTACCTCTTTCGTAGTCTACTGCTGAAGAATCTAATGGGCTATTTAAACCAGCTTTTGCTTCTTCGTAACCTGCTGTAGTGTCTTCTATTTCGTATAAAGAATAACCTCTTGCGATAGTACCTTCTACAGGTAATTGTGCTTCAACACCATTGGCAAATGCATCTGATTCTTGATAAGCTTCATAACCTACAGACTCATACATATTTGGCATGTACTGGTAGTTACGTCTTGTTTTTTTATTACAAGACACAATGGTTAATAGTAATACTAATACTATTGTTATTTTTAAAGTCGTCTTCATATTAATGTGCGTCTTCGTCTTTATCTACAATATTAATCTCAACGGCACCTGTTTCTTTCAAAAGGTTAGTTAAGTCTGCTTCATTATGATTGATAGCTATTTCCATAAGGAACATATCATCCGTAGTTCTTGGGTCTGGATTTTCGGCTTTCTTAAAAGGCCACATTCTACTACGTAAGTAAAATGTAATTACCATTAAGTGCGCAGCGAAAAATACTGTTAGCTCAAACATAATAGGCACAAATGCCGGCATGTTTTCTAAATAACTAAAGCTCGGTTTACCACCGATATCTTGTGGCCAATCTTTAATCATTATAAAATTCATCATTACAACAGCCACTGTTAATCCAACACAGCCGTACATAAATGCACATATAGCTAAACGTGTTGGAGATAGACCCATTACTTTGTCTAGTCCGTGAACCGGAAATGGTGTATATATTTCTTCGATATGATGTTTTTCTGCCTTTACTGATTTTACAGCAGACATTAAAACGTCGTCATCGTTATAGATAGCATGAATTACTTTTGAAGCTGCTTCCATATCTATTAGTTTAATAAGTTTTTAGCTTGTCCTGCCCAATCATCTCTCTCAGCTCTTCCTGGGAAAGATTCCGTAATTGAATCTAACAAGTCGTATTCGTTTTTAGTCATCTTACTTACTTGTAAGAATGTATAAATACCTATACTATTTAACACTTCTTCCATTTTAGGACCAACACCACTGATTTTTTTCAAATCATCAGCAGTACCAGTTTCTGGGTTAAATGTCCCAATACTTCCTAATAAGTTACTCACTTTTTCCGAGTTGTCTTTGGTGGATAAAGTCGGTGTTGCTGCAGATTTACTAGTATTAGATGTTTTTGCATCTGCTCCTGTACCAACTAAACTATCACCACGCTCTCTAATTTTTTTGTAACGCTCACCAGAAGATTTTAAAATTGTTTTTACTTCGGCTTGTGCTATTACTGGGAATGTACGAGAGTACAATAAGAATAGTACAAAGAAGAAACCAATTGTTCCGATAAATATTCCAATATCTACAAATGTTGGAGAGAACATAGACCATGAAGATGGTAAGTAATCTCTATGTAATGATGTTACAATAATTACAAAACGCTCAAACCACATTCCTATATTTACTACAATCGAAATTGCAAAAGAGAACATGATACTTGTACGTAATTTTTTGAACCACATAAATTGTGGAGAGAATACGTTACATGACATCATTGCCCAGTAAGCCCAAGCATATGGTCCAGTTGCTCTATTTAAGAAAGCATACTGCTCATACTCTACACCAGAATACCATGCAATAAATAACTCTGTGATATATGCCACACCTACTATAGAACCTGTAAGCATGATAACTATATTCATTAATTCAATATGCTGAACTGTAATATAATCTTCAAGATTACAAACTTTACGCATTATTATGAGTAACGTATTTACCATGGCAAAACCTGAGAAAATCGCACCAGCAACAAAGTATGGTGGGAAAATTGTAGTATGCCAACCTGGTATTACAGAGGTTGCGAAATCAAAAGATACAATGGTGTGTACCGAAAGGACTAATGGTGTTGCTAAACCAGCAAGTACCAATGATACTTCTTCAAAGCGCTGCCAATCTTTAGCACGACCTGACCAACCGAAACTTAATAATGAATATATTTTCTTTTGGAAAGGTCTTACTGCCCTATCTCTAATCATGGCAAAATCTGGTAATAAACCTGTCCACCAAAATACTAATGATACAGATAAATAAGTAGAAATTGCAAATACATCCCAAAGTAACGGCGAGTTAAAGTTTACCCATAACGAACCAAACTGATTAGGAATTGGTAGTACCCAGTATGCCAACCATGGACGACCCATGTGAATAATTGGGAATAAACCTGCTTGTACAACTGAGAAAATAGTCATGGCTTCCGCAGAACGGTTAATTGCCATTCTCCATTTTTGACGGAATAATAAAAGTACTGCAGAAATTAGAGTTCCTGCGTGACCGATACCTACCCACCAAACAAAATTTGTAATATCCCAAGCCCAGTTTACAGTCTTATTAAGACCCCAAACTCCGATACCTGTTGATATCGTGTAAATGATACAACCTATTCCCCAAAGGAAAGCTACAAGAGCAATACTAAAAACAATCCACCAAGCGCGGTTTGCTTTACCTTCGACAGGTCTAGCAACTTCGACAGTAACGTCATGATAGGATTTTTCTCCTGTTACTAAAGGTCTTCTAATAGGTGCTTCGTAATGAGACGCCATAATTATATATTGATTTCTTTAATTAATTTAAGCTTTCGTATTTCTAACTTTCGTATGGTAAAATACATTTGGTTTTGTACCTACGTACTCTAACAAATGATACATACGGTCATCTTCTTTTAATTTGGCTATTTCACTCTCTTTATCATTTACATCACCAAATTTCATAGCACCATTTCCACAAGCTGCAGAACATGCAGTTTGGAACTCACCATCTTTAACTTCACGTCCATCACGCTTCGCGTCTAAAATTGTTTTCTGTGTTTTTTGAATACAGAATGAACATTTTTCCATAACACCACGAGAACGAACTGTAACGTCTGGGTTTAATACCATACGTCCTAGGTCATCATTCATAAAATAATCGAACTCATCATTTTGATTGTATAGGAACCAATTGAAACGACGTACTTTATAAGGACAGTTATTAGCACAATAACGTGTACCTACACAACGGTTATACGCCATATGGTTTTGACCTTG
>ENA-ORDA01002962-ORDA01002962.1-marine-metagenome-genome-assembly--contig:-NODE-2962-length-12290-cov-2.256202_pt1 | contig 12290 bp, 11 predicted proteins | sample MGYA00237778_ERZ508506 | MGnify/ENA primary metagenome ERZ508506 (study PRJEB26177, sample SAMN06267891) | marine metagenome | isolation source: Monterey Bay, California, USA | place: Pacific...
GTAGACCTGTCAGGCCAATATTGCCGTTTCCAAAATGGTTCAAGCGCTGAACCGCAGCACCGGCTGTGTTACCAACAGTTATGCGGAACATGTCGTTGCCCATGTATACGTTGGATGAAGAACCTGCAGCACCTGCATCGCCTTCGTCGGAACGCAGACGGATGCGCGCACCGAAGTTCATGCCGCCATCTGTGGAGCCGGAACCATCGATATTGATGGACGTACGACGCTCAACTTTTGTTTTGGATTGGCCAGCGGCTTCGTTAGCGCCGTTATATACGATACCAAAGCGTGCGGAGCCGCCCAAGGATACGTCAGCAGCAGCCATGCCGCCAGTCGCGATCAGTGCTGTTGTAGCAAAGAGAACTTTTTTCATAGTTTTCCCTCGTTTGAGTTTAAAATTTCACCTCAATCTGAGGAATCCAGAAAGAGTAATTATGGTTTTCACTCCAGATTGGTGTAAATTCAAGTGCATGCAGAGCCGGTTAATAGATAAACAAAAGATTGATGCAAGGATGCCACAGTCGTTTTCCACGTGTTTTACGGCAGTGTGTGCATCGGTAGTTAACATTCAACTTGTTCGTGATGGGAACTAACGGTAAACAAAAAGTACGGCTGGAAAGCTTGGAGCAGAGAGTATGAACACGACTTTTACAAAAGTGGCCTTGATGGCTACTATCCTTGTTGTGCTGTCAGGTTGTGGTGGTTTTGGAACCTCCAGTCTTGGGAGTGGCTTTTTTGGTGGCAAGCGTCCATCGGGGCCAGCGCAAGAGCAAGCGAAGAACGAGGATCCTCATGCGAGCGCAATGGAGCGTGCGTTGGGCGAATCCCGCGATACATCAGAGTCTATTTTTGATGCGCTCCTCTCACCTGACCAGAACACAAATGTGCGGGTAAATAAATATCTTTGGAACGCGTCGCTTGAAACACTGTCCTTCCTGCCTTTGGACTCGGCTGATCCCTTTACTGGAGTGATCGCGTTGGGTTGGGGTCGCGCACCTGGCAGCAGTCGTCAGTATCGCGCTACAGTGTTGGTGCAGGATCCAGCGCTAGACGCCCGCTCACTGAAGGTGTCCATACAAACCCGGGGCGGTGTTGCGAGCGCGGAAACTGTGCGTCGCATAGAAGATGCAATTTTGACCCGCGCGCGCCAGTTGCGTGTACGTGAGAAAAATCTATAACTCCATTTTATCAGGCCCGTTAAGAATCGATAACGCCGGGCAAATGTCCGGCGTTTTGCCGTTTAAGGAATACAAATATGTCACGTTATAATGCCAAAGTTGTGGAGCCAAAGTGGCAGAAGGCTTGGGATGATGCTGGTGTCTTTAACGCTAAGCGTGATGAGAGCCGCAGTAAATACTACGTGTTGGAAATGTTTCCTTATCCGTCTGGGCGTATTCACATGGGCCACGTGCGTAATTATGCGCTGGGCGATGTAGTGGCACGATTTAAAGCAGCGCAAGGATTTAATGTGTTGCACCCAATGGGGTGGGATGCTTTCGGGTTACCAGCGGAAAACGCAGCTATGGAGAAGGGCGTACATCCGGGCGAATGGACATACCAGAACATCGCAGACATGCGCGCGCAGATGAAACCGATGGGACTATCAATCGATTGGTCCCGTGAGTTGGCCACCTGTGACCCTGAATATTATGGCAAACAGCAAGCTATGTTCATTGATTTTATGTCAGCGGGACTGGTGTACCGCAAAAAGGCGGTGGTGAATTGGGATCCTGTGGACATGACCGTTTTGGCGAATGAGCAAGTTGAAGCTGGTCGTGGTTGGCGATCTGGTGCGCTCGTTGAGCGCAAAGAACTGACGCAATGGTTTTTCAAGATTTCTGCATTTTCTGAGGAATTGCTGAGTGCGATTGATGATCTTGAGGGCTGGCCAGATAAAGTGCGCTTGATGCAACGCAACTGGATTGGAAAATCCCAAGGATTAGAATTTTCTTTTGAACGTGTGGACGGTGAAGACGCTATTGAGGTTTATACCACTCGGCCAGATACGTTGAATGGCGCGTCTTTTGTTGGGATTTCACCTGACCATCCTATTTCAAAGTTGCTGGAAGCGGAAAGTGCTGAAGTGGCGGCGTTTGTTGCGAAATGCCGGGAGGGTGGTACTACGGAAGAGGCAATTGAAACGGCCCCTAAATTGGGAATGTATACGGGGATTCAGGTAAAGCACCCCATTTACGCTGATCGGGAACTGCCAGTTTGGATCGCAAACTTTATATTGATGGATTACGGTACGGGCGCGATTTTTGGTTGTCCTGCCCATGATCAACGAGACTTAGATTTCTGCCGCAAGTATGACCTGCCTGTGACCAATACTTTTTTTGCTTTGGATGATGATTCCCCTGTAGGAAATAATGCGTTTGTTCCAGCTAAGACTGAGAAAGTGAGATGGGTCGATCATTTTTCGGGTCTGGATGTGGCAACTGGCCAAGAGGCGATTGATGCAACGATTATTTTTGCCGAAAAAGAGGGTTGGGGCAAGAGTACGACGAACTATCGTTTGCGTGATTGGGGTGCATCGCGACAGCGGTTTTGGGGCTGTCCGATTCCTGTGTTGCATTGCGAGAGATGTGGTGTAATTCCTGAAAAAAAAGAAAATTTACCTGTAGAACTACCCAAGGACGCGATCTTTGATCGGCCTGGCAATCCGTTGAATTGGCACCCAAAATGGCGAGACGCGCCGTGTCCATCTTGTGGCGCACCTGCGCAGCGAGAAACGGATACAATGGATACTTTTGTGGACTCTTCTTGGTATTTCGCGCGCTTTACAGCACCACGATCCGAAACTCCGACAGTAAATGATGATTTATCTTATTGGATGAATGTCGATCAATACATTGGCGGTATTGAACACGCAATTCTGCACTTGTTGTATTCCCGCTTTTTTGCCCGTGGTATGAGCGAAACAGGTCATATGCCCAAAACTGCGATTGAGCCATTCAATGCGTTGTTTACGCAAGGGATGGTATGCCATGAGACCTATCAAGACCCTGATGGAAAATGGCTAAATCCAGAGGATATCAAGGCAGTGGATGGTGGATATGAAATGGCAGATGGCCGCCCTGTGACGGTTGGCCCATCGATCAAGATGTCAAAATCAAAAAAGAATGTGATCGACCCAGAAGATATCATTGACCAATATGGCGCGGATACGGCTCGTTGGTTCGTTTTGTCCGACAGTCCGCCTGATCGGGATGTAGAGTGGACCGCGTCTGGTGCAACAGCAGCGTGGAAACATATTAATCGTGTTTGGACGCTGTGTGATAAGATTGCGAGGATGCCGAGTGGTGAAAGTACTGAAGATGATGCGCTGCGCAAAGAAACACATAAAGTCATCCATGAAGTGACTGTGAACATCGAAAGTTTTGGCTTTAATGCAGCGATTGCGAAACTCTATGGGTTTACCAATATTTTGGCAAAATCTAAGGCAGGAAAGGTAGCACAGCGTGAGGCGATCATGGTTATGGCGCAGTTAATGGCGCCAATGACTCCGCATCTAGCCGAGGAAATTTGGGCGCATTTGGGTGGTAAGGGCCTTGTTGCGCAGGCGGTTTGGCCTCGGGCAGATGAGGCGATGTTAGTGGATGACACCGTGACTTTGCCAATTCAGATAAATGGCAAAAGGCGTGATGAGCTTACCGTTGACAAAGATATGCCCAGAGAAGAAGTTGAAAAACTGGTTTTAGCAAACGAAACTGTAATAAAGTTGCTGAATGGTGTGTCGCCTAAAAAGCTGATTGTCGTACCTGGAAGGATTGTGAACGTTGTTGTTTGATCGACGAAATACATTGTTTCTGGCCCTTGGGGGATGCATCTCAGCATGTGGGTTTAAACCTGTTTATAAAGAGGGTTCGACAGCTTCGAATCTCCAAGGACAGATTGAGATTAGCCTGATTAGAGGGCGTAACGGGTTTGAGCTGCGAGAAGAGCTGGAAAACAAGTTGGGTCGGACTTTATCGGTAGCGCCCTATGTTTTAACGCTCAAACTGACCATATCGGAAATGGGTCTGGCTGTGACTGAAGATGAAGGCACAACGCGCACAAGCTTGAATGGCATTGCTGCATTCACATTAACTCGCCGTGAAACCGGCAAAGTCATTTTTCGTGATAGCGTAAGCAATTTGACAGCCTATGGTACGACTTCTGCAACCTACCCTTCTACTGTTGCACGTCGTGATGCAAATATCCGCCTGATGAAGGCTTTGGCTGCCCAGATTGCAAATCGCATTGCTATCACTTCGGACGGTTGGGCAAATTGAAGCTTGCGGGTGGGCAGGCTGCGGCATTCCTTGCAAAGCCCAACGTGGGGAAATCTGCGGTACTTCTTTATGGTATGGATGCAATGCGCGTATCGCTTAAGCGGCAGCAACTGATCAAAGCGTTAGTTGGTAGGCAAGCAGAAGAAGAAATGAGATTGACGCGGATTGATGCCAAGGATTTACGTAAAGAGCCTTCGCTGGCGCTGGACGGCATCAAGGCACAGGGATTCTTTCCTGGTCCACGAGTTGTTTTCATCGAAGGTGCTGGTGAAGGCCTGACTTCTATATTGAAAATGGTACTTGAGGAATGGGGTGAGGATGATGCAACGATGGTTGTGACATCCAGCGGTCTGAATGCACGGTCAAAATTGCGGAAGGCGTTTGAAAGTGACCCTCGCGCTGTAGCCATTGGAATTTATGATGATCCCCCGGGACGGCTTGAAATTGAACGGCTTGCGAAAGAGGCAAAATTGAAAGATTTACCTTCTGGAGTGACGGAGATGCTGCTGCAATTGGCGCGCACGTTGGATCCTGGTGAACTGCATCAGACAATTGAAAAGCTGGGTTTGTATAAGTTTGGTGATGATACGCCAATCACTGGCGAAGATATTGATTATTGTTCGCCTACAACGTCTGATGCAAATCTTGAAGACGCGACTTATGCGATTGCTGAAGGGCGCACAGGTGATGTGGTTCTGACGCTGAAACGCCTTCAGGGGCAGGGCGTTAATCCAACAATACTTTGTGTTGCAGCCACACGGCACTTTCGTACGCTGTATGCGGCAGCAACCCATCTGCAGGGACCAGAGACGGCGCTGACACGAGCTAGACCGCCTGTTTTTGGCCCGCGCAAGGATAGGTTAGCTCGTCAAGTGCGACGGCTGGGTGCAAACAAGATCGAAAAGGCGTTGACGGAATTGATGAACACTGACTTGCAGTTGCGATCTAGTCAGAAGTCACCCGAAATGGCGTTGATAGAGCGCACATTTATCCGCATTGCAATGCTAGAAAGGAACTAGACATGTACACATTGATTGGCACTCCTAAAGCGCGTCCTTTTCGGGTCTTGTGGACTTTGGAAGAGTTGGGGTTGGAGTATGAAATTTTACCCCTGTCCGCATCTGATAAGGAAGCGATAGCAGAGTTTAACCCAACAGGTAAAATACCTGCATTGAAAGACGGCGATGAGGTGATCATAGATTCTGTGGCAATCATGCAGTACCTGGCTGACAAACATGGTGGTTTGACTTTTAAAGCGGGTACGATTGAACGGGCCAAGCAGGATAGTTTTACGCAGTTTATCTGCGACGAAATTGATGGGGCTTTGTGGACAGCGGCACGGAACTCTTTTGTAAACCCAGAGGAAAAAAGGGTGGAGGCAATTAGGTCTGTCTTGATGTGGGAATTCGAACGTTCCATCAAGGCGCTGGAAGAACGTTTGGGAGACAAAACCTATCTGATGGGTGATATCTGTACGGTTCCTGATTTGCTACTATCACATTGCTTCGGTTGGGCTCGGAACGCCGGCTTTCCAATGGAAAGCGAGGTGCTGAGAGCCTATGGCAAGAGGATGGTACAGCGAGAGGGATATCAACGCGCAAGCGCAGTTAGGTCTGTGACTTGATATATTGTGCTGCGCCTGCGCCCGCGGCACGACCTGTAGCTAAACAGGCAGTGATGAGGTAGCCTCCCGTTGGCGCTTCCCAATCAAGCATTTCACCTGCACAGAAAATTCCCTCTGCGGACTTTAACATAAAGTCTTCTGTGAGATCTATTTCGCGTACTCCACCCGCCGTGGAGATGGCTCGGTCCATTGTTTCCGTTCCTGTGTAAGGGATCGATAGAGACTTAATTATTTGTGCAAGTTTGTTACGCTTGCATGAGCGGGCAAACTCCATGACTAATGCGGATTTGGCAACATCAAGTTTTGCGGCCTTGCGGAGAACGCTAGTGAGGCTGGCTTTGTTTGTTTGTTTGTCGATTCGCATTTGGAGTGCCGTAGTCGTGTGGTCTGGTTGCAGGTCGATTTGGACTAGCATGTTGTTTCTCAAGGCAGCTGAAAATTGATAGACAAGTGATCCCTCTAAGCCTGATTTTGACAACACACATTCGCCTTTTTTCATGACTGAGCCGACTGTCATGGTGATGTTTTTCAGCGGAGTACCAAAGTGTGGCTTCATGTATTTGGACCATGTCACATTGATGCCCATGTTAGACGGTGCGAATGGTTCAGTCTTGATACCACGTTTTGCGAATAGCTTTGTCCATGCGCCGTCTGACCCAAGCTGCGCCCAGCTTGCTCCGCCAACGGCGAGGATGGTGGCTTTTGGTGTGATGGTTCGCGGTCCATTAGGGGTTTTAAAGAAGAAGTTATTGCCAGTCCAACCGTTGCACTGCCAGCGGGTTTGGAGTGAAACGCCCTTGTTCGCCAAACGTGTAAGCCATGCGCGAAGTAAAGGAGAAGCTTTCATCGCCTTGGGAAAAACTCGACGAGTGGAACCTATGAATGTGGTTTGGCCAAGTGCTTCACTCCAGTTCATCACAGCGAAGTTATCGAAGGCTGTGATGCAAGGGCGGAGCCAATCTGACGATTCGCCATAGGTCGCGATAAAGTTATCCAGTGGTTCGGATTTTGTCAGGTTCAAGCCTGACTTTCCCGCCATCAAAAATTTGCGCCCAAGAGAGGGTTTCGCCTCTGCCAGTAATACAGAATAACCCGCATCTGCCAGGACCTCGGCAGCCATTAGGCCAGCGGGGCCAGCCCCAACCACAAGAGCGTCTGTCATTCCGAAAATTTTGCAGCGAGTCCCGCAACCAGAAATAAGTCAAATTGGGACCAATTAGCGTTGTTAGTCAGCCAAAATAGCACAATGTCACAGCTTATGATCCAGAATTCGAGTGCGGTTTGCAAAATTGGATTATCATATTTCACAGCTGCTCTCCGTGTTTGGTGCGCACCTTAAACGTGCTATCTTAACTACTAAACAGAAAAGGGAGATGAAGACTACGGGCGTGATGAATGGCGGGCAATAATTAGTGGAAGTTTTATCAAGAGAGCTCCTTACCTGGGGGGTTTCGCCGCATGACTTCCAAAATTTTTGGTTCGATTTGCACAGGTGATTTTAACTCAGCAGCAGATCGCCATTATCTGTTTTTAGCGCTGAATTTTCCTGGACGTACTGAGTTCTGTTATGGAATGGTAGGATAAAAACGGCGTAGCTGTCGATACTCTTGTAATTAACGCCCTGTTATTTTGGTTATCGCTTCTGCGTTGTCGAAATATGCAGCTTCGTAGCAATCGTTCAATTCTTCTGCAGATAAATCGTCAAATAGACGTTTTATAGCGGCTATGCTTTGCGGCTTTGCCATTGTGGCATCTAATTTTAGGGATGCCAGAGTTTCATCGAAGGCTTCGAGATCGACGATACGATCGATAAGGCCAATTCTTAGTGCTTCATCGGCTAGAAGTTTTTGGCCGGCCATCAGAATCAGTTTTGCCCGCGCTGGGCCAACAAGCTTCGTCATGCGGTGTACGTCATTAGGCTGTGGAAGAAAGCCCCGTTTCAAGACTGGGTAGAAAAACTTTGCCTGTGGTGTGGCGATCCGCATGTCACAAGCCAATGCAAGGGCAAAGCCGCCGCCTGCAAGTGTGCCGTTTAGGCCCGCAATGGTGAGGCATGGAAGATCTGCGATGTGTTGGGAGGCATCGATCCAAACTTGATCGCGGGTGAATTCGAACATATCTTCGTCGTTTGATACGTCTGCCCCTGCACAAAATACCCGGTCACCAGCACCCGTGATCACGAAGGTGCGCAGGTCAGGATCTATGTGTGCTTTCGCAGCTATGTCTGCGACTTCTTTTAGCATTGCACGGGTCAGTGCATTGGCCTTATCCGGGCGGTTCAATGTGACGTGCCAATTGCCGTCGCTGTTGGTTACGTCGATCATTTTTAGCCCAAGCGGTTGAGAATTTCTGGGTCGCTTTGTTTTACCACCTGACCGCGGTATGCGTCTGCATCAGATGTGCACATCCATACAAGTGTATTAGCGATTGTTTCGGGTGGACGGTGGTCTTCCCATTCAAGGTTAGACACAGGATTAACTCCTGATTTTTTGATAACCCGCTGCATCTCTGTGGCCACTGTGCCTGGCGAAAGAACCATCGCTCGGATGCCGTTTTCACCCTCTTCACCATGCAAACAAGCGGATAGGTGATGAACGGCAGCTTTAGAGGTGTTGTAGTGTGACCAGCCTTCGAGTGTAGATGTGGCCGCTCCTGATCCGATGGTGATGATTGTGCCGCCACCTGCGGCTTTCATTACTGGAAGGGCGGCACGGATACCGTAAAAAACGCCTTTGACATTAACATCAATAATTTTATCCCATGCGGCCACATCTGTACTCTCCAATCGCTGTACGGGATCTAGTATGCCAGCGTTGTTAATAAGCACATCAACACTACCAAATCGAGATTTTGCGAAGTTGATTGCCTTTTTAACTTGTGCGAAATCTGCCACGTCAGTCTTTAGAGCGAGGGCGGTTCCGCCACTCGAATTAATTTCATCTGCTATGCGCTCAATATCTAATTCTGAACGAGCACAGAGCAAAACTTTAGCGCTGTGGGCTGCGAATTTGCGAGCTGTGGCTTCACCGATACCCCGACTTGCCCCGGTGATGATTACGGATTTACCCCTCATGGTTTTAGCCTCCAGTATTAGTGTACCCACGGCCTGCGGATTCCAGCGTGCCAATGTAGAGTTGCAACATACGACGGCTTGACAAAGTTATGCCACCGATTTCTTTACCACCGGATGTCTTTTTGCGCGTTGCACAGTTGGTGTCCATATTCATTTCCAGTGTAATACCAATGCACGGACATGCATTTAAGAGGCTTTTTGGAGCATCGCCAATTTTAATTGGATTGACGCGTATCAATTGATCCCTCCAGAGTTCAACTAATGGTTGCAGTCTCGCACGTCGCTGTGCATATCAGGTGGCACATCGTCACTGGTACTTAGCGCTAAGCTGAGCCCCTTTGTTTTCAAGCTTATATAGCCTTGCAAATAATTTTTTAGGTGAGCAAACCTGTGCGATCGAGTACCCAGTAGAAGGCTATGATCGCTATGGCAAGGGAGGCGGGAATTACGATGATTTTGTGGTACAAGTAATGGTTGCGGAACCAGAATCCTAAGATGAAGAAGCAAAGTATGATTACAACCATTTGACCAATCTCTACGCCGATATTGAAGGCGACGAGAGCTGGGATAAACTGGCCTGATGGCAGACCAAAATCACCGAGTACAGAGGCAAATCCGAGCCCGTGCAAGAGACCAAAGGCGAAGATTACGAAGGGTCGCCATGGGGTAAGTTTGTTTGTGAAGATATTTTCAACTGCTATGAAAACAATAGAGGCCGCTATTAGTGGTTCTACGAAATTCCCAGGCAGATTGATGTAGCCAAGTGCACCCATTACCAAAGTAATGGTGTGAGCCAGAGTGAACATAGTGACTTGCGTCACAAGTGGCCGCAGCTGTGTCGTTAGAAGGAACAGTCCTATTACGAACAGGATATGATCAAGGCCTTTTGGTATAATATGGTCAAATCCTGCTACTATATAATGCATAAAGATTTGGCCTAGGGATTGGGGCTGAATCTTTAAAAGGTCAACTGTCACGGCTTCACCTCGTGCGACGAAATTGGCCAATGTTGGTTCAGGGAATTCATCGCTGTTTGATTGAAATAGTCGTAGTACGCTATCGCCGTATTCTGCTGAGTAAATCCATGTTAATTCACCAGTCGCGTTTGGCAATTTGGCAGTGAATCCGAGCGTGGATATGCGAGCTTTTGTCAGGTCGCCTTTATCTGGGATCTCAGTTGTGTTGGCTTTGAGAGTGATGGCAGCTCCATCTACTGTGAGACTTATACCGCTGCGATAAATAGCAGCGTAAGCAGCGTAAGCGGCTTCCAGTCCAGTATCGGACAAATTACGTAGTCGCAGGTATTCCTTGGCTTCTTCTTCAGTTTCGCCACTGAATGCTTCGTCTGCTAATCCCGAAATAAGTGACTCCACATTCACATCAATTTCAATTTAATGCTTTCTCCGTCGACGGTGATGTCGACGATAGCGGGGACATTTTCATGAGCGAGTGTGGGCATAGCAATCACGATTATTGTGAAAACCATGGCAAAGATGTGAAGGGCGCTATATCGTTGTAAAGTCATCATTTTGAAGGGGTTTGCTGTGCTCAAAATTAGGTACCTTAGTCTTTTTATGGCATTTTCTATGGTTGGTCCATTGGCTGCGCATGAGTTTTGGCTTGAGGCAGAAAATTACATTGTGAACGGTGGTGCGGTAAACGTTGAGCTGCGCGTTGGACAGGATTTTGGTGGTTCCGAATATCCTTTTGTGCAGCAGCGGTTCAAAATGTTTACGACAACGGTGCATGGGCAGTCCAAGCCTTACAAAGGGCGTGCGGGGGACCGACCAGCTTATACGGACGCCACGCCCAAGGCGGGGTTGCAGATACTTTCTTATGAATCCCGTCCAGACACGCTAGCGTTTACGAAAACTAAACCAGATTTATTGGCAAATTATTTGGAGGCAGAGGGGCTCCATTTCGTGTTGGAAAAACATCGCGCGGATGGAGTGCCCGAGGTTGGGATATCTGAGATTTACTCCCGCAACGCAAAAACTTTGGTTCAAGTGGGTGAGGGCGGTGTTGATCAGGCCACAGGGTTGCCGTTTGAATTGGTTGTGCAGGGCACGCCATACGATGGGGATGCGTCTGTGACAGTGCAATTGTTGTGGCGGGGTAAGTTGATGGCAAACTATCCGATCAATGTGTTCACTAAGCAAAATAGTGTGAGGCAAACGCGAGTACTGACCAATGGATCTGGTATGGCAATTGTGGCGTTTCCAAAGGGTAGCCGTGTTTTGCTAAACTCGGTTTGGATTGAGCGACTGCCAGAGGGAAGTGAACACTTTTATGAAAGCTGGTGGGCGTCGATGACGTTTGGCTATTAGCCGTAACTCAATGCTCTAACATGTTTCTGCCTACATAACGGCGATAGATTCAACCATCACGCTTAGAGATGTTTAAGCACATGATGTTGTGACGCTGCAGGAGGAAAAAGGCGTGCGTAGAATCTTCGAGGTGCTATAGGGACAACTCGGTCAGATTTAGGCGTGCCAAAAAGTCGTTTACTGCTTTGGAAAGTAATCCTCGCAGTCACCTGCGCGGTAAACATCCGCTGTGCAGCAGTGCAAGCCACCACCAAAAGCGTAGGCGTCACGAAGCTCGACCGGGATTACTTCAAGGCCAAGCTTGTCGAATTGTTCTTGCTGGTAGACTTCGGTTGCTTCGACACAAACAGTTTTTGGGTCCAGTGCGAGAACGTTCATCGACAGCCAAGTTGAGGAATAACACAGCGGTGGTGGTGCGTTGTGAGCTGGCTGTGCTGCATCTACGATTTCCCAGCCGTTGTCGTTGAACATCTTGCGCTGTTCTTCGGGTAAGCGGCGCTGTGGGTTGTTGAGAATTAAACCTGGACGCAGTGGTGTGAACGTAGCATCGATGTGGATTGGATATGGGTCACCCGGAAAATTGACGATATGCACGCGGTGATCTGGGAAGTGACGGCGCAGCCATTCGATACCCTTGAGGTCGGTGGTGAACCCGTGTTGTACCACAAGATCTTTACCAAATCGTAGTACGTCGGCCGCGTCAAAGAGTGGCTCCTCTTCTGTTGTTACGAAGAACTTTTCTTCGGCCCATTTCAGACGCTGTGCGTTACCAATTTTATCTGATAGATAATCACGATGGTAGTCCGCATCGGTGAGCCGTGGCTTTGGCGCGGCTTCGTGGCGGAAGTTGGTGTCTTCTTCCCAATACTGCTGCATGAGAGGGCGATAGCATAGGTATTCGAACCAGCGACAACGATAAGACATCGTTGCCTCTAGGATTTCATGTCCAACCGTCAAAAGTACATCGCGTGGCGGCATACAACCAAATT
>ENA-ORDA01002968-ORDA01002968.1-marine-metagenome-genome-assembly--contig:-NODE-2968-length-12283-cov-7.174259_pt1 | contig 12283 bp, 8 predicted proteins | sample MGYA00237778_ERZ508506 | MGnify/ENA primary metagenome ERZ508506 (study PRJEB26177, sample SAMN06267891) | marine metagenome | isolation source: Monterey Bay, California, USA | place: Pacific...
ATTTTTTTTGAAAGCCAAGATTGTTTTTCTAATTTTGTTTCATTAAGATTAATTATTTCATAATTTGGTAATGATGCGTTTTGATAACGTTTTTCTAATTTAGAAATACTATACTTACCTTTTTTAACGTTTTCATAAGTTTCAATTGAAGGAACAGCAGTTATTAAATTAATAGGAATATTTTCAAATGATGCTCTTGAAATAGCCATATCTCTTGCATTATAAGTGACACCTTCATCTTGTTTGTAAGATTGATCGTGTTCTTCATCAACAATAATTAAACCTAATTTTTTGAATGGTAAGAATAATGATGATCTAGCACCTATGACAACTTTAATTTCTCCATTTGCAATTCCACTCCAAATAATTTCTTTCTTTTTTTTTGTAATACCAGAATGCCAAACTGCAGGAGTAAAACCAAAAAACTCTATAAATTTTTTTTCAAACTGACCTGTTAAGCCAATCTCAGGTAATAAGATTAACCCCTGAAAACCTTTGTTTATAATGTCTTTAAGAGCTTCAAAGTATACCATGGTCTTACCTGAGCCAGTTGTTCCTTGTAAAACATGGACTCTAAATTTTTGATTAGAAACATTCATCTTTTTAAGAGATTTTTTTTGTTCATCAGAAAGCTCAATTGAATTTTTTTTAATATTTGTATCAAAAATTTTGTAAGCATCTTTTTGAATTTTTTCTACAGCGTTACTACTTAACAAAACTAGTTTTAAAGCCATTCCTCTTGGAATTATATTGTATTCAGAAAACCAATTAAGAAATTTTATAGTTGTTTTTTTTAAAGGTGTTACATCTAATTTTTTCAAAACACTCTTTATCTTAAAGTTTCTATTATTTTTTTTCTCAAATTCATCCCAAACTATTCCTGTAATTTTAGATTTGCCAAAGGGGACAACTACATAATCACCAACTTTTAAATTAATATCACTCTCATAAGTAAAAGGATGATTAAATATATTTGGTAAAAGAATCGGTACTTTCATATTTTAATAATATGAAAAATTACTAAGAGTGTATTGCTCTTTTATCTACTGATAATGCTGCTTCTTTAACAGCTTCTGAAAATGTTGGATGGGCATGGCAAGTTCTTGCAATATCCTCAGAGCTTGCACCAAATTCCATTGCAACACCTATTTCAGCAATAAGTTCTCCTGCGTGAGGGCCTATTATATGCGCGCCTAAAACTTTATCTGTGGTTTCGTCTGCTAAAATTTTAACAAACCCTTCTGCATTATCTATGGCTTTTGCTCTAGAGTTTGCCATAAATGAAAACTTACCAATTTTATATTTTGTATTTAATTCTTTTAATTGTTCTTCAGTCTTACCAATAGATGCAACTTCAGGTGTTGTATAAACAACTCCAGGAATTGTATCATAATTAACGTGCCCTGATTGACCTACAATATTTTCTGCAACTGCAATTCCTTCATCTTCTGCTTTATGAGCAAGCATTGGCCCACTTATAACATCACCTATCGCATAAATATTATCAATATTAGTTTTAAATGTATTGTCTGTTTTAACTCTTTTTCTTTCATCTAGTTCAACTCCAACAGATTCTAGATTTAAGCCATTCGTATTTGCTTTTCGTCCAACTGAAATAAGTACAACATCACATTCAAATTTATTTTTATTTCCATCTTTATCAACTGTTGAAACCACAGCTCCTGATTTATTATTTTGAATAGCTTCAACTTTATTTTGCATGTTAAATTTGATGCCTTGTTTTTTTAATATCTTCATAAATTCTGATGAAATTTCTTTATCCATACCAGGAGTAATATGATCTAGGAATTCTACCACTTGAACTTCAGCTCCTAATCTTGACCAAACTGATCCCATCTCTAATCCAATGTAACCACCTCCCACTACAACCATTTTATTTGGTACTTTATCTAATTTTAATGCACCTGTTGAAGATACAATAACTTTCTCATCAATTTCTATTCCAGGTAAAGACACTGGTACAGAACCAGTTGCTATCACTGTTTTTTCAGCCTCTATAATTGTCTCTTTGTTTTGATCATCTCTAATTATAATTTCACTTTGAGATTTGAAGCTTCCAGTTCCTTTGTAATAGGTCACCTTATTTTTTTTCAGCAAAAATTCGACACCTTTAGTAAGAATAGTCACTGCTTTATCTTTACTTTTCATCATTTTTTCAAGATTTAGCTTAACTTCACCAACTTCAATTCCTTTACTAGATAAGTTTTGAACTTTATGAAACTCCTCAGATAAATTTAACAAGCTTTTTGAAGGTATACATCCAACATTTAAACATGTTCCTCCAAGAGATCCTCTCGACTCAATACATGCTGTTTTTAATCCAAGCTGAGCAAGTCTAATAGCACAAACATATCCACCAGGACCCCCTCCAATTACTACTGCTTGAAATTTTTCTGACATTTAAATATCCAAAAACAACCGTCTAGGGTCTTCTAAATTTTCTTTAACCATTTTTAAAAATGAAACTGACTCTTTTCCATCAATTATTCTATGATCATATGACAAAGCTAGATACATTATTGGTCTAATTTTAATTTCTCCATCAATAACAACTGGTCTTTCAACAATATTATGCATTCCAAGCACACCCGATTGAGGAAGATTTAAAATTGGAGTTGATAACATTGATCCATAAACTCCACCATTACTTATTGTAAAAGTTCCACCTTGAAGATCTTCAATCGTTAATTTTCCATCTCTTGCTTTTTCTGAAATATCTTTAATATTTATTTCAATATCAGCAAACGACAATTCATCTGCATTTCTTAGTACGGGTACAACTAAACCTTTTTCTGTTCCAACTGCAAAACTTAAGTTATAATAATTCTTATAAATTATTTCATCCCCATCAATTTCAGCATTTACAGCTGGGAAATTTTTTAAAGCAACAACGCAGGCTTTAACAAAGAAAGACATAAATCCTAATTTTATTCCATAACGACTTTGAAAATCTTGTTGATTTTCTTTTCTCATTTCCATGATATTAGTCATGTCAACTTCATTAAAAGTTGTTAGTAATGCAGCATTTTCCTGAGCTTGTTTTAATCTTTTAGCTATTGTTTGTCTTAATCTGGTCATTTTAATTCTTTCTTCTTGACCATACTTAACTTTTCTTTCTGAAGGTTGTGGGTTAGCTCCCATTAAACTAATGAGATCACCTTTTAAAACTCTTCCATCTTTTCCTGTACCTTTGATTGAATTTATATCTATTTTGTTTTCTACGACTATTTTTCTAACTGCTGGTGAAAGTGTTTGATTTTCTGTAATAGTTTTGGGTTCTGAATTTTCTATTTTTGTCTTCGGAGCTTCTTTTTCTATGACCTCATCAGTTAAAACTAATGGTTCCTCCTGATCATTTTCTTCCGTTTTTTCCTCAAAAATTTTTGGCTCTTTTTTAGATGGATCTAATTTAATTACGTTGTCTTCTTTTTGAGTGGGTTCTATTTTTTTAATTTCCTCTTTTTTAGCTGACTCTGCTGATCCACTCTCTGATACTGAACCTAACAAAGCTCCAACTTCTACTACCGAACCATCTTTTGAATTAATTTCTGTTAAAACACCAGTTACTGGAGATGGTACTTCTAAATTAACTTTATCTGTTTCAAGCTCTACAATTGGCTCATCTGCTTCAACAGCATCACCAGCATTTTTTAACCATTTTGCAACAGTTGCTTCGGTAATACTTTCGCCAAGAACAGGAACTACAATTTTTTCACTCATCTTAAATTATTCAAAAACCTTACTAATTATTTCTTGTTGTTGAGAAAGGTGCCTTTTTGCATATCCTGTTGCAGGAGATGCGTCTGGGCTTCTTCCTATATAAGAAATTTTGCTATTATTAACCTTAATAGTATCCAATGTCCATTGGATATAATCTCTAACAGAAAACCATGCACCCATATTTTTTGGTTCTTCCTGACACCAAAAAAATTCAGCATTTTTTGCATATGGTTTAAGTTCTTTAACAAGAGTTTTTGCAGGAAATGGATAAAGTTGTTCTATTCTGAATAAAATCACATCATCTTTTTTTAATTTCTCTCTTGCGTCTAATAAGTCAAAATAAACTTTACCTGAGCACATTATTACTTTTTTAATCTTTGAGCTTTCCTTCAATTTAATAAATCCTTTAGTCTGTGGATCAACTGCGTGATCCCAAAGTATTCTATGAAAAGAATTTGATTGACTAAAATCTTCTAGATTAGAAACACAATATTTATTTCTAAGTAAAGATTTTGGTGTCATCATTATTAATGGTTTTCTAAAGTCTCTACGCATTTGTCTTCTAAGAGCATGAAAATAGTTTGCGGGTGTTGTGCAATTCATTACTTGCATATTATCATTTGAACATAACTGTAAAAATCTTTCCAATCTAGCTGAAGAATGTTCTGGTCCTTGTCCTTCATAACCATGAGGCAATAACATTACTATTCCAGAAGCTCTTCTCCATTTTCTTTCTCCTGATGCGATAAATTGGTCAATTACAACTTGAGCACCATTAGCAAAATCTCCAAATTGTGCTTCCCAAAGTGTAAGGGTATTTGGTTCTACTAAACTATAGCCATACTCAAATCCTAAAACAGCTAGTTCAGATAAAAAGCTATCCACTACCTCAAATTGTTTTTGGTTTTTTGAAATATTATTTAGAGGCACATAACGAATATTATTTTTTTGATTTCTTAATACAGAATGTCTTTGACTGAATGTTCCTCTTCCAGAATCTTGACCAACAAGTCTAACTGGATAACCTTCTTCTAATAACGATCCAAATGCTAATGCTTCTGCTGTTGACCAATCTATGTTAGATCCGCTTTTAACAGCTTCTTTTCTATTATTTAATATTTTAACAATTGTCTTATGTAAATTTAGTTCTTCTGATGAGGAATTTATTTTTTCTGAAATTGCTAAAAGTTTTTTAGTGTCTGCACCTGTTACTCCTCTTTTATCTTTTCCTTTTTCGGGTTTGTATGCTGACCATGTGCCTTCGAACCATTCAATTTTTGGTTTATAATCTTTTGCATTTTTAAATTGATCATCTAGCAGTTCTTTAAATTTTTTAATTGAATTTTCTAAAAATTCATTAGAAATTGTTTTTTCATCTATTAAATTTTTTCCATAGACTTTTACTGGTGATGGGTGTGTTCTAATTTTTTCATACATCAATGGCTGAGTAAATGATGGTTCATCTCCTTCGTTATGACCAAATCTTCTGTAACAAATTAAATCTACAACCACATCTCTATTGAACTTTAATCTAAACTCAGTTGCTATTCTAGCCGCATAAACAACTGCTTCTGGGTCATCGCCATTTGCATGTATAATTGGTGCATCAACCATCTTAGCAACATCAGATGGGTAAGGAGATGAACGAGCAAATCTTGGACTAGTCGTAAATCCAATCTGATTATTAATAATAATATGAATTGTACCACCAGTATTATGACCCGGTAATCCAGACATAGCAAAACATTCTGAAACTACTCCTTGTCCTGCAAAAGCAGCATCACCATGAATTAATATTGGTATTACTTTATTTCTTTCTTTGTCTTTATGAAAAAATTGTTTAGCTCTAGTTTGTCCTAAAACTACAGGGTTAACTGCTTCTAAGTGAGATGGGTTATCTGTCAAACTAACATGTACAGAATTACCATCAAATTCTCTATTTGAAGAAGCTCCCAAATGATATTTTACATCTCCAGCACCATCTTCTTTTGATGTGCCAAATTCTTCCGCGAATTCATTAAATATTCTTTTATAAGATTTCTGTAATACGTTAGCTAAAACATTTAACCTACCTCTGTGAGACATTCCAATCTTAACTTCTTTAACTTGAGACTGACCACTAATCTTTATTATTTGTTCTAGAGCTGGTATTAAACTCTCACCACCATCTAATCCAAATCTCTTTGTTCCAACATATTTTGTGTGAAGAAATTTTTCAAAACCTTCAGCTTGAATCAGTTTATTTAAAATTGCTTCTTTACCATTTTTAGTAAAATTCATGTTATCTTGAGATTTTTCTATTCTATCTCTAAACCATTTTCTTTCTGTTGGATTTGAGATATGCATATATTCATAACCTATAGTGCCACAATAAGTTTTTTTTAAAAATCCTAATATCTCTTTGATGTTTGAATTTTCTCTATTAATGACTCCACCTAAATAAATATTTTTTTGATAATCAGCTTTTTTAAAACCAAAAGATTCTGGATGAAGCTCATCTAAATAATCTGACTCTAATAACCCTAATGGGTCTAGCTTGGCGATAAGATGTCCTCTTTGTCTATATGATCTAATCATTGAGACTGCTTTTATTGAGTCTTCGTTTGATCTAGATGAGTTAATTTGATTTGTAATAATTTGAGTGTTACCATTAGAAGTGCTTGCTTCCTCTTGATCTATTTTTTTTTGAAGTTCGTCTATGTCAATTTTATTTTTTTTTGGTCCCCAAGATGGGCCATTAATTTCTTTTGCAATAATATCTAATTCATCACCAATTCCCGTAAAATAATCTTTCCAACTTTCTGGTAAATCTGCATCTTTATTAACAAACTTAAGATACATCCGCTCAATAAACGCACTATTAGATTTACTTAGAAAAGAAGTTTTTTCAAATTCAAGATTTTTTGATGATGACATCTATCTATTTAATATAATCCTCTAATATTATTTTTCAATTAGACAGTTTGTTAAACAATGTTTTTCCAATTATTGATGGAGATTTAGCAACAATAATTCCAGATTCTTCCATTTTTGCAATTTTATCCTCTGCACCACCTTTTCCTCCTGAAATAATTGCCCCTGCGTGGCCCATTCTTCTTCCTGGAGGTGCTGTTATTCCCGCAATAAATCCAACAATTGGTTTTTTAATTTTATGGTTTTTTACAAATTCTGCAGCTTCTTCCTCAGCTGTACCTCCAATTTCACCTATCATTAAAATAGACTCTGTTTCGTCATCATTTAAAAATAAATCTAAACAATCAATAAAGTTTGTGCCATTAATGGGATCTCCACCAATACCAATGCATGTTGATTGTCCCAGTCCATTTTCTGTAGTTTGAGCAACTGCTTCATAAGTAAGAGTTCCTGATCTAGATACAATTCCAACAGACCCTCTTTTATGAATATTCCCTGGCATAATTCCAATTTTGCATTCATTTGGTGTGATTATTCCTGGACAATTTGGTCCTATCAATCTGCTCTTTGACCCATTTAATTTTTGTCTTACTTTAAGCATGTCTTGGATGGGTATACCTTCCGTAATACATACTATTAATTCCACAGATGCATCGATTGCCTCGATAATTGCTGCAGCAGCAAATTTCGCTGGGACATAAATCATTGTTGCGTCTGCACCAACTTCATTTTTTGCTTCTAAGACACTGTTAAAAACTGGTCTTTCTAAATGTGTCTGGCCACCTTTTTTAGGGGTTACGCCACCAACTAGGTTAGTACCATATTGAATAGCTTGTTCTGAATGAAACGTACCATGAGCGCCTGTAAAACCTTGGCAAATTACTTTTGTATTTTTATTTACTAATACAGACATTTTATTTTATTGCCTCAACTATTTTTTTAGCTGCATCATCTAAGTTTTCAGCAGATATTAATTTTAATCCTGAATTATCTAATATCTCTTTTCCTTCTTTAAAATTTGTTCCTGCAAGTCTAACAACTAGGGGAACACTAATATTAATTTCTTTAGCTGCATCTACCACTCCTTGGGCAAGGACATCACATCTCATTATTCCACCAAAAATATTTACTAAAATTCCTTTAACATTTTTATCAGAAAGGATTATCTTAAGAGCAGCAGAAACTTTTTCTTTTGAGGCACCACCGCCTACATCTAAAAAATTAGCCGGTTCTTTTCCGTATAATTTAATTATATCCATGGTTGCCATTGCTAAACCAGCTCCATTAACCATACAACCAATACTTCCATCTAATTTGATATAAGCTAAATCATGTTTGCTAGCCTCTATTTCTGTTGGATCTTCTTCGTTTAAATCTCTTAACTCAACAATTTCTGGATGCCTAAACAAAGCATTAGAATCAAAATTTACTTTTGCATCTAAGCAAATTATTTTTTCTTCTTTTGTTAAGATCAATGGATTGACCTCAACCATATTTGCATCTGTACTTATAAACATTTGATAAATTGATTTTATTAGCGATATTGCTTGTGTTTTTGCACTATCATTTAAATTAAAAATCTTAACTATCTCTTCACAATCTTTATCGGAAATTTCATTATTTATATCAACTTTCGTTGTAATAATTTTTTCTGGTGTACTACTGGCAACTTCCTCAATATCCATTCCTCCTTGATCACTAGATATAAAAGCAATTTTTGAACTAGCTCTGTCCACTAAACAAGATAAATAAAACTCTTTGTCTATGTTGGATGACTCTTCAACATATAATCTTTTTACTTCTCTACCTTCAGGTCCTGTTTGGTGGGTTACTAAAGTTTTTCCCATTAAATCTTTTGCAGCTTTGCTCAATTCTTCAATGGTGTCTAAAATTTTTACACCCCCAGCTTTACCTCTTCCACCAGCATGGATCTGGGCTTTTAAAACATATTTTTGTGTATTTAATGACTTTGCTTTTTCTACGAGCTCATCAACTGTTAATGCAAACACACCCTCTGGAACGGTTGCACCATATTTCTTTAAAATTTGTTTGGCTTGATGTTCGTGAATGTTCATTGTTACTTAGAAAGATCAGGATCTATTTTAGATGCCGCTTCCCAAAGAGCTTTAACTGCATCGATAGAATGCATAAATTCTTTTTTCTCTTTATCATCTAAATCAATTTGCTCTATTTTTTCAACTCCATCTTTTCCAATAATTACTGGAACACCTGCATAAACATTGCTCACACCATACTCACCATTTAATTGAATAGCACATGGTAATAATTTTTTTTCATCATTTAAATATGCTTCTGCCATTTGGACTCCTGATGCTGCTGGTGCATAGAATGCTGATCCTTTTTCTAAATATTTAACTATTTCAGCCCCACCATCTCTAGTTCTTTGATTTATTTCTTCTAATCTTTCTTGAGATATTTTTCCTTCTTTAACTAAATCAAGCAAAGGTTTTCCTGAAACTTTTGTAAATCTAGGCATTGGAACCATTGTATCTCCATGGCCACCCATTACCATTGCATCTATTTCTTTAACAGGAATATTTAATTCTAAAGATAGAAATAATTTAAATCTTGAGCTGTCTAAAATTCCAGCCATACCAACAACCTTGTTAGCTGGTAAACCTGAAAATTTTTGAAAAGCCATAACCATGACATCCAATGGATTTGTAATACATATTACAAATGCATTAGGTGCGTTTTGTTTAATTCCTTCTGCTACTTGTTTGATAATCTTTAAATTTATTCCCAACAAGTCATCTCTGCTCATACCAGGTTTTCTAGGCACCCCCGCCGTAATAATAATTACATCTGAATCTTTGATATCTTTATAATCATCTGTTCCTGAGAATTTTACATTAAAACCATCTACTGATGACGATTGTGCGATATCAAGCGCTTTACCTTTTGCAATACCACTTGCAACATCAAATAACACTACTTCATCGACCAATTCTTTTGTTCCAATTAAATGTGCAAGAGTTCCACCAATTTGGCCCGCACCTATTAAAGATATTTTTTTCATTTATTTCCTCTTATTTCATTGTTGGCATTACAAATTCAGCATTTGAACGAATGCCAGAAGGCCATCTTGAAGTTACTGTTTTTAATTTTGTATAAAATTTTATTCCTTCCATTCCATGCATTCCACTATCTCCAAATAAAGATCTTTTCCAGCCACCAAAACTATGAAAAGCCATTGGTACAGGGATTGGAACATTGATACCAACCATACCTACTTGAATTTTATTTGCAAAAGTTCTGCCCGCATCTCCATCTCTCGTATAAATGCTAACTCCATTTCCATATTCATGATCATTAATTAATTTTACAGCATCTTCAAAAGTTTTTACTCTAACAACCGATAATACCGGTCCAAAAATTTCTTCTTTATAAATTCTCATGTCTTTATTAACATGATCAAACAAACAGCCACCAATATAAAAACCATTTTCATATCCTTGTAGCTTTAAATTTCTTCCATCAACTACGAGCTTTGCTCCTTCTTCAACTCCTAAGTCTACGTAGCTTTTTACTTTTTCTAAATGTTCTTTGGTAACTAAAGGTCCCATTTCAGAATTCTTATCCATTCCTGGGCCAACTTTTAAAGCCTCTGCTTTTTTAGATAATCTTGAAACTAATTCATCACCGATATCTCCAACTGCTAAAGCAACTGACTGAGCCATACATCTTTCTCCAGCTGAACCATAAGCTGCACCCATTAATCCATTTACAGCTCCATCTAAATCACAATCTGGCATAACAACTAAGTGATTTTTTGCTCCACCTAATGCTTGAACTCTTTTTTCATTTTTAGCTGAATTTTCATAAATATATTTTGCAATAGGTGTTGAACCTACAAAGCTCACAGCTTTTATGTCTTTGTTTTCTAAAATTGCATCTACAGATTCTTTGTCTCCATTAACCACATTAAATACACCTTCTGGAAGTCCAGCTTCTGTAAGTAATTCAGCTAATCTCATTGGGCATGAAGGATCTTTTTCTGATGGTTTTAAAATAAAAGTATTTCCACATGCAATAGCTATTGGAAACATCCACATTGGAACCATTGCTGGAAAATTAAACGGAGTAATTCCTGCAACCACTCCTAGTGATTGTCTCATAGACCAACTATCTACATTTGTTCCAACGTTTTCAGAAAATTCACCTTTTAATAAATTTGGAATTCCACAAGCAAACTCAACAACTTCTAAACCTCTAGTCAATGAACCTCTTGCATCTTCATAAACTTTTCCATGTTCAGACACAATTAATTTTGTAAGTTCATCAGAATTTTTTTCTATTAATTCTTTAAACTTAAACATTACCCTTGCCCTCTGAAGAGCAGGTTTCAAAGACCAGGTTTCAAAAGCTTTTTTTGCTACTTCAACTGCCTGATCTAAATCAGCTTTTGATGCCAATTTAACTTCTGACTCTTGTTCTCCAGTCGCTGGATTAAAAATTTTGGTTTTTCTATCAGAATTACCTGGAATAACTTTTCCACCTACGTAGTGTTCTATTAATTTCATGAATACGGTGTTTTAGATCAAAAATACTTATTAGTCTATTTAAACATTGGCTGTAGCTATCATTTTTTTAATTTCAGCTATAGCTTTTGCAGGATTTAAGCCTTTTGGACAAGCGCTGGTACAATTAAGAATAGTATGACATCTATAAAGCTTTAATTCATCAGCAACCTTTTTCAATCTTGCTTTTCTTTCTTCATCTCTACTATCAATGATCCATCTATATGCTTGAAGAAGTACAGCAGGACCTAAATATTTATCACCATTCCACCAATAACTTGGGCATGATGTTGAACAACATGCACACATAATACATTCATATGCTCCATCAAGTTTAGCTCTTTCTTCTTTTGATTGCACTATTTCGGTTGTTTCTTTCGTTGAATTATTTTTTAACCAAGGCTCAATGGATTGATATTGTTTATAAAGTCCATCTAAGTCACCAATCAAATCTCTTTTAATTTTTAAATGAGGTAATGGATAAATATCTATGTCACCATCGATTTCTGCATGAGGTGTAGTACATGCAAGACCATTTTTACCTCCCATATTCATAGCACAAGATCCACAAACTCCATGAGCACAAGATCTCCGGTAAGCTAGTGATGGATCAATTTCATTCTTAATTTTGTTTAGAATATCTAAAACTTTTGAAGGACAGTTATCCATATCCACTTCATAGGTGTCTAATCTAGGGTTTTCTTCTGTAGAAGGATCCCATCTATAAACATTAACTTTTCTTATATTTTTTGAACCAGTCTTATCTTGATAATATTCACCTTTTTTAACTTCGGAGTTTTTAGGTAAATTTATTTGTACCATTAATAAACTCTTTCTTGTGGAGGAAAATATTGGACTTCATTTGTCAACGTAGATTTATGTACCTCTCTATAACTAATTTTTGTATTTTTGCCCTCACACCAAGCAAGTGTATGTTGCATAAATTTTTCATCATCTCTTTTGGGGAAATCTTCTCGAGCATGCGCTCCTCTACTTTCTTTTCTATTATAGGCAGAGTCTACTGTCACTACAGCTTGTCTAATTAAATTATCAAATTCTAAAGTTTCTACTAAATCAGTATTAAATAC
>ENA-ORDA01002974-ORDA01002974.1-marine-metagenome-genome-assembly--contig:-NODE-2974-length-12272-cov-13.180894_pt1 | contig 12272 bp, 7 predicted proteins | sample MGYA00237778_ERZ508506 | MGnify/ENA primary metagenome ERZ508506 (study PRJEB26177, sample SAMN06267891) | marine metagenome | isolation source: Monterey Bay, California, USA | place: Pacific...
ACGATTGAAACTTTTTAGAGTAACTTTTGTCTTTTGGGGACGGCACAAACCAACCCCCCCCCTTAAACACACTATTTTTTGTTTAACTAAGTTTTAATTTTTTTAAGGAAGTGTTTATCTTTTTTTGTAGGCTTGACTCTGGCCTTCTATTAACGCGTAAAACCTGCATTATACATGCAAGCCGACTTCGAATCATTCTCGGATAGGCCTAGGGTGAGTAAAACTAAAACAGTGCATTTTTTTTTTAAAATAGAGCCCAAATTGCCCTATTAGATATATAGTGGTTCTGATCGGCCCCCCACCACACGAAGCATTAGTAAACTTCGTTCTGTTTAGATGCAGCAGTAAGGAATTTTTGGCAACAACTTAATGTTGACCGAGCAGTTTTTTAAAAAAAAGCTTTTATTCTGTTTTTTTAAATTAAAGTTTTTATCTTTTATGGGCCGCACATTTTATAATTGTTTTTTCTTTGCACCCCTTGGCCCTGCCCAATTGGCGTAAAAAATCCACAAGGTCCTTTAAATCCCCTTACGAATTGATGTGCCAGCAGTAGCGGTAAAACATAAGGGGGTGGCGTTATAGGTATTCGTTAGGTGTAAAGTGCAGTTTGTCAGTTAACCAATTAATAACTTATTATTTTCGGCATAAGGTTAAATTTCAAGGTGACAAAAATTAAGCTTATTCGAGAAATTTCTTAAAGTAATTTCTTGTGTTTTTCGTTTTGGAGATAGCTTTTTTTTGCCAACCTAGTTTAAAATTTGCTAAAGAATAGAACGTCACGCGGATTAGATACCCGCTTAGCCTATTCCCTAAATTATAGTTTTGTCTTTTATTTATTTCTAGTTTACGCATAAAAATTCAACCCGGGGATAATCTTTGCAAAAAGTAAAGCTAAAGAGATTGGCGGGAACTTTCAGCAGCGGCGGAGCGTGTGACTTAATTAGATAATCCGCTCAAAAACTTACTGCGGTTCTTCTAAAATAGTTTATCTTGTAGTTAAATTTTTTTAGAAAAGGTATTGCATGGTTGTCTTAAGGGCACCTCTTAAAGGGGTTACCCGCAGTTTAGCTTCCCGCTTAAACCAAGTCAAATCAACATGGTCCCTATACCGCAGGCTGTCCATGCGCTACAAAGTTATCCTTAAAAAAAAAACTTAAAAAATTTTTTTTAGTTATTTAAAAGATAATTTTGGCAAGTTAGTTTTTACTTTTTACTAAGTAAAAAAAAATAGTAGTCGCTAGTAATCGCAAATCAAAACGTTGCGATGAATACATCTGTAGTTTTGTACACACTGCCCACCACACCCGTGAAAAGCGGCTACCACAATTGAATTATCTGGGACAGGTTTCTTAACATGGGTTAAGGTGTAACAAGGTTATCCTAACGGAAGTTGGGGTAGGTTTATAAATTTTACATTAACACTAGTTAGCATAGCCAAGCGGTTAAGGCGGTTGGCTGTAAACCAACTGGGAAACCTCGGTGGTTCGAATCCACCTGCTAACAACTAAGTAAATTTTTTCATTTTTTTTTTATAATAAGTAAAATTATAGAAATATGTAGGTTATATTATTAACAACCCTTTTTGGCCCCAAAAGTTAGACACTCTAACCGATAGCGAACGAGTACCGTGAGGGAACTTAACCAAAGCGAAATTTTTTTCTGAAATTAAAATACAAACCTTTATTAGATATGCCTTTTGCATAATGTGCCAATGATTTTATTTTTACCGCAAGCGAGGCTTAGATCCTAAGCACAGTTGTGAAAATAAAACCCGAAACTGGGCGACCTAATATAAGCAAGGGTTTAGCCCAAAGCCGTTACTGTTGCAATAGTATGGTCATAGTTTATATTAGCGGTGAAATTCCAATCAAGCTCAGAGATAGCTGGTTCCTTACGAAATATGTTTACGCATAGCTTTAGCTTATATTTTGTTTTTGTAAAACGCCTTTTTCTTTAAAAAAAGCGTTTAAATAAATCTAAATATTTTATCTTTAAGTAAGAGCAATAGGCAACAAGGTCTTTGCTCTAAAGGGAAACAGCCCAGATTGGTACTTAATGTTTTTAATTAAACTTTTAAGGTTTACTTTTACTTTTATAATTGTAGGAACGGAAGCCGTCATCTAACTAAGTGCGTAACAGCTTATTATAAAAAAAAATAAATCGGTAATTTTGTTTTTTTGTTTAGCAGAAAGTCCAAGATTAGAGGTAGTAAGGCGTACAGTAATTTAAAGAATTATTTTATTAATAAAATAACGAAAAAACTGTATCGAAAATATTGGCTTTAGTAGAATAATGCGACGTATACCTCCTTACTAGGATAGGAATCCCGCAGAATCCACTTTAGAGTTTTTCTTTTTACGCTTATCGTATTGATTAGAAACGTTCCGAAACAGTTTTGCTTTTAGTTAAGCCGGTAACAACCCCCATTAATTTTGGCCCCCCCCCTAAGCCCTATTAACTGGGGTAATCTACGTATTAATTCTGACTCAAGTAAGTTTTTGATTTTTGAAGGTAAGCGCACTAAAGGAACTCGGCAAAATTAAATTTAGACGGGACTAAGCGTTTTAAACGAAGCGCGTAAAGCTTTCTGCAAAATTTATTTTTTTGGATTTAGCTAGACCCGAACAAGCTTAACAAAAAGGGGCGACTGTTTAACAAAAACATAGGATTTTGGACTTATAAAAAAATCCGGTGCCTGCTCAGTGAAAGTAGCTACTCAAGGGATCGTGAAAGCGTACCCTTTAAAAACACTTTAAAACAGCGGCTGTAACTCTGACGGTCCTAAGGTAGCGAAATTCCTTGTCGGGTAATTTCCGACCTGCATGAATGGCATTACGACTTCTTAACTGTCTCTAGTGCGTGCTTCTCGAACTAACAATTAACGTGAAAATGCGTTTTTATCTGGTAAGACGGAAAGACCCCGTGCATCTTTATTTAAAAATTTTATTGTTAGGCTTAAGGGCCACGACGGGTACCGCCGCGGCCCTTGTAAGATAACTTAATTTTATTAAAATAATTAAAATTTTTTAAATTTTACTGGGGCGGTAGCTGTTCAAAAAATAACAACAGTAATTAACTAATTAATTTTATAATTTATCAATTAAAGATTAATTTAAAAACTAAACTTATTCTTTAGGTTTTTAGTTGTAAGGTTCCAAACAGCTTTTTGGCAACCCGTGTTGTAATAGCTCAGGGGCAGAGCACCGGGCTGAAAACCCGGGGGCCATTGGTTCAAATCCAGTTTACAACAACTGAAAAATTTTAGACTATGATGAAGTGACCCGATTTTTTTAGATAAAAAAAAAATCGATTAATATATAAAAGATACGCCGGGGGTAACAGGCTAATGCTTGTTTCGAGTCCTTATCTAGACAAGCGTTTGGCACCTCGATGTCGGCTTGCCGCAACCTGGTTGTGCACAGTGCAACCAAGGGTCTGGTTGTTCGCCAGTTAAGGCGGTACGTGAGCTGGGTTCAGAGCGTAGTGATACAGTTTGGTCCCTATCTACCAGTATATACTCTTTGCTGTGCATTTTTTTGTACGAGAGGAACGAAATATGCCGGGCCAATGGTTTATTCAATTAATTGCTACGCCCGCAAAGCTAATTTAGATATAAGAAGCTAGCAGCTAAAGACAAACTTAGAGAAGAACACTCTAAACCTTTGTACGGCACAACAGGTTTCACGGCAGCTCTTTAGTTTATAGGCACTTGTGAGAGCGAAGGGCAGCACTTTACCCAAAATTCAGCGCCTAATTTTTAACCCTAAACAGCAAAAGTAAAGACTTAACTGAAATATCTTAGTAAGTTTAAAAAAAAATAACTAACAAAAAAGTAGTAAAGACGATTGAAACTTTTTAGAGTAACTTTTGTCTTTTGGGAACAACAACCAACAGCTCTTACCCAAATAGACAAGCTTTACGGCGGAACTAAAAAAAACCCGAAGCGGTTGGGCCTTTGCTGAAGGGTATCGGACCCCGCAGAACCCTCTGAGTACAGCAGCTCGACAAAAAGGTTGTGTGCAACTTAGGTTAACTTTTTAGGAAAGCTTACCACAGCTTCTTGATTTTTCGCCCCCGGCGGTACCAAAAAATGACCAAATCAGCGCGCAAACCCCCCCCCCCCTCACAACTTTGTCTAATTTAAAACACGTCGATTTTGTCTACCAAACGTACTCTGGGGGATCAGGCTCTTTAAGAGTCTCCCGTGAAACCACACCCAGCAGCCTTATAGCAAACGCTTCGACTTACGCAACACACCTAAAACCTTACACCATGCGTAATCAGGCGGTCAATTTTCAAACAGAGATTTCTAAAGCGTGCTCCGACTGGGTTGTTTACTACTCTTCCGTGACAGAAGTCTGGGGTTTTTTTTTATTCTTTTACTTTATCGCCCTTTTCTTCTTCTTTTACTTTATCGTACCTAAGTCGATACCGCACTACCGTCTTAACACAAACTTCGCAACACCGGTAAGCTGACTTTCCAGTTTCATTCCCTGCGGCGTCCCCTTTTTCCTGATTTTTACCATTTTGTACGAGTCGATTTATCTTCTTTTTACAAATGAGAACTTTCCTGTTAAGATGCTACCTTTATTTTTGATAGAAGGGCGTCAGTGAAAGTGGGATTACAGGCTAAACTTTGCAGGTTTGTTAGAGTACTCCAATTTACAAAAGGTTGTAGGTAACTCAGTACACACCAGACTGCCATCCCTAGGGGCCCACGCCACCTTGGACCTATACCAAAAACTGAATAGTCTTTTTGGTACAGAGCTTTTAGACAATAGCCTGGGAATAAGAACAGAACTTCTTAAAGGTAACAGGAGCAGCTTTTCTTTGCGAGACTTTAATCTTATAAATAGCCCAGCACATCAAAAAAGAGCTGAGGCCAATAAAGCACTTCTTGCAAGCAACTTGACCTCAACTTTTCTACTGTTTAAAATTGAAGAAACAACCAAACGTGCTATCACACCTACAAAAGGCGTGATTGTCCCAGACAGCCCTCTGATAAAAGCATATATAACCGGATGCGACGTTATCCACTCTTGAACAGTACCTTTCCTAGGCGTGCGCATAGACGCAGTACCCGGCAAGGCGTGCTCGGTAAAGACACCATTCAAACACTACGGCGTTTTTTCTGGCCAGTGCAGCGAAATCTGCGGCCTACGCCACGCATATATGCCAATATCTATTGCATTTTTGCCCGGTTACGTATTTTCGACACAAGCCTATTTATCGGTTTTCGTAAGTTTAGACTTTTATTTTTCTAGATTTAGCCGAAAACTGAGCCTAACACCTCTGCTCTTCGAAATTGAAGAAACAGCCAATCACCTTGCAGTGGCTGCAAAGAACTTACTGAGGACCTTATTTAACCCAATCCGAAGAGCGCTATCTCCCTTGAGATGCGTAAAAAGGGGGATTTCGGACGCCTCGCTACAAAGAATACAGGAGGCCGCACTGGTTACTCAAATTTACGCAGAGCTGCCCACCGAAACAGAAAGGGCTCCGGACACTTCGTTAAAAGGCGGCATATATGAGCGGAGCCGCGAAACAGAGTTTGGGTATTACCATTCTGCCGACGTAATCTGCCACAAGTTTACCGATTCATCTTCCACACCACTGTTCCGTCTTAAATGGCACCGGATGCCCGGTTTACGTTATGATGTCGTATACGTGGCAGATAAGGCAGATAATGTTAAGCGACTCCGTTTTAATCAGGAAAAAATTACGGATGTTACTTACTGTGGTACCGGCCCAGACGACAGTGCCATTCTTAAGTTGGATATAAATATCGCTTTCAATAACTACTACCGCCGTGACTTGTATCGCCAAATGCACCAATTCCGCCTCCCTAAACCACAAAGCCACCAAAGCCCCTTTGACCGACCCTTTCCCAGAAAACAATGCTATGATTTTTTTAACGGTAATAAGAATATTTAATGGGCCCAACCCCTTTGAGTAATTATTTTTTAGAGCTAACTTTTTTAACCGCAGCCATACTTATACTTTTCTCTAGCTTTTCCAGCTCCATCCTATTCCTTATAATTTTATCAGAGCTTAGCTGACTTCTTTTTTTTTGCTTTACCCATGCTGTGCTTAAGTTATTTGCTATTCAGGCGGTCCTGCTTATTTTTATTTTTTTTCTTGCGATAGCTACCCTGGATTTAGCGTATGCGCTGACCTTATGTTTTTTTTTTGGGAAGGTTTTTGGGGTAACAAGCACTTGCTTCACACACGCTGCGGTTTCGAACTTTAATAGCAGCGACAAGGGGGGGTTGCCTAAATTCTTACATAAACTCTAAGCTAAGACACTCTGTTAAACAACAGAGTCCTGGTTAAATTTGTGCGGGCAAACACCTTAAAAAAATCCCCAAGCACACCGGAAAACGGCAAAGCGAGCCCCTTTAGAAAAAGCCTGTGTTCTGAGTCTCTCCAGGGTAGATCCTTTATTCGGAAGGTTAATCTGAGTAGATGGTCTTTCAAAAAAAAACTCAACGAAAGTAAGCTACTTTACCTTGTAACCTGCATATAAGTTAAAAAAAGCTGTTTGGTTGTATTATTCAAATTTTTTATTTTTTAGATCTCACACCCCCCTTGGCGATTTACTTACGTTATCAAAACTATTTTGGAAAGCGCTTTTGGTCAAAAAAAAACTACGGACAACTGCTTTTACGGGGTGTAATCCCATTCAAGAAAAGTCCGGCATGTGTGAAGTAACTTTCTCTTATAGGGTTGACGTTTTTTTTAGGTTACTGGTTCCAGCAGCCCTCTTCGTAACAGTTTTTAAAAGCTATAGGTCTGTCTTTTTGAATACGTACACGTATCTTATTATACCCCCCCAGTCCTTAGATGTCTTTAATCTGCTATTGTTTTCGAATCCACTTTTTTTAAATACAAAACTGTTTGATGTTTCTGCGTTTATTAATAACGTAACTACGTCAACCTTTAAGGTCCTCTATTATGTTTATAAGCTGCCTACATTCTCCACCTGGCTTATCCTTTTTATCCCTTACGAAAACCTTTCATCTAATTTGATAACCTCGCCTAAAATACTCAGCATTGAAAAACTGTTTAAAGCAGCTTCTTGGGCAGAGAGAGAGGTTAGTGAACTTTTCGGTATTTTTTTTTTCTCCAAAGTGACCAACCGTAAGCTTATTACAGACTACTTTTTTAAAGTGTACCCCCTTTTAAAGTGAGTACCCTCCGTAGGTTTTACGGAAGTTTATTGCTCCGCAGAAGGTTTTTTCTCTAACCGCTCGGTTAAGGTCTTTAATTCGGCGCTGAGTTAGTGAAAAAAAAATCCACTACTCCAAACTAGGGGGGTCTTTAGTTTTTACCTTATGCAAAGTCTGCAAATTAAATAAACCAAAGGCAGCTGTCCTTAAGAAATCTCGTGGCATAAGGAGGCCTTACAGACCCACATCCCCCTTTCAATTTTTTTTATTCTTGTCCAAGTTTTTAACCAAGATTCTCAAAAAGCAAGTTTTTTTTTTTTCTTTAAAGACTAAAGCCAATTTTAGGATTGGGCTGGACCCCTTTTTGTTGGGCGAAACCGTTCTTTTGCAGAGCCACACGCTACTCAAAGTTTGGTCCTTCGTTTTGACAAACTTAAACAGAAAGTCAATGCAGGCTTTTTTTCATTTTTTTCATTTTTTTTTTCTGGAATTTTCAAAAAAAAATTTACTGGAAGTTTCTAAATTTTTTTCCTCTGTCAAAGAGCTTCTGATCAAAAAAAGACTAAAGGGGTTTATTTGGCAACAAAAAGGTAAGGTCGCCTGGAAAGCCCTTTCCAGAAAGCAGAACACGCTCTCGGTTTTTGGAAGTTACAGCAAAGTGAACTACAATTTAGCCACCTCCGATTCAGGATATACTTACAGCTCAATTACAGGTACGGTCTCCTTTAGAAACAACCTGTTTTACTAATACTTAGTCTATTAGCATTAATGTTTTTATTACCTGCCACGCTTACCTTCTTAATCTATGTTCAGGCCATCCTGTTTGTGCCGTTACCCCCCCCCCCTACTACCGTTGGATTATTCTAAGATACAGTCAGTAGAAAAGATACAGTTTTTTGCGGTTATGGCCGCCCTAATCATTTTATACATTACGGGATGCTCTATTTACGGAACGCCCTTTTTGTTGAAGTTAAGTTCGCAGGCCCTAACTTTTTTCATTTTGGTCACGTACTTTGCTTTAGCAGTAGCCCCCCTTTTCATCTACGCAAGCACAACTTGTTGAGAATCTGACGAAATGCTCGATTTCTTGTCTAGACACCTGTGGCACATTTGTTGTCTTTTTTGTGCAGCAAGGCTTTACCTAGACGGTAGAACGCTGCGCTTCCGCGAGGGTTATTTTTTTGAAAATTGAAAATACTTTACCGAAATGCATCTACAAATGTACCTATTTAGCTATTTACTTTTTGCCGTCTTTCTTCAAGGCAGCTTTTTTATACTTTGGGTCTGATAGCAACCTGTAACCCACCTTAAAGCAACTAACTCTGGCTAGCTAAATAAGTCTACCACCTCCGGCAAAAGTGTTTAATGTTTTATTTTTTACTTAAATGCACCCTCTTTAAAATCAAAGAAGTCTCTAATTTTTAAAAAAAGAAGGTTGCCACAAAAAGCAGACAACCATAGCTTTTTAGAAACAGGTTGCGGCGTAAAATGCAAGGGCAATTGGTTTGTTTCCAATGCCTTTATCGCTTGGCGCGTATCCATATTTTTTAAATGGGTTTTAAAACTCAAGTTTTTTTTTAAACAAATACGGTACAGATTCTCCAAGATTCAAATAGGTCCTATGCACCTTCGGGTTAAATTCTTAAAAACAAAAAACGCACGTATGGGCAAGGGCCGCGGCGGGGCCAAAACTTTTTTGATTAGTTTTATACCCCACAGCAGGCTTTTCCGTTTCAAAAACAGGAGCCCACTATTCTTTTACAGATTTTATAGTTTTATACGTAAAACACAAGCTTCCTTTATTATCTACTTCTTGGGCAATGCTGCGTAGGGACTTTTTAAAAAAGGAACTCGCCGGGTTTTGTGGGGCGGGTACCCCCAACAACTTGATCTACGCCGAAGTCGCCGGTAAAACTAGGCGAATCTCTTCCACTAGCAAGTACATAAAGCTTAAACTGGGAACGACTAACAAGTTAGTTTTTTTGCTGTTCAACAGCATGCTATTCTTTTATAAGAAAAAACACATGTGCTTTTCTACCCCGTATAACTTTTTATTACGGTGCGGTACCAAAAGCTCTTATAGCAGAAATGGTCTTTTTGTCAATGGGGGTACTCGCATCAGCCGGGTAGGCAAACTAAGTACCTTTCGTTAGTAAAGCTGCGGCACAGTTTACAACCACGTAAAATTTTTATATAAACCTTAGACTGCAGATTATTGGGAGCGCCTGCAGACGGGACGAAAGTCTGTGGCACTTTTAGTGAGCTCGCGCTAAGGGTTAAGTTGCCCCCCCCCCCCACTACTACTCGTATTACCGGCTTACGGACAGCCAGTTTCGGTTAGATACTAGGTAAATTTGAATTATTTTTTAAAAAAAAAATTATACAACTTCTCAGACGGTGCGAGCAGATTTGAGACATCCACTTCCCGGTTTAACTTTAACCTACAAGAAACCTCTTTGGGACCACTTTTTTTTACAAAAAAAAACTTTAGCCTAGACTTGAAGTGCTACGGGTACGCTCGTCGAACAATTACAATGGGACAAGCCGAACACGACAGGTGCCTTAAAAGCCTCTTCTCTCGGGGCAGGCAAAACACTTCTCGATACCAACTTCTTTATATTTTTTTAAGGGGTTGCGTTCTTCGTAAAAAACATAGTCACCTTTTGAAGTTAAAAAGGCTACTACCTGCCTTTAAGATTATGGTTTTAAACCAAAGCGTAACTCCGCAGCAAAAAACCAGAGCTGGTCAAGGTGTATCGCAAAGCTTAGTTCTCTACCAAACGCTTAATGACTACTTTTTTAGTCCCTCCTTTTACTTTAATATTAATAAAGGATCCCGCTGGCTTTCTATGGAAGAGATTATAAACCACTTTCTTTTTTATTCGGAAGGGCCTTGCTTACCCCAAGGGTTTAGCCAGGGCTCTGTCGAGGCACCGAAAGGCCATTTGGGGGTGTCCGTAATCTCCAATGGTAGTAACAAACCCGTGAGAGCCCGTATAAGAAGCTCTATTTTAGTCATGGCCGGACACGTCAATAGCCTAGTTCAGGGCGTGGGGCTCGGGGACTTTGTAGTTATTGTATCCGCAAGCAACATTGTTGTGGGCGAAATAGATAGGTAACCCCCACCCACCCGCATTTGTCTAATTTAAAACACGTCGATTTTGTTTACCAAACGCACTCTGGGGGGATCAGGTTCTTTAAGAGTCCCCTGTGAAACCGTACCTAGCAACCTTTTAACAAACGCTTCGACTTACGCAACACGACTAAAGCCTTACACCATGCGTAATCAGGCGGCCAATTTCCAAACAGAGACCCCCAAAGCGTGCTCTGATTGAGTTGTTTACTACTCTTCCGTGACAGAAGTCTGGGGTTTTTTTTTTATTCTTTTACTTTATCGCCCTTTTCTTCTTCTTCTACTTTACCTTACCTAAGTCGATACCGCACTACCGCCTTAACACAAATTTCGCAACGCCGGTAAGCCAACTTTCTAGTTTCATCTCCTGCGGCGCCCCCCTTTTCCTGATTTTTACTATTTTGTACGAGTCAGTTTATCTCCTTTTCACAAATGGGAACCCCCCTGTTAAGATGCTGCCATTATTTTTGATAGAGGGGCGTCAGTGAAAGTGGGGCTACAGGTTAAACTTTGCAGGTTTATTAGAGTACTCCAATTTACAAAAAGTTGCAGGTAACTCGGTACACACCAGGTTGCCCTCCTTGGGGGCCCACACCACCGTGGACTTTTACCAAAAACTGAATAGTCTTTTTGTTACAGAGTTTTTAAACAACGGCCTTCGAATAAGAACAGAACCTCTTAAAGGTAACGGGAGCGGCTTTTCTTTGCGAGAATTTAATTTTTTAAATAACCTAGCCCATCAAAAAAAGTTGAGGTCAGTAAGGCGTCTTTTGCAAGCAACTTGGCCACGACGTTTCTACTGTTTAAAATCGAAGAAACGAATAAACGCGTTATTACGGCTACGTGGTCCGATGTTATCAGGGGGTTATACTCAAAAATAAGAACTTTCTTGGACATAATGCTTGCGTTAGCGGCAGCACTTGTTGAGTTACCCCTACTCTTGCCAGAGCACTTTGTCACAGACCGCACTAATTGACAGGGCTTTGTTCTTATGATGAAGGATAACAACGGCAATACGTTTTCAGGCGCCCCAGCTAGAAGGTTTTCGTTAACAACAGGAGGTCAGGGCGAGGGGGGATACCGAGGTTGCGCATCAAAGGACTGGCCTACTTGGTTAGGTTACACGTAACTTCACGAGCAGAAAAAGTCGCTAAAGACCGCACTTAAAATAGCCAACGTTAACTTATTTGCTTGGGAGAGTTACCGCCCCGGAGGTATAAGCCCGTTCCAGCATTCTCTCTTAGTGAGCTCAAACGAACGCCCCCTCCTTAGAACTTTTTGAACGTCCTTGATACCCGATTGCCTGAAGGCCGGAGGATTTGGGGTGCTCCTTCACACTTAATTGGGTTGCGGCCCACACTGGCTTAGATTCCTTCGAGTTCAGGTCCGAGCCTCTGCACATGAGTGGCTGCGGAGATTGTAAGCGCTTTGGTATATATGCACATTTGCCAGAACTAAGGTTCATAGCAAGAAGTTTCCGCAGCCCCCCCCGGTAACGCCTTTCTTTCATTTCACTTCAGCAGACGGTTGGAGATTGGTAAGCCGACTTAATCTCCCAATGTTTGGGGTACGCTTCGAGGAGTTACCCTCTCCGTACAAGGTCAAGAACCTGTCAGAAATCCTATCTAGTCTGGCCGAGTTTACTTACGATCCTTCAGAATTGGCCGATCACGGCGAGCTACCAGATTTAGAAGTTCGTAGGTTAGGAAAACAAGGTCTCGATTTTACCTACGATCCTTCAGAACCGACCGATCACGGCGGGCTACCGGATTTAAAAGTTCGTAGGTTAGGGAAACAAGGCCTTAAAAGAAACGACCCCTCAAATCTGGCCGACCGCGACAGCCTATTAGATCCAGAAGTTTGTAAATGAGAAAAACAGGGCACTAAAAAGAATAACTACTAAAAAAGCAGTAAGGGTAGGCGGGGTTTTTTAAAAAACCCCGCCTACCCTTACTGCTTTTTTAGTAGTT
>ENA-ORDA01002977-ORDA01002977.1-marine-metagenome-genome-assembly--contig:-NODE-2977-length-12269-cov-2.105069_pt1 | contig 12269 bp, 9 predicted proteins | sample MGYA00237778_ERZ508506 | MGnify/ENA primary metagenome ERZ508506 (study PRJEB26177, sample SAMN06267891) | marine metagenome | isolation source: Monterey Bay, California, USA | place: Pacific...
AAAATCGAAATTATTGGGATTAGGAGAAAATTTAAACACAAGTATTGTTGTTATTGGCAAACCTAACACTTCTATAGAAATAACAGCTGATACAAAAAAACCACTGGAAATATCAATAAATGGAGACAGTGATAATAAACTATTACAAAGTTATCTTCGCTACAGAAACACCACTTTGATGGAGTTTCAAAAGCTTGTTCAACTTCCGAGATCTGAAGAAAACAATATTAAGATTGCAAACATTCAAAAAAAGTATGAAAAATATTTTCGCGACTTAATAATAAACAATCAAAATTCTCAGGCTATAGTAATGACGCTTTTTGAAATTTCTGATCCGACTAAACAAAAAGAAGAGTTATTGATTATAAAAAAGAAGACTATACGCAGATTGCAAAAGACCTGGATATCGTATTTGATACCCTTGGAAAAGACTATACACTAGAAGCCTTTAAAGTCATTAAAAAAGGCGGCATAGTGGTAAGTGTAGTGGGTCCTTTAGACGAAGAAAGTGCTCAAATGTTTGGAATGAACGACTATCAGTTACCCGAAGAACTAGCCGCAGTAAGTAAAGATAAAGAAGCCACCTACAAATTTGTTTTCATGCATCCCAATGGAGCCCATTTAGGAATCATTAAATCATTGGTTGAGGACGAAAAGATTAAACCCATCATCGATAAAGTCTACCCCTTTTCCGAGAGTATAGACGCCTTTCTGCATCTTGCATCAGGCAGGGCAAAAGGCAAAATTATTATAAAAGTCAACGAAGGATTATCCCACTAAAAATAGGATAAATAGCGGCTCGGGGTTCAACTCAAACCGCTATTTCTTTGGGCTAGCACAAGTCTCATTTTATAGGACGTTTGGCTCCTCATGGGCTGCATCGCACCATTTCAATGCTTCTAGCTAAAAAAAATAAAACAAATAGCTAAGGACAAGTTGCCTACTTTTGTCCACACAAAATACTCTTGCCTCTTAAAGTAAGGCAAGTCTAATAAATCAAAAATAACATATGAAAAAATTTGTACTTTTACTCTCATTAAGCATTGGTCTGGCCAATCTGTTTGGACAGGATTGGACCACATGCGGTGCAACAGCCGGCTTGTTAAATGGAAACTCAACAGGCATTAAGCGAAACGATACTACCGCTGCACCTAAATACGCTACAGCTCCGTCTATGACCGGGACAGACATTAGAACTGAATTTTTAATTGTACGAAGCGATAGCATGGCTTCGGATAGTTTGGGGAATACCATAATCAAGTCTAGTAGCACTGGCATTTTTCAGCCTTCCACAATAGCAGCTCTTGGAATAAACGATACGTTTTGGCTTATTCCAGTTACCTATGACCTTTATCAATGGAAGGTTTTTGTCCAATCAATACTTAATGAGTCGCTCCCATTCATCGGGTCATGCTGTGGGATTCTTGACAATACAGCGGCGATTCCGGGTGTTTGTGATACTCTAATTGCAGCTGGGTTCTATGATAGTACCGACGTTAAAACACTTAAGGATATTATGGTAATCACTGATATTTATGAAGGGTACACAAGATATGCCAGATCTTTGCGTGGATTAAAGAATTTATGGGTTAATATGAATGGTTCCTTAGGGACTCTTGAGAGTATTGGCTGCACTGGTGGAGTAAAAGCATTGTGCTACGCGTTCGATTCCTCCTCCTCCAACCATGACGAGTACGTTGTGATTAAAAGTTGCGAGGATACACGTGCTGCTATTTCAGAAACAGCATGTGATAGCTATGTATCGCCCAGTGGTAAAATTTGGAACAGTTCCAATACTTATTTAGATACAATACCCAATGCCGCGAAATGCGACTCTGTGATAACTATTAACTTAACCATTGTAAGTATTGACTCATCCGTAACACAAGCCGGAGCATTATTAACAGCCAACCAAGCTGGAGCAAGCTATCAGTGGTTAGATTGTCCAGAAATAACTCCCATAGATGGAGCAACCAGTCAAACATTTGAAGCGACCAGCAATGGAGCGTATGCTGTACGTATATCCAATAGCGGTTGTGCAGATACCTCGGCTTGTTATACCGTAAGCGGAGTGGGAATACTCAACAACGATTTTGGCGCTAATTTCCAAGTTTATCCCAATCCCACCGATGGCAACTTTTCCATAGATCTAGGAACGAACTATCCAAGCATACAGGTTTCAGTGAAGGCAATGAATGGCGAGACCGTTCAATCCCATAGCTATCGTCAGAGTCAACGTTTAAACCTGAGTATTCAGGGAGCAGCCGGAGTTTATTTAGTGCAAATCGAATCGGAAGGCAAGAAAGCCCAAGTGCGATTGGTGAAAAAATAAGCATTTATCTTTCTCTATTTTCTTAAAAAATAAGAAAAGTACCCAGTTCCCCGCTGTTAATCTAATTTTTATATATCCTAGACGGTTAAAATACGTGAATGATAGGAAGATAGGATTATTAAATTAAATTTGTATACTTGATCCTGAAAATGAAAATGATTCTAGGGCTAATGATTCTATTTAGCCTGAGCTCCTGTTTCGAAATTATTGAAGAATTGGACCTCAAAAAAGATCATTCTGGAGATTTTACCTATACCCTAAATATGAGCTCAAGTAGACTGGAGTTAAATACCCTCTTAAAACTCGATTCATTTAAGGGAAGAGCCATTCCATCACCCAAAAACATCACCGCCGATATGGATAAAGCCATCCTCCTAATCCGGCAAAGTGCAGGAATAAATAAAGCCGTATATACCAAAAATTGGGAAGATTATATTTTTGAATTTAAGATTAGTTTCGATAGCCTAGCGGCCTTAGATCGTGCCTTAAACCAGACCTATCAAAAGCTAAGTAAATCAAAAGAACCCTTAAAAGATCGGTTGCTTATGACCAATGGAATGTTAAAAAGGACCTCCCGCCTCAATCGCCTAAGTTGGTTTAAAAAATTAAACAGCAAAGAAATTCAAGATCTATCAAAAGCAAATTATACCTGTGTTTATAGGTTCCAAGAAATGATAAAAAGCCAGAGCAATACCCATACAAACACCTCAAAAAATGGAATGGCTTTACTGTTAAAATCAGATATTAAATCACTGCTTAATCAGCAAAAATCAATCGCAAATACAATCAAATTTTAAATATGAATAGAACACTAATCCTTTTGTTTTTAAGCGCCGCATTTAGCTATACAGCTCATGCGCAAAGCCTCATTAATCAAGTGCCAGCCAATGCAAGCATGGTCATGGAAATGAACCTTAAGTCTATTAAAATCCATATGGGTGACAAAGTAAGCAGCCTCGATAAAGACATGAGTTTGTCTTTTTTTAAGTATCGATCCATGCCATTTGCAAAGCTATTTAACTCTTCCCAATCTGGAATGAGCATGAATAAAAAAGCCTATTTTTTTATGCATGAAGGCAATACATACTGGGCTTTACCTTTAGAAGACTCCCGTTTATTTAAAACCAGAATCCAAGAAGTAGCAGCATCTAGCCGCTACGCATCTAATAAGCAGAATTTTAAATTTAAAACAGCCAAAGGTGCAGAAACGCTGTTTGATGAAAATTATGGAGTGGTCATAAAAGATAATACAGCCATTCTAACCAAAGGCTCTCGTGTAAATACCTACAACTCCTACGGAGGGAACTATCAGTTAAAGGATGCCTTGAGAGCGTTCATGAGAGATCAAGGAATTACAGATAAGGATCAAGAAGTGAGCCTGGCAATCAAAGAAAAAATAGAAGAATTAATTGCCAATCACGACAAAGAACTTGTAGAAACGAAGAAACAGGAATCACAAGAGAGAATTGCAGAGCTTGAACGAATGGATAGGACTAACTTAGATATGGCCACAGATGAAGCTATTGATGAAGTGGCAGTAGAGGCCGCTGCAGAAGCGGTTGAGGAAGCAACGGAAGAATATTACGAAGAGTATGATATGGTGGAAGAGGCCGCAGAAGAGGTCTTAGATATGGACGAAATTAATGCTCCTACTTACCGTTACGATTGGAGTCACCCCTGTATACAGGCTTTTGATGCAGCATGGGAACAATACAAACTAAGAAAAAAAGAAAGCGCATATGATTTGCAAATAGAAGAAATGACCAGGCGGGCACTGCAATTTATGAATCAGAACGAGGGAAATTCCATCCTTTCAAACAACCAATTCACCAGCGATTTCTCCAGTACCCACGATATGGGTGTTTGGATATCAGAAATCTTTCCGTTTCAATTCAGCGATATGGTTAATAAAGGCATGAATAAGATGTTGCATTGGCCAGAGATGAATTCATTATTGAGCGGCAACCATGGGGTAGTGTACATGGATGTAAAGGATCAATCCATTGATATAGTAGGGAGCCAATCGACGGGTAAGGTGTGGAGCAAATACCAAATGATGAATTCTCGTCCCGTCAATAAAAAGATCATTAAATACCTTCCCAAAACAACCTTTGGAGTATATGCCATGAATATAAATCAGAATGAAATGTATGATATGTATTATGATTTTTCAAAGAAAATGATTGCAACTCTTCAGCCAAGAAGAGGCATGGATTACTCGGCCATGGTAGACTTGTTTGACATGTTTATTAACAAGGACATGCTCTTAAACACCCTATCGGGAGATGCCATTGTTGCACTCACGGGAACCACCAAAATGATATCAAGCAAGCGGAAATATAGATTTGATTCTAGCGCTTTTAAAAGAACTTGGCAAATGGTTCCCGATACCTCAGTAATTCCAGAAATGATGAGCGTTTTCACCATTAAAAATCAAGCTAATTTGGAAAAACTTTTGGCTACACTCATTAAATTAAAAGTACTTAAAAAGAAGGGCAAGAACTATTTTATTGATATGGATAGTAGATACAAGAGTTATGGCAAAAGAAAAGAAGATCCATTAAAGACCATGTGGACTATGGGTATAGAAAAAAACATGTTCTTTATAACCAATAGTAGGGAAGTGCAACAGAACAAAGGCTTGATTAAACACGGTGCAAAAAAGGAAATGAACAAGGAGATATGCACCTTGTTAAAGAAGGAAGGCAACTTTTTTTATTGGGCGCATGAAACGGGCATGAATGCCATTCCTTGGGAGGATATGGGGTCTAAAAGAACCATGCAAAGTGCCATGATGAGTGCCAACTATTTTAAATCAGCCAAAATGGTATCGAAGCAAACGGGCAAAAACTCTTACGCCATAAACGCCAGTTTTAATTTTAACGAGCAGAAAAAAGAAAATGCGGTGCTTCAACTCATAGAAATGGTTCAAAAAATGAATGAAAGGTTCTAAAAAGAAACTCATTGGGATCTTTGGATTGGCTTGCGCAGCCATACTGGCTCTGAGCATTTATCTAAATGCAAAGGCAAAAGACAGCCGTGCGCTGGCGCAATACATTCCGCCCTCTGCCTACCTGGTTCGAATAAATACTCAAAAGGCTCTTAGGCTCGCCTATGCCTTAAGAAAAGATAGCTTTGCCAAGCAGCAAGCCTCCTCTAGGTGGGCTGCCTTATTTAATGATAGCACAAAAACGGGCATCGATTTTTTAGTGGATCCCTGGGTGTTTGGCGATTCTTCGAGCACACACCTGGCCTTTCAATTAAAATCTGTTTCGAACTTTGTGCAGTGGATGAAGGATGTGGCTGATACTACTTTTTTCGTCCAAAAAATTCAGGTTTTTCAAGCCAAAGAAAGTGGGGTTACCTTTTTTACCAATGGTTCTAAAGTAGCCATGCTAAGTTTGGCTCCATTGTCCATAGCATTAAAAACAGGAACGGCCTTTTACAGCCAAAAAAACAGACCGGCTAAACGCCTGGAAAACGAGGACGGTTTGGCTCGTTTATGGCTCAGTAAACCCTTAAAATGGGGCCACTTCATTACCCTCAGAGATTCCTCTTTAATCTTAAATGTAACAGAAAATACCCTTACCATAAATCCTCAAAATACAGTGGATATGAGCAGTGAATTTTCCTTAGGGTTTCGCTTAAATCAAGAAAAATGGAGCCAAATGAAAAGGAGTCCATCTCTTAATAATGCACTAAAGATTTTAGGATTGCAGCGGCTTAAAATAGCCCAAGAAAGTCCCTTTTTGCAGGTTTCTGTAAAGGATACCTTTCACAAGGTAAGTACATCTTATTCCTATGAATTTGATGATGATTTTAATAAGGTTAAAGTGGCTAAGACCAGCATAAAAGTAGTTCCTAATATTGCTATTACGTTCCGTTTTAAGAGCAAGCAAGACCGGATTGCTTTTGGTAAAACAAATCAACTAAGCCAATACAAACACGATTTTCTGCGGCTTTCTTCTGGAGAAAAATGGCTTCAGTTTGGCATGAAAAGAGGAGATACAGCGCAATTATTGGTAGAGCATTTGGTGTTGCACAGGCAAGCGCTAAAAGAAACCTTGGCTCATACTAAATCCTTCAGTCGAATTAAATGGGGTATGCTTGAGGACCTCAATGAGCTTATTTATGTTAATAGGCCCAATACGGGAACTTATCTCCGCTTAAATACCAAAAAACATCCCATTCATTGGCTAAGAACTGTCGATTTATACCCCTAAAATGGAGGTATGTATAGATGACTGATACAAACGTTTGGACCCGTGTATTTTCAAATCAAAATTTGCTTATTTAATAACTATTCTTCACTTTGCCAGTTCCATAACACTTTCTACATTCTGACCATCCATTAACACAACTGGATACACGGCATTGTTTTCTGGTTACATTCTTATTGCCGTGATAGCTTTCATTATAGCCGTATCCTCGGCATCCAGAACATTTTACCCATCCTAGTTTTGTCTCATTGTAATTTTTCCAACCACTGTACCCTTTCCATATTGTAAAACGTTGGCTTTGACTGCATTTAGAACATGATTTGTATTGAGGCCTTTGGGTCTGACGAGAAGAATTACTATACGAGTTTGAAGAAGACTCATTATCGTACTTGTTCCTTTCTTTTATTGGACTATTTTTACTTTTAGTATAGCACCTTTTAGAGCAATAAAATTTCCCTATGTGTTTATCAAAATAAGCCTTCTTTTTACTATCGTTTTCTAAATATAAGTGAATATATTTTTTTAAGTAATACTCTCTATTACTTAACTTATATTTACCGTAATAAGCATCGTGCAGATGTATATTTTTCCAACAATTGCTGCAAGTTACTGTGTAATTAGAAAGGGTAATATAACTTAATTCATTTTTAGTTTCGTCAGATTTTCTTTTTAGATATGTTAAGATGCCATCTAAGGTAGTATCAAAATCGGCATCCTTAAACTCTGGGATAGAAAGATCATGCTTAAGGCTAATTTCTTTACCATCTATTACTTTTATTTTTGTTGATTTTGAATAATACAAAAACCCAGATTGTATCTTCTGGAATATGGAATAGTCGTTGTCATCTAAGTACCTCGACTGGATTTGATTAATATTTTTTTGCCTTTCTTCAGGGATTTCATAATGATAATTATATTTCCATATTTCTTTAGATTGATCTTCCTTATAAGTAATCCTATTTAATGTAACATATCTGGATTCATAATTATAGTCTGCATACAGATCGACTTTTCCGTCTGATGTATATCTTGTTAGGGTACCATTGTATTTCTCTTTACCAAAATGTGTTAGGGTTGATGGGGTGTCAATTTCTAAATTATATTCTCTTGCAAGAGAAGAATCAACCATTCGGAATTCTCTTACCAAACCGGAGGGAATACCCCTTTTGTACTCAATCAATCTGTAATAAGTATGTTTAGTACTATTGTATTCATTACTTACAATTCTATGTTTGTTTATTTGATTTTCACCAAGGTACTCAATCCATCTACCATCTTTTTGGGCTTTCCTTGTGACTTCATTAAATGCCTGACCTGGTGAGCTAAATTCACTTTGGCAAGAAAAAAGAGTCAAAGAAATAATAATGAATGTAATTCCTACTCTCACGTTTAAATATTAACGAATCAAAAATAGCAAATTTTACTCTGGGGGCAATGTAGGGGGCAACTTTTCTTTATTTTAGTTCTTCGTTCTTGACTCTTAAAACTAAAAAACCCCCATGCTTAGTGGGGGTTTTAGGTTAAATCGAAAAAAGTCAATTTTTTTCTTTGTGGAGCCGGAGGGAATTGAACCCTCGTCCGGAGAAGCGAACATCAAGCGCTTTCTACATGTTTAGCTTAGTTTAATAGAGCAGTGCAAGGAACTAAGCTATCCTTAACCCTGCCCTTACCGACCTAATAATGTTCAACTCAATCGATATCGGAAGAACATACCCATGCGTGTCGACTGTCTCGATTCACCAACGGCACAGACAGAGCCGGTGGAGACAGATGGTAATGTACCTAATCACTCCGGATTAGGCAGCCATTGCAAAATTACTTTCGCCTCTTAAAAATGATGTATCGTTTTATTAAAGTGAAACCATACAAATCACTACATGCTTACACCGAATCCAACAACCCGTCAAATCCGATCGGCCCCAAAGAACTGGCCACAAAAATACGATTAATCTGTCCCTATTTAGTTATCGGAGGTCTTTAATCTTTTAAGAATCGCCTCAATCTGTTCAGGAAACTCCTTCAAGAAATCTGGCAATGCACTCACCTGTGTATCAATTTTAAAGGTTTGTGTTCCCCCATTATACTGAATAATTTGAACTAAATATCCGCATTGGTCTGCACAATCAGGGCAGCCAAAATCTTGGCTCTTCATATCAAACAATTCTGTTGGAATAATTCCATTAATCTCATTGGCCACATCACATTCCCCCTGACTTAATCTCTCTGAAAAATCGACTGACTTAAGACCCTTACGAATAAAATTATTACTCCTATCTGCGCTTGCATCATATACATTAGGGCCTATTCGATACAAACTCACGCAATTGCCCTCGCAATGCCCACAAAAGCTACCAAATACAATATCCGGAGCAATAGGTTTAGGACCCTCACTTACCACATCTGCATCGTTCAAGGTTTCCTCTACCATGGAGGAGGGCTGAACATTTGATTTCTTTTGAGTATTGCAAGCAAAAACAGCTACAATCGATAATGTTATTAGAACTAATCTCATGAAGCAAAGATACGTCCAAATAAAAAAGGTCGGACGTTTTTGGAAAAATCCTGTATGTGTAAGGATTTGGCCTCCTAAAATACGCAACCGTCTAACGTCTCACCCGAGGGTAAAATCTCCGCTTTACAGCAGGTAAAAAAGCCTGGTTTTGCATATTAGGGTTAACCGGTAATTTAAAAATGTTGATTTTTCAAATCAGCGCCGACCTTTAGAACAAAGGTACTTTAAACCCGAAAAAAGACGAGGGCTTAAACCCCTTTTTTTGTAAAATTATTGGATGGGGTATTTTAAATGTGCCGTTAAACGAGTTCCCACTCCATCATCTGCCGATCCGACCTTGTAGTCTACTCTATTAATGGGCAATTGGCCTGCCAAGAACTTTTGGCCGTCTCCAGTTACCACACTTGCGTTAATTTCTACGGACTTGGTCACCGATTTCATGGTGAAATCTCCCTTAATGGTATAACTCCCATCGGCATTTTTAACAGCGGAGCTAGATTTAAACCGAATCTCAGGGTATTTGTCCACCTCAAAAAAGTCCTCGTTTTTTAAATGCTTATCCCGACCTGGATCTCCAGTTTGAATTGTATTTGCTTTGATGCAAATATCTATGCGTGTTTTACTCAAATCCGACTCATCAAAAACAACCGTTCCCTTAGGGTTTGCAAATGACCCTGTGGCAGACTCATCTTCCATGCTAAACGCGACCTGATGGTCTGCAATAGATGGATCCGTATACTTTTTAAATGAGAGTAAAGAGAGGATTGCGATAGACGCAAGACTGGAAAACAATAACTTCATAATCAAAGATACATTCAAAATTATAATCGCCTCTTCCACGAATGCTATTATTACTTATTTCTGATATTCGGGAATATGTATCTTTGCCCGAGATGAAAATCTTATTTCTACGATTTAGTTCCATTGGCGATGTGGTAATTACCTCAACCATTGTGCGCTGCGTAAGAAATAAATATCCCAATGCTTTTTTAGGCTTTGCAAGCAAAAAAGCATTTTCTTCCTTGGTTCAGCATAATCCACACCTAAACAAAGTACATCTATTGGATGATTCCTTTGATACCTTAGCACAGGAGATTAAAGCGGAAGAATACACTCATGTGATTGATCTACACAAAAATCTGCGAACAAAACGCCTAAAACGTTCCATTCCGAAGGCTCAATGGTTTACATATGATAAACTTAACTGGCAAAAATGGCTCCTGGTTCGCCTTAAAATCAATAAACTTCCCGGTACGCATATTGTTGATCGGTACTTTGAAGCAATAGCCAAGTTAAATGTACTTTACGATGGATTGGGGATGGATTTTTACTTTCCGCCGTCTTTTACGTTAAAATCAAGCATTGCACTGCCCATTTCGTATACTGTTTTTGCCATTGGCGGAACCTATGCTACGAAACGATTACCCATGGATAAAATAAAGGAACTTGCCTCTGTAATAACAGGTCCTTTAGTTTTAATTGGAGGAGCAAAGGATTGGGAGCGCAGCAAACATATCACAGGTGACAAATTAGTAAACCTTTGCGGGCAATTGGATCTCATAGAATCGGCTCATGTTGTAAAGCAATCCAATAAGGTCATTGCCCACGACAGCGGCTTTATGCATATTGCTTCAGCCCTAAACAAACCCCTCCTGAGTATTTGGGGAAATACGGTTCCCGATTTTGGCTTTTATCCTCTCTTAAAAGAGCATTCAGCTCCAGCTATGATCATAGAAAAGGGTTCTGATTTGAGCTGTCGCCCTTGCAGTAAATTGGGTTACGATGCCTGTCCAAAAGGACATTTTAAATGTATGAATCACTCCACGGATGAAATCTTAAAAAAGCTTAATGCTTTAGCTGAATAATCTGAGTTCCTAGATTCGATTTTAACAAATAACTCGTGCCTGGCAAATGGCTTAAATCCATGCTTGTACGGCTCGTATTTGCCTCTTGAGTAAACACTTTCTGTCCATTCAATCGATACACTTCTAGCATCCCCAAATCCTGACCTGAGTTCGACTCAAGATAAACCATACCTGAACTGGGGTTGGGGTATACTTTAACCTCTAAAGATCTTACAATACGCTGCGCCGTGTTTTCATCATGAACCAATACGCGAGTCATATTTGAGGTATACACAAAATTCTTGTTGTCAAAATCTACGGTAGCCCTATTTGTTAATACAGTACCATGAGGCATTAGAACTTTGCCTTTATTATTTTTTGAAAGCACGAGTTCAAACTCAATGCTTGCTGTACTCCTTGACGGAATAGCTTCGCGATCGGCCAAATTTGCATCTGGTATTTCCACGACTAAAACTCTTCCTACACTCCAACGTTTCACATGTGGATGACTGAAATACGTCAAATTTGCATCCATCAATTTATAATCGGCATCCAGAGTATCTATAAAAACAACGCGTTTTACAACTCCACCTGTTGCATTTACACATTGTATATTGTAGCCAATGATATCGTCTGTAATCGATGATGTATCGCCGGTTATTGCTTTTTTAAATACTTTACCCTCACTGCCATTCATCGGTCCGGCTTCCACTTCATCCGTATTGTCCTCTAAATCTGCATCGCTTTGGTTTAATAAACTTCCCATTGAAACACTCACGGGATATGTACTGGTTTCTTGGGCATCTGCCGGTATATTTAAATAGGCATTGATGAGCATTGATTGGCGCGGCTTTAAATCTAGGATAGTATAGGTGGCTTTATTTCCAACATAATTGCTTGCCTGGGGCTCTGAACTGAAATTAGAAAGTTTTGAATCGTGCGTAATCTCTACTACGGAACCGTTAATGGTCTTACTCCCACTATTATATACTCGAACAGAAACATGTGTTCGATCTCCTGCAGTTATTTTATTAATGGTACTTACCCTCGCTTTTAAACTGGCATCCGTTAGATTTGGTTGTATGTTCAAACCAATGTCGCTAAGGCTGTATTCCCCAGCTTGTATTCCTATATAGGAAGAGGCAGGGCATAGCTTACTCCAATTTTTGCCGGCGGCAATGTTTAGAGAATGAACACCAGGTGTAAGGGTGGCACTATAAATCCCATCTTCATTGGAATAAACAAACTTTTGCTCACCATTAATATCCGTAAATAGCAAGGTAACATCAGGAAGCACTTGTTCCCCTAAATCTCGCACACAGTTATTATTCGCGTCGTAATAGATGGTTCCTGAGCCGTTA
>ENA-ORDA01002978-ORDA01002978.1-marine-metagenome-genome-assembly--contig:-NODE-2978-length-12266-cov-4.060136_pt1 | contig 12266 bp, 5 predicted proteins | sample MGYA00237778_ERZ508506 | MGnify/ENA primary metagenome ERZ508506 (study PRJEB26177, sample SAMN06267891) | marine metagenome | isolation source: Monterey Bay, California, USA | place: Pacific...
CATTAAAGACAGTTAAAGACTTAAAAAAAGAGGGAGTCCTATTAATATCGCAAAGAGTAACTAGAAAAAGTCAGCTAAAACGAAAAGTAAGTGGTGAATCAGGCTTCAGTGGTTCTTTCAAACCAGACTTTTCTTTTACGGAACAACTTAATCTAAATATTGAAACAAAAACAATTGAAATTGCGTCCATTAGTAATGAAGGTAATTCATTAGTTTATTTGCCAAATGAAAATGTACTTTTCACAGGAGCTATATACACCCATAAAAAGTACCCATATTTAGATTATAAGAATGGAGTTACCCTAGAGTCAATATTACGTAACATATCAAAAATTGGAGGTTTTGTCGATGAAAACACCATTATAGTTCCAGGAAAAGGAACTTTAGCTAATATGTTAGATCTAATAAATTATCGAAAAGTAATGACTAATATTACAAAACAACTAATGATAATGATTAAAAATGGGAATACTTTAGAAACTGTTTTAGCCAAGAAAAGTATTACCAATAATTTAGACTCTCGAGGGTTTGGCGATGGTTCTGTCACCACTGAAATGTTCCTAACTTCCTTATATGAAGAATTAATCTATCAATTAGGCCCTGTCGATACAAGAAGTCCTGAAGAAAGAGCAATGGAAAGATTAAAAGAAATGCAAAAAGAAAAAGAAAAGAAAAACTAATAAGTTTTACATAAAAAAAGCCCATGGAATACATGGGCTTTTTTTTGTGACTTTTTAATAACCTACACTCATAGCGAATAACTACCTTAAGTTTGTAAATTATAATTTAGTTTTCTACCTGAAATAAAATAGGTAAAGAATAGAGTACACCTACAGCTGTTCCTCGTTGTCTTCCTGGGACCATTTTTGGCAAGGCTTTCACAACCTTTACAGCCTCTTGCTCTAATTTCGGATGAGGAGCTCGTGCTCTAACATTGACTACATCTCCATTTTTATCAATTTTAAACTGAACAGCTATTCGTTGTCTACCCTCCAGTCCTAAATCGCCTGCAAGTTCTGTATTGAATTTCTTCTGAACAAATTTTTGAACTTTTTCAGACATACACTTCTTTTTTTCAGCATTGGATCTCTTTTTCTCACATCCAGGATAAACAGGTACATTTTCAATAACCGCAAATGGAACGTCTGCAATTTCTTCTTCCGCCTCTTCAATTTCATCAATTTCCATAATCTCTTCTTCCTGATTCACTTCAGCAGATTCAATTATTGTTTCTTCAATATCTGCTTCGTCTTCAATCACCTCAATAACTTCAGGAGCTGGTGGTGGTGGTGGTGGTGGTGGTGGTGGTATATTCATATCTGTGATAGGAATATCTTCTTCCAAATCATCACCTAGATTAAGCATATCTTGATTTATTTCAGCCTTTTCGTAGGTTTTATTTTCTATGGCTCTCCATGTAATAAAGAGCATTAATACCATTCCTAATTGGAAAAATATCATACTCCTACGATTTAGATCTGATTTTGGATTTTTTTTTGGTTCCATAAGGGTGTATTTAACTAGTTGCTAAAATATATAATTTCTTTAGTATATAAAAAAATTCAAGATGTAATTCTGTTTTTATAATTTCTAAAAAATAACAGCCCTAAACTAGCACCAAGTAAATCGGCTATTACATCTAGAACTTCTGCTCCTCTTGACGACACATAGAGTTCTTGAGTTACTTCAATTAGTATGCCATAAAATAAACAGACTGCCAGAATGAAAAATAAGACTATTGGTTTTATGTCATTTAAAACACTATTAACGTAAAATAACCATAAAAAGGTCAAAACTAAAAATATAACCACATGAACTAATTTATCTATTGGTATGAAAGTATCAAATAGTTTTGGAATCTCTTTGGTCGGCAGCAAAAAAATAATAGTTATGAATACAGAATAAAGGATACAGACAACAAGCAATTGTTTACTCTCCAATAAGCTCTTTATAGGATTCTGCATCTAATAGTTGATTAATTTCTTCCGGATTTGATATCTTAATTTTTATCATCCAACCTTCGCCATATGGGTCAGAATTTACTTTTTCAGGTTCTGATTCTAGACTTTCATTGAACTCAATTACTTCTCCAGATAAAGGAATAAATAAATCAGAGACTGTCTTTACGGCTTCCACTGTTCCAAAAACCTCATCTTTATTTAAAGTTTCATCTAAAGTCTCAACTTCAACATAAACGATATCTCCTAATTCACTTTGCGCAAAATCAGTTATTCCTACCGTAGCTATGTCGCCATCAACATTAATCCATTCATGGTCTTTTGTGTATTTTAAATTTGAAGGTGTATTCATCATAAATAATATAGGTTTTTATTAATTTCCAAAGTTATATCGCAAGGTAAACCCTCCTCTTATCGTAGTTTGTGGAAAAGCTGTTGAAATTGCATATTCCGAAAAAGAATGATCATAATAAAACAGTGCTGTTAAATTTTTACTCAACGCATAATCAACGGTTAATTGCGCTCCATAAATTGTTTGACCAGCTGTTGTTTGATTATTTGCAATATCAAGATATCTAATAATTGTTTTATTATCTCTTCTTGATAAATCTAACTTAAAGTTTAAATCACTTTTAAGTATTTGTTTCTTTCCACCAAAATTTGTGCCAATCCTTAAATCTTTTATCCGGTATCCCGCTCCAATCACTATTTCATTCCCTTGAATTTCTGTCAACAAATTATTTGCAAAACTTAATGACAATGCTCTGTCTTTTTTTAGTTCAAATAAAATATTTATTGAATTTTTCATTTCAAAATCAATTCTAATTAGTGGGGAAAATTGTTCTACTAAATTAACGTTGGTTAAAAGTGTTTTACTTTTGAAATTTCCCGACTGATCAGTATCCTGAGGATTATTGATATCAAAATCTAAATTGGTTCTAAATTGATTGACTGTATAGCCTGATCGATAACCGTGTTGCAATGAAAAACGTTTAAAGTACTTTTTAAACCAAGGAAATTTCATCAAGCCTGTATATTTTAAATCCCAATTTGGGATTGGAATATCTCTGAAAATACTTGTACTTTCTTTCTCAGGACTACTCCCTTTGTAAGCTGACAAGAACGCTGGCAATAAAACATCTTGGCTAGTTTTTCCAAAACCAACTGGATACCCGGTTTCAGGGTCTACTGGATACGTAGTAGTACCATAATACTTTTCAGCTAATCTTTTAGCTATTGTTAAACGATTGCTTCTAAAATCTTCAAATGGTTGAGAGGTAGTTTCATCACTAGTTGAAAACGCAGTCTTAATCAAGATAGTAGAAATATTGAAGTTACCAAAAACATTGGGAGTCAATGAACGATATAAATCGTTTTCTACTATATAATTTTCAGCATAATTTTCTGAATAAATTCTGCTAGCTGTTAAATCAATTTTTAAATCTTGAACAGGAATAAGATTTGCTTGAAAATCTAATTGAGTAGACTCTACTTCGGTATATTGCTCGTTAAATTCAGGGTATAATGTTAACCATCCATTTCTAGCTGCTAAATCTCTGATCTCTGCTTGACTTCCAAAAGTGAAGCCTGCAGTTGGCTTAAATGTCCCTGCAAGACCAACAGTAGGGGTATATCCCGGTAGAAATATTCCATTATTTTCTTGATAGTTAAACTGTACTTTTTTTACCATCGTAACTAAATCTATCAATACATTCATAGACTTTTCTCCAGTTGTGAGAGAAGTTGAGAACTCTGTCCCACCATTACCTCTTGTGTCTCCAGATTGATTTGCTACTCCTTTTTTTGAATTTTTATTTTGTTGCTTATCATCCTTCCCAGATTTTCCAAAAGATTTATCTCTATCATCTCTAGAGCTACTTTCTGTATCCTTTGAATTGGTTCCAGACGGAACAATTTTTTTACTTTTCTTTCTTTTTATGAGCCCAACATATTTATAAAGAGTTTTCATATCTAAACTCGAATTAATTCGGTGAGTTTGAGCATTTTGAACTGAGTTCCCTAGATTGTAAGACTGAGTAGTTCCATCCTCGTTAAGGATGGGAATATCTAGGAATAAATCACTACTTTTTTGCCATTGAAAATCTCCTGTATACGAGTATGTGGCTCTAATAAATTTCAAAAATGGCACTTTATTAAATGGGATGTCGTAATTAAGCTGAAGTGATTGAAAATGTTGATTTGGATCACCAATATCAAAAAACCCATCCCAGACTCCAATGGTATTATCTGTATTTCCAAAAATATCTATATAATTCTTAACAGTACGGTTATTGGTGGACGAAAAATTAAACCTTAATGATTTTGTTAGGTTATAATTAATCGTATACTGCCAGTCAAATAAGAAATTTCTTTGATACAGAGTGGGAACACCAATACTCGCTTCAGGTAAGTTTAACTCTCTAAACTTTTGTTCAGTGTACTGTCTATTATAGTTAGAGCCCACTGAAATATTTGTTGGTAGATAATTGAAATTAAAATCTTTTAATAATTTCCAATATTTACTTCTAAATATAGAGTCATTCTTTTTAAATGGCTCAACAGGTTTTGGTCGGAAGTTATAATTATAAGTACCACCTAATAATACACTTTGTTCTTTAGATTGTTTTACTTCAAAACTTCTATGATCTACTTGGTTGTAGGAATAAGAAAAGGTGAAGTTTTCGATATCATAAACTTTTGACTTGGAATTACCTACCTTATTTTTTCGAACTCCAATAAAATTTATACTTTGCCTTTTGGTATATTCCTCTGACTGCTCTTGAATTTCTTGACGCCTTTGAGAGTCTTGTTGATTATCAAGTCTTGTTTGAAGTTCTATATCCTGATATTCTTCGTCGTATTTTGGGGTTATTAGTTCTTCTGAACGACCATAATTAAATGGCAACTGAATTCCCCATTTTTGAGGTAACAGCTGTCCTAAATTAAAGTTTGTAACCAAACCATACTCTTGAACGTCTTCTAAACTTCTTTGATTTGGACCCTGTTCAATTGAGCCAAACCCAACAGTACTTTTACTACCAGACGCACTTACAGTTGCAAAATCTGCTAAATTGACATCCATACTAGCTATAGCAGCCCAACCCCCTTGATTGTCTAACTCTGTCATTCTTAACTCATTAAACCATGTTTCACCACAAATTTCACTAGTGGTATTATTACGAACACCAATCATTATAGTTCTTACATTACCAAAACTTGGATTACCTTTTATTCCTATTCTTAACTCATTTTCAGGACCAGAAAAGTTCGGATCTAATTCAGATTGCAAATAAAATGAAGTTTCATTTGGAATATTATTTTGATCCCCTAAAGCAAGTGCTTTTACCTGCTGTAATAATTCAAACGGAAGTAGAAGTCTATTTTCAATTGGCCATATATCTTCAGGAGACGAACTACCAAAAGTGGTAGGATTTAATGGTAGTTGAACTTCATAATAATTTTGAGATAAATCATTTCCCAATCTAACAAATGCAACCATATCGCCATCGGACAGCATAGCTTCGTTCTCAATAGATTCAGTATGAATAAACATCTCTAAGTTTTTATACTGCCTCATGTCTACATTAAAATTTTTGTAAACAGATCTTCCATCTTCTGGATCTAATCCGCAGGTTCTTAAAGATAACGACTGTTCGTTTTGACGGATTATATTATTATTATTATTAAGTTGTTCTCTGTATACACCTGGTGGTAAAACATAAGGAATAGGAGATCTATTTTCATTCTCTTCAATACTAACAGTAAAATTTTCAAATAAAGTATTCCCTGCCGTTGGATCTTGGGCATTTTCATCTAAAGCAACTTGATATCTTCTGTAATCTCCACGAATTAAATCTAATGTCCCAAATCGTAATATCATATCTTCTTCAAAATCGGATAAATACATACGCATAAATCGAATAGATCTAAAATCTGAAGCGCCATTTACTGATACATCTGGCTCACTTATAGGAACTTTAAATTGAACCCACCTTACAGGAATAATCTCGTTGTTTTGAAGGGTAACATTTATTTCTTTTGTATCGGTAATATAGTCACTGTTGGTAGCGTCCATTCCAGGATAAACATCGATGTTGTACTCAAAATAACTATCTACCGTATTCATCGTGTTATCTCGATTAATATCTTCCACATCAGGAAGAGGTGTTGAGCCTCTGTCAGTATTTGTTAAAATTTCTGGCGAATTTCCTTGAGTACCGTTATACTGGCTGTAACGTTGTACTAAATTTCCTTCTGCTTGTAAAAAATATTTATAATTATCCCCAGCGGGATCAGATAAACCAGAAAATTCAGGATATAATATTGCCTCTTCACCATCGTTCAGACCATCGTATCCAATATCTTGATTAATTCTTTCTTGTCCTTGTGTATCATAAACATAAAGCAATGACTGATTTGTGGGAACTTTACCATATGAGGTAGGTATCGTATTGGTATCAGATCCGTCCTCAGGTAGTCCGTTTTCGTACTGCTTTCTTCCGTCTTTTAAAACATCCTCAGAAATATTTCCTAAATTAAAGGTAATAGTACCACCATCACTTCCTGCTGTCTCATCGTATAAAAACGGATCCATAAGCCAAAATTGAATATATTCAACATTTGACCTTTCAAAATCAGTAGTGGTTAATTGTCTTATAATTCCACCAAAATTAGACCCAGGGTTCGGAATAGTGTTGGTTCCGTTTGCTGCTGGATTATAATTATATTGACCTCTCTCAGCTGGCGAAAAAGCAAGGTCTAAAGAAAATAATGCTTGTGTTTGACCTTGAATAATATCTTGATTTGGAAATATTTCATTTCTGAAAATTCTTCTAGTAAAAGGGGATGAAATATCGTCAATAGTTATTCCATCAGGTCTTTGGGAACTGTAAAATATTGGGTCAATGTTATACCAAGACAATTTTGCACGTCTATAGTTACTGGCTAAGTTTCCGTTACCTTGCTCACCTCCAAAACCGATAGGAGCACTTGATAAAAACCAAGTTAATGGAGAGCTTATATCAAAATTAGTTTGAGCCGCTTCAAAGTCATCGACGTACGCAGTTGTTTTGCCATTCAAATTTGAAACTTTTGGAGCACCAGGTAATAAATATGCAAATTCGCCTCTTAAAGAAAAAACGGACTCCACATCAGTATCTATGTTAGGAAGTTTGTTCACTAATCTAGAAAGAAAAGGAACTTCGGTAGAGTAATTAGCGTTCAAGCCAAAAATAGAATTATTGATTGGCTCCGAACTAAAAGAAGATTTTTGAGTTAAAGGTCTTTCGTTTAAATTTAAAAAAGTTGCTCCCATTTGGAACTTTTCATTAAAAATATGTTCAACATTTAAACCTGTAAACCTTTTGGTTTGTTGGCCAAATAAGGTGTTATTTTCAGTAGAAACAGAAATTGGTGTATTTGAATTTAATAACGAAGAATCTAAAATTTGAACCCTTCCTAATTGATAATTTACAGTATAGTCTACTCCTTCTACTAAAACTCGACCACCAGCAGTTACTGTTACAGAACCTTGTGGTATGTTGAATGCTCCAATAGGAATTCCGTCTGCACCCGTAGACTTATAGGTTCCTTTTAATTGAAACTTATTTTTATCACTTTCTTCTTGCTCTGCTATAGTTTTTGTTGATTCATAAAGCTTTTTAAAAACGAATTTGTTTTGATTTGCGTTATAAGTTAAAGGATTGTTGTAATCTTCAGAGGCGTTGGATGTATTTCCTAGCTTTTCAAATAAATGACTTCCAAAAGGCTCAATGTTTGTGAATATAATTCTTCCGTTTTGAGTATCTACCGTAATTCCTGGTGAAAAATCAAAAAACCCATCACCTCCTTGTTGTGGATCTCCATTAAAGTTCAATCGATCTAGATTAAAAACCTTTAATAATGGTGTGTTATCAACATCTGAGGGTAAATCCAACGCTGGATATTCGATACTTCCCTCTGCTGCTGTTATAAAATTTTGAGGGGAAGGATCTGTGTATAATATATTCAAATTAAATCCATCTCGTTCTAATTGAAAAGCTCCTAGAGGATAAATATTTTTCATCATAATATCCCAGATAGGTTCCTCTACATTGGTGATATTACTCTTTAATAATTTAACAACAAGGTTTTGAGGTATTCCTTCAATCGGTTCATCATCATCCTCACCAGGAATTGTTCCTCCCGATGCATCTACACCGTCACTAGAGAACTCTCCAACTTGATAAACAGTTCCGTTTACTGTAAATTGGAAAGCTACAGCCAATACTTCATCATTATTCAAACGCTGATTCAAAGAAATGTAACCTAGTTGGGTGTCTAATTTATATTCTCCAGTATTCAATTTTCTAGCGTTTTCTAAAGTCACATAATCTAACCCATCTCTAGTTTGAAGTCCACTAAAACCAGATTGTACTGTAGCTATATCTCGAATTGCAGGATTAAGTATCGAAGAATCATCACCTTCAATTCCGAGTGGGTTAAAATCGTTATTATCATTATCTGGATAAGCTCTAGTTGGAGCATTTATAAATCCCCCTGGAGGAAAGGGTAAGCCAATATTTTCTGGGTTTGACTCACCAATATCTTGCAATGCAACAATATTTCTTACATTGTCTGTTGCATTTGTTCTGTTTGTAACCCAAACTTCTGTTCTAGTAATTTGAATATTTGTATTAATAAATGGGTATTGCGCCAAAACTCTATCATAGTTATCTCTGAAGTAATGGGATAAAAAGAAATGTCTATTTTCATCATAATCCAAAGCAAAAATATCAAAATCGGTTATCGTTGCACCACCTTCAGCTACAACGGTTCTTGTTTCAGATTTTTGTTCAGAAAACACACCTGTGATAGTAGTTTTACCAAATTGCAGTTCTCCTTTAACACCAAATAAACTTTGAGCACCTTGAATTAAAGAACTATTTAGAGGCATACTAACGTTACCGACCTCAATTTTTCTAATTATATCATCTTCAATTGGAGTATATTCTAGTTTAATCTGATTTTGAAAATCAAAAGTAGATTGCGTATCATAGTTAGCAGTAATCTGAAGTCTTTCACCAATTTTTCCCAATAAACTCAGGCTAATTCTTTGATCAAAATCAAAAGATAAATTACTTCTATTTCTTGGCGAAAAAGACGGATTATCTTGTTTAGTATAAAGCATTCCTAAATCAATTTCAACGCTACCTTGAGGAATTATTTCTATGGTATTTCCCCCAAAAATAGATTCAAAAAAACTAGAATTAACATAAAAAGCGGGTAATAAGTTTTTTTGTAATTCTTCTGAGCCTTCTTTTCTGCCATCAGCAGCATCTATTTTATCTTTAAAATAAGATTTCATTTGCTGATTAAGAATTAAATCTCTATACTCTTCCGGTGTTAGAATTAATGGATAGGATATAGAGAAATCACCAACCATTTGAGAGTAAATATACATTTCTGTAATTGGATCGTAAGTATATAGGTCTTGGATACTAGTAGGAGTTGGTAGGTCCATCCTTCCCATAGTGCTGCCGGTGCTTGTTGAATCTTGAGAATAAGATGTGGCAAAAAATCCTAAAAGGACGCTTAAAACTAATATTTGCTTGAAAAAGCTATTTTTAAAATTGTATTTTTTTACTCCCAATTTTTTACAAATTTTTTAAAGCTAACTTTATGATGGTTTCTACAGAAGCATTTCCATCGTTTTTCACAATAGAATCACAAATTTTTTCTGCTTGTTTTCTTCCAAAACCTAGCGTCTCTAAAGCAGATAACGCCTCGTTTTTGTTAGTATTGTTTGAAACAACAGAAACCTCATCTAAGCCATAAACTTTTAATATTTTATCTTTTAAATCCAAAACGACTCTTTGAGCAGTTTTAGACCCAATTCCTTTTACTGACTGAATAGCTGCAAAATCATTTTGAGCTATCGCATCCTTGACCTGATCTGGTGTTAACGACGAAAGCATTGTTCTAGCTATACTTGCACCAACGCCGGATACAGATATTAACAACCTAAATATTTCTCTTTCAACCTTAGTTGAAAAACCAAATAATGTATGTGAATCTTCACGCACTTGTAAGTGTATAAATAACTTTACACTTTCGGTGTCAGAGAGGTTCGAAAATGTATGTAATGAGATATGCACAAAATACCCAACACCATTACAGTCTATAACTATATTAGTAGGGGTTTTTTCAACAAGTCTTCCCTGTAGATGGGTAATCATTGGCTATCGGTTGATGCCTCAAATATAGTATAAATATTTGCATCTACAATCCCTGAATATGCTAAAAACATTCTAGATTCAGCTTTTTTTCTTCTGCTTTTTAATCTTTTCTTTTTGCTGAGCATCAACTACTGCAACGGCTGCAATATTTACAATTTCCTCAACACTAGCTCCAAGCTGAAGAATATGAACAGCTTTTCTCATTCCAAGCATTATTGGTCCAATTGTTTCTACATTGTTCAATTCTTTTAAAAGCTTATAATTACTATTGGCAGAGTCTAAATTTGGGAAAATTAAAGCATTCACCTTTTTTCCAGCAAGTTTTGAAAATGGAAATGTTTTTTTTAATAAAGCACTATTTAAGGCAAAATCTGTCTGTAATTCACCGTCTACAATTGTTTCGGGACTAATTTTATGTAAATAGGAGACCGCTTCTCTTACCTTTATTGCCTCTGGGCTTTTTGATGATCCAAAATTAGCATAGGATATCATAGCTATTACTGGTTTAATGCCAAACATTTTCATTGTATAATTGGTCATTTGAGCAATATTTGCAAGTTCTTTTGCTGTAGGATTTATATTAATGGAGGTATCTGAAATGAACAGGGGGCCTCTATTAGTGAGCATTATATTTGTTGTTGCTATTTTGTTTACACCATCAAATTTTCCGATAGTTTCTAAAACTGGTTTTATAACAATAGGATATGCTCTAGAATAGCCAGAAATCATCGCATCGGCATCTCCAACATTTACCATCATAGATGCAAAATAATTTCTTTCTCTCATTAATTTTTCTGATGCATAAAGAGTTACTCCTTTTCTTTGCCTTTGAGACCAATAGATTTTTGCATATTCTTTAAGTTTGTGGTTTTGATCATCATTTTTTGGATCTAAAATTTCAATATCGGCATCAAAATCAATTTCTTTCATTAATTCTAAAATAATATCCTTCCTTCCTAATAAAATTGGGATACCAATACCTTCTTCAAAAATAATTTGAGCAGCTTTTAAAACATCTAAATGGTCTGCTTCAGCAAATACAATTCTTTTAGGGCTTGTTTTTGCTCTGTTAAACAACATTCGCAACATCTTGTTATCATTCCCCATTCGGGTATAAAGCTTTTCTTCATATTTATTCCAGTTATCTAAAGGTTCCTTTGCAACCCCACTAGCTACAGCTGCTTTTGCAACAGCAAGAGGAATAGTGCTAATTAATCTTGGATCAAAAGGTTTAGGAATTATATAATCTTTCCCAAAAATTAGTTTAGTTTCTCCGTATGCAATATTCACCTGTTCAGGCACAGGTTCTTTAGCTAATTTAGCTAATGCAAGTACCGAAGCCATCTTCATAGCTTCATTTATTTTTGTTGCTCTAACATCTAAAGCACCTCTAAAAATAAAAGGAAAACCCAGCACATTGTTCACTTGATTTGGATGGTCACTTCTTCCAGTAGCCATAATGATATCTTTTCTAGTCTTGATTGCTAGTTTATAGTTAATTTCAGGATTTGGATTTGCTAATGCAAATACTATCGGATTAGCTGCCATTGAAATCAACATTTCTGGGGTTAAAATATCTGCTATAGATAAGCCAACAAAAACATCTGCACCTTCGATTGCTTCCTCTAAAGAATGAATATCTTTTTTAGTTGCAAACTCTGCTTTTTCAATAGTTAAATCATCTCTATCTTTTCGGATAACACCTTTACTATCTAACATGATAATATTAGTTGCTTTTACCCCCAATGATTTGTATAGCTTTGTGCAAGATATTGCTGCTGCACCTGCACCGTTAATTACTATCGAAATATTTTCTAACTCCTTATTGGCAATCTCAACTGCATTTATAAGCGCTGCTGACGAAATGATTGCTGTACCGTGTTGATCATCATGCATCACAGGAATATCAAGCTCTTTCTTAAGCCTTCTTTCAATTTCAAATGCTTCAGGAGCTTTTATGTCTTCTAAATTTATACCTCCAAATGTGGGTGCTATATTCTTAACTGTATTAATAAAGTCCTCAACACTGTTTGCGTTAATTTCAATATCAAAAACGTCAATATCAGCAAATATCTTAAAAAGCAATCCTTTT
>ENA-ORDA01002982-ORDA01002982.1-marine-metagenome-genome-assembly--contig:-NODE-2982-length-12246-cov-3.429945_pt1 | contig 12246 bp, 9 predicted proteins | sample MGYA00237778_ERZ508506 | MGnify/ENA primary metagenome ERZ508506 (study PRJEB26177, sample SAMN06267891) | marine metagenome | isolation source: Monterey Bay, California, USA | place: Pacific...
CGAGCACTCACGCCATATTTTCCATTATCTCTTTTTTTATCAAAAAAAAGATGGCGGAGTCCGATTTTCCGTTTTTCCGTTCAAAAAAAAGAAAAATTGAAGAAGAAAATGAATTGGACGACCCACTTCTGGATTTACCGCTTGCAGAGAATCTGTTCCCAGACAGTCAACCTAGTGGGAGTCAAACAGTTGCGGCAGAAGTTTTTGACCTGACTCTTGTCGAACCAGAAAAAGAGAAAAATGAAGCTCTCGTCGTCTGGAAAAAACTAGAGCTCAAATTAAGAATAAAATCCGAAAAAAAATAATTCTATCTTATAGACTCTATAATATAGAGCGTCACTGAAATCAAGAAAGAAAAACAAAGCTGGAAGAAACTGTAGCTGATCGTTTGTATTTAATGATAAATACATTGAAAAATAAAATTTTGAGCGCAATTTTAAGCCTCGTTCTTTGCCTTTTTCCGCCTTTTTTTCGCCTTTTTCCGCCTTTTCCGCCTTTTTTTCAACCTTTAGGCGAAAACCTTGCCTTGACTGGCTTTTCAGCCTTTTCCGCCTTTCCGCCTAAAAAGGCGAAAACCTAACCTAACCTAACCTTAGCAAGGAAATTTTTTTCAGCCTTAACCTCCCTCACCTTAGCAGAAAATTTTTTTTCCAACCTTAACCTCCCTAACCTTGGAGTTTTCGCCTCCGATTTCGAACCCTGTACTCCAGCTTTCTCATCGTAAATTTTAAGAGAAAGAAAGTGTTTGATAAGTGATTCCTCCTCTTCTTTTTCCAAAATAAAATCGGCCAAAAATCCAAATTTTCGAAATTTGGCAATCTCTTATCATTTTGGGCTGCAAAGCAAAATTTGCTGTTCATCAGACAGATAGACTCGATCCGTCTTTTTTGAGGTCGTTCGTCCACAATCACGTACAATCCGAGTTACAAAACGGGTGCTTATTTGTAATCTCTTTATCTCATCGTTATTTGGAAAGAAGTCGCTTTGAATTGATCGTATGAACGAAGTCACTCCACGTTTCTTGAGCTTGATTCGTCGTTTTTGATACTCTTCCTTAATTTTTTCTTCAAACTGCTGCATCGACGTCGATTTCTTATGTGATTGATAAAACTTGCTGTTCGACTTCAACTCGCAAATCGACTTGCAATCAGCTTTCCATGACCTCCAAGTTCGCTCGGACAGCTCCTCTCCATGTTTCTTGCGATAAAATTCCGAAACTGTTGATCGACTTGCTCCCTTTTTAATCATTTCACAATAACGTTTTTTTCTTTGCCAAAGGTACTGAAACTCTCTTCTTGCCAGCCATGAATCATGGCCCATGATTGAACAGCTGTTTTTGAGAAGATAAGATATTATTTTCATTCAAAATAAACATTTTGAGCTTTATTCTCGAAAGATTTTACGCCTTTTTATAAACAACAAGAAAAAATAACATTTTAAAGCATTTATAGCTTGGTTTTGTGTACTAGAAGCCACTTTTTTGTCATTAATTAAATAGTCAATATATTTTTTTACATCTTCAAGATCACAGTCAGTAAATTCTTTTGGAAACACAAAATTTCCAAATTCTTTTAAAAAAGAAAGGTATGTTTTTATGGTGTTTAAACTATATCGTCTTCGTTTTAAGAACAATAGATATGCTTCTGGTATAGTAATTTTAGAAGATGTTTTTTTTTGTTTTACGGCTAAAGTTGTCTTTTGATTATTGCCTTTTAATCCATGAACGTTTAACCATGCCACACCTTTAAAAACAGTAAATAACAGCGTTAAATTAGTTTCAGTATTTTTTAAATACCAACATTTGTTGCTTTTAGACCATCTGGCAGAAATAGATTTAAGTTTCTCAATTAAAATGTTATTAAAATAAAAACGTAAAAAAAACACAGCGTTATTCCTGTGTAATCCAGCACTAATATTAATAGTTGGTAATTGAAGAGGGTTCATAGCGCTCTCAAAGTAAAAAAAATAGTTGATTAAAACAAAAAAACCACCAAAATCAGTGGTTTTTTAATGCATGAGTTTTTTAAGAATAAACCAATTTTTTTCTCCGTACTATTGGCGTTTAATAATCTTATTTTGTGAAATTAGTTCACCCTTGTTTTTTATATGGTAATAGTATATGCCATTACTGAGATAGCTTAAATTAATTTCTAAATTGCTTGAATCTAATTCAAAATATCCTACAGACTGCCCTAAAGAATTATAAATAATAAATTCTAAAGATTCTGTTTCTGACGGATCTAATGTAATAGTTATACGGCCATTTGTAGGGTTTGGATACACTAAAATATGTTGTTGCAAACGTGCAACATCTTTTGTTGAGAGTGTTTCTGAACTTGCAATCCAGTTACTCGCCAAACTATTGTCCGAATTTAAATCAACCAGTTGCAAATACGGCCCATCTCCGTCTGCACTTTCAGGCCAAGGATCACTGTCTGTATACCAAACTTCATCTATAGTATTTCCGTAAGCATCCGATAAAATAATTTTATATGAGCTATTGCTCAAATCTCTAGTAAATTCACCAAAAGGTGCAAAACCATAGAAATCTTCAAATGCAGCAGCATCACCACTTAGATAAATCTTTTCATTTGCTGCCACAGTAGCATTAGATAGAAATTGATATGAAATTCCTAACTCTCTAATGTAGTATCCTGTTAAATCTCTTGTTCGGCTGTTATTGTTTGTTATTTCAATAAACTCTAGTTCTTTACTAGAATAGCCTCCTTCCTCTAAGGGCTTGTAGTGTATTTTACTAATCACTAAATCTGGAACAAATACATCAGAACAGTCGTTTGGAGAGCCAATATTAGAGTTCATCCAATTAATACGGTTTAAAATCCAATCTTTCATGGCAATGATATTTTCTTCTTGATCTGCTACCGTTGGCCAGCCTTCTTGTGGAGGCCATCTTTGTAGCTCTCTAATCTGAGATTCATTCAACATCTCTTCTAACTCATCAATAAGATTACTAATTGTAGTGTAGTTTAGGGCTTCAGTTTCGGCAGTTAATTCAAACCACCGTTTAGATAAGTAACATTTAAAAGTGTTTTCTTGAAATAAGTCTTTCCAAAATTTAGCACCCATATTTTCATATTCAAATTGCCATACATCATAAAAACTTCTATCAAAACCAAAAACAAATAAATCATTTCCATACGATAAATTATAATCCCAAACAGGACCAGCTCTTAGTTTGCCACCCCTATCTTTATGAAAGAAGGTGCTAAATTGGTATGAATCTGGATTTGAAGCAATTTCTGCCACAATCATATAATCTACAAAACTAGGAACATCTATAATAGATGGGTAGCCATTAATTATTGAGGCATTTGCCAAGTTTGTTTGGGTTTCTAAGTCCCTAAAAACAGTTTCTATATAAGCTGCTTGTTCGGTAGTAATGTCCTCTGTTTTTGGGTAATGATGCAAGAAGTCTGTATCCCATCCTCCATAATTAGGCATGGTCCATGCCACTTCATCTCCTCCAGTTGTTTTATCTGCTTTAACGATGTATCCACCTGTTACCTCTGGAAAATCAGTATCTTCATCATCAATTTTTTTTAGATTAACTCTATCAGAATCTCTTTTAATTTTTTCGGTTAAAATATAAACACCCTTGTAGTCATCATTAACAATTACTTCTATGTATTTCACTCTTGGCGCATAATTACCCATGCTGGCTGCTAAAGTATATGATAGATAATCACGAATCATAGATGGGTCATAAGCTAAAGAATTTAAAACCCAATCATTCTCGGAGGGCATCCCCAATAAACTAACATTATTATTAGAATCGTCGTCCTCTAAAAGAGTAGAAAATCCGTATGGTTTTTTATCCAATGCTTGAGAACTACTTCCTCTTAACTCTATTCCTATTCTGCCATTATAGTTTAAATAAGAATCATTGGTTATATCTGTTAAATAATTCCTAGTTCCGTCTGGTCTAAAAATAAGTTGCATGGTCGCTAGAATTTTTGGTTCATCCGGTATTTCAATAGGAACATTGGTGTTTGGATCAATATCTGTTGTAATGACCATAATGGGCAAATTACTGTCGGATAGAATTGTTTGTTGAGCAAATACAACCTGATAAAAAAGGACTAAAAAAAACGGTAAGACAATTATTTTTTTATTCATAAAGAAAAAATACAGCAATGTTTAATAGAAGTTGAGTTCAAATTAAAAAGAATAGTTGATTTAAACAAAAAAACCACCGAATTCGGTGGTTTTTTGATTTGGATATTTTTTTAATTATAAATCAAATTTTATGCCTTGTGCTAATGGCAATTCATCAGAATAATTAATCGTATTTGTTTGTCTACGCATATATACTTTCCAAGCGTCAGATCCAGACTCGCGTCCGCCACCCGTTTCTTTTTCTCCACCAAATGCACCTCCAATTTCTGCTCCTGAAGTTCCAATATTTACATTGGCAATTCCACAATCAGAACCTGCATAAGACAAGAATTTTTCAGCTTCTTTTAGTTCATTGGTCATAATAGCAGAAGACAAGCCTTGCGCTACTCCGTTTTGTTTTTCTATGGCATTTTCTACACCATCAGAATATTTCATTAAATATAAAATAGGCGCAAAGGTTTCGTGCTGTACAATTTCAAAATGATTTTCAGCTTCAATAATGGCAGGTTTTACATAGCAACCACTTTCATATCCCTCACCTTCTAACACACCACCATCTACCAATACATTTCCACCTTCAGCTTTTGCTTTTTCAATAGCAGCTAAATACGTATTCACAGCATCATGATCAATTAATGGGCCAATATGATTGCGCTCATCTAATGGGTTTCCAATAGTTAATTGCTTATAAGCGCCTACAATAGCATCACGTACTTTATCATATACAGATTCATGAATAATGAGTCTTCGTGTAGAGGTACAACGTTGTCCGCAGGTTCCAACAGCTCCAAATACCGCACCTGGTACTACCACTTTTAAGTCTGCCGTTGGTGTAATAATAATGGCATTGTTACCGCCCAATTCTAATAAAGATTTTCCAAAACGTTGGGCAACTGTAGCCCCCACAATTCTTCCCATTCTAGTCGACCCAGTGGCAGAGACTAAAGGAACTCTCGTGTCCGTAGTCATCATTTCACCGACTTTATAATCGCCATTTATGATACAAGAAATTCCTTCGGGTAAATTATTTTCTTTTAAAATTGTTGCAATAATATTTTGACATGCAACCGTACATAATGGTGCTTTTTCAGATCCTTTCCAAACACATACATTTCCACAAATCCAGGCCAATGCAGTATTCCATGCCCAGACTGCCACTGGGAAGTTAAATGCTGAGATAATTCCAACAACTCCAATAGGATGCCATTGTTCTCTCATCACGTGACCAGGACGTTCTGACGGGATGGTTTGACCATTTAATTGCCTCGACAATCCAACTGCAAAATCACAAATATCAATCATTTCTTGCACTTCCCCATACCCCTCTTGGAGTGATTTTCCCATTTCGTAAGAAACCAATTTCCCTAAAGGATGTTTTAAGTCTCTTAATTTATTACCAAATTGACGTACAACCTCTCCTCTTTGTGGCGCAGGAATATCTCTAAAAGACTGGTAAGCCTTTGTTGCCGTGATCATTAATTTTTCATAATCTTCTTTAGAAGTAGTAATTACTTTTCCAATTAATTTTCCATCTACAGGAGAATAAGATTCAATAATTTCACCATTTGAGAAATTATTTGATCCTGTTGAGGTTCCTTCATTTATATCTTTTAACCCTAATTCTTTTAAGGTTTCTTTTATTCCAAAATCTATCATTTTGTAATTAAGTTTAATTCGTTTAAATTGAACCCCGAAGCTACAAATTATTTTACACAATTTTTAATTAAACAAAAACATTAATATTTGTTTAATATTAAACAAAATAACCATGAGGAAAATCATCCCAATAGTTTTATTAATCTCTTTTTTTTTAGGGTGTACAACTGAGTATAAACCCAAAGTCTTCAACGATAAAACGTTAAAAAAACAAAATGATTTTGCGATCGTTATTCATGGCGGAGCTGGAACGATTTTGAAAAAAAACATGACTAAAGAAAAAGAAGAAGCTTATAAAGAAAAGTTAGCTGCAGCTATAAAAATCGGCCATACGATTCTTAAAAATGGAGGAACAAGCCAAGAAGCGGTTTTAAAAACTATTCAAGTAATGGAAGAATCTCCACTTTTTAATGCGGGAAAAGGGGCTGTTTATACCAATGCAGGAACCAATGAATTAGACGCTTCTTTTATGGATGGCAAAACTTTAAACGCAGGTGCTGTAGCAGGAGTAAAAAATGTAAAAAGTCCGATTGAGTTAGCTATAAAAGTTATGACAGACTCTGAACACGTGATGCTATCTGGAGCTGGCGCCTCTCTTTTTGCAAAAGAACAAGGATTGGAAATTGTCGCACCAAGTTATTTTTATACAGAACATAGTTTTAAAGCCTTACAAAAAGTAAAAAAGATACAAAAAAATAAATTAAAGTTGGAGGACGAACAAGCGGCTTTTTACGATGCGAACATTAAGGACTCTAAGTTTGGAACGGTTGGTTGTGTGGCATTAGATAAAAGCGGAAACATTTCTGCAGGAACCTCTACCGGAGGAATGACCAATAAGCGTTGGGGAAGAATTGGTGATGCACCTATTATTGGATCTGGAACCTATGCCAATAATTTAACCTGTGGAGTTTCGTCTACGGGTTGGGGAGAGTATTTTATTAGAAGTCAGGTCGCATATGATATTTCTGCACAAATGGAATATCAACAAAAATCATTGAAAGAAGCAACCAAAGATGTAATCCAAAATAAGCTCACAAAACTTGGTGGTTTAGGTGGTGTTGTGGCATTAGATAAGAACGGAAACATGTCTTTTGAGTTTAATACTGAAGGGATGTATCGGGCTTCTATGGATGATAAAGGAACATTAAGCGTAAAAATTTATAAAGAATAAATACAAAAGATACTTTTTGAATTGCCATTTAAAAAATAGAGTTTCCTTAAAAAGGTTGCCTTAAATAGTACTATTTTTGTAGATACTTATGCAAAAAGATATTTTCAATATTCAGAATGCGCAAGACTTTTCGGAAGTTGCACTTGCTGTTTTTAAACACCAGTTTCAAAACAATCGTGTCTATCGTTCTTTTTGCGACTTAATCAATGTGCATCCTTCTGATGTTCAAAAATTAACAGAGATCCCGTTTTTACCAATACAGTTTTTTAAAAGTAGAAAAGTGGTTACCTCTATGGACGAGGTTCAGGAAGTTTTTACGAGTTCTGGGACAACAGGAACTTTAACAAGCAAGCATTTTGTTACAGATATCAACCTATACAAGGAAAGTTATCGAAAAGGGTTTCATCATTTTTATGGGAATATAGAAGAATATACCGTTTTGGCATTGTTGCCCAATTATTTAGAACGTAAAGGGTCTTCTTTGGTGTATATGGTGGATGAATTTATTAAAAAATCCAACAATATAGAAAGTGGATTTTATCTTGATAATTTAGAGGAATTGACTCAAAAACTGATAGCATTGGATAAAAAAGGGCGAAAAGTACTCTTAATTGGAGTTTCTTTTGCTTTGTTGGATTTGATTGAAAAACAGAAATTCAACCTAAAAAACACGACTGTTATGGAAACGGGTGGCATGAAAGGAAGAAGAAAAGAGTTGGTTCGAGAGGAATTGCATACAATTTTACGAGAAGGTTTTGGGGTGGCCGATATTCACTCAGAATATGGAATGACAGAATTGCTAAGTCAGGGATATTCCAAAGGTAAAGGCATCTTTAAAGCACCACCTTGGATGCAGGTTTTAACCCGAGATACAGAAGATGCTTTAACGATAAATTCATTTGGAAAAAACGGCGGTATCAATGTGATTGATTTGGCCAATTATAACTCTTGTTCTTTTATTGCTACACAAGATTTAGGAAAAGTACACAAAGATGGAACTTTTGAAATCATTGGGCGTTTTGACAATTCTGACATCAGAGGTTGTAATTTATTGGTTTTATAGAAATACGAAAGCATTGTGGATTTCTAAAAAAACCTACTATTTACTAAAAAGGAAATACTACTCCACAACCAATAAGTAGTAGGTTTTTTTACCTCTTTGAAGTAACACATATTTATTTGCAATCAAATCTTCCTTAGAAATTGTAAAATCTTCTTTCACTTTTTCTTTATTCACGGAAATTGCATTTTCCTTCAGGGCTCTTCTTACTTCACCATTTGAAGCTAAAAAACTTGTTTTTGCTGCCAAAGCACCAATCATATCTAATCCATCTTCAACATCTGAAAGTGTTACTTTTGCTTGGGGTACCCCGTCAAAAACATCTAAGAATGTTTGTTCATCCAGCGATTTTAAATCAGAAGCCGTAGACTTTCCAAATAAAATACTGGAAGCTTTAATGGCATTTTTATGAGCAGTAGTTCCATGAACTAAGAGGGTAACCTCTTCTCCGATTTTCTTTTGCAATAAACGTAAATGGGGCACTTCTTTGTGCTCGATGATCAAAGCTTCTATTGTTTCTTTGTCTAAAAATGTGAAGATTCGAATGTAGTTCTCTGCATCTTCATCAGAAGCATTTAACCAGTATTGGTAAAACTTATAAGGAGATGTTCTTTTTGCATCCAACCAAACATTGCCTCCTTCAGATTTTCCAAATTTTGTTCCATCAGATTTTGTAATTAACGGACAGGTAATTGCATATCCCTTTCCACCACCAACTCTTCGAATTAACTCTGTACCAGTGGTTATATTTCCCCATTGGTCAGAACCCCCCATTTGAATAGACGCATTGTTATTTTGGTATAAGTGCAAAAAATCATACCCCTGAACTAATTGATAAGTAAACTCTGTAAAAGACATGCCCTCTTTAGATTCAGAACCAATTCTGTTTTTTACAGAATCCTTTGCCATCATATAATTTACTGAGATATGTTTTCCAACATCACGAATAAATTCTAGGAATGAAAAATCTTTCATCCAATCGTAATTGTTCACCAAAACGGCTGCATTTGCTGCGTTTGAAGTAAAGTCTAAAAAGTGACTCAATTGCCCTTTGATAGCCTCTTGATTGTATCGTAGTGTTTTTTCATCCAAAAGATTTCGTTCAGAAGATTTTCCAGAGGGATCTCCAATCATACCCGTTGCGCCACCAACCAAAGCAATAGGTTTGTGACCACATCTTTGAAAATGTGCTAACAACATGATAGGTACTAAATTTCCAATATGTAAAGAATCTGAAGTAGGATCGAAACCAACATAGGCACTTCTCATGCTCTCCATTAAATGTTCTTCAGTTGTTGGCATGCTGTCATGCAACATTCCTCTCCATTGTAATTCTTTAATAAAATTTTTCATTTTAAATTGTAGTTATTTCAATTTTTAATACGACTTTCAAATAGCGTTCTCCAATTTTTCACAATTGCTTTCGATTGGCTTAATTTGAGATTGTTAAACACTTTTTTTAACGACACAAAGATAAACTTATCAATCAAAAAACCATAACTTAGCCGTATGATTTTAGTTACTGGAGGAACAGGTTTGGTAGGAGTACATTTGTTGTATCACTTAGCAAAAACAGGTTCAGAAATTCGGGCAATTTATAGATCTGAAGAAAAAATTATAGGTGTAAAAAAAATATTTTCCACTTATACAGATGACCCTTCTTTGTTTACCAAAATAACCTGGTTAAAAGCAGATATTACGGATGTTCCAGCAATGATTCCAGCATTTGTTGGGGTAGAGAAAGTGTATCATTGTGCCGCATTCATTTCTTTTAATTCAAAAGATTATATAAAAATGCGAAAAGTGAATATTCACGGTACTGCTATTATTGTCAACCTGTCTATTGATGCAAAAATAAAAAAACTGTGTTTTGTGAGCTCTATTGCTTGTATTGGCAATTCTATTCAAGGAAACCTAATTACAGAAGAAAACGAATGGAATAAGGAGCTGGATAATAGTGGATATGCAATTACAAAATTTGGTGCAGAAACAGAAGTTTGGAGGGCAAGTCAAGAAGGCGTTGATGTGGTTGTTGTAAATCCCGGAATCATTTTAGGAAGTGGTTTTTGGAGTACCGGATCTGGAAAAATATTTAGTAGTGTTTCTAAGGGGTTAAGGTATTATTCAGAGGGAGTTACGGGTTTTGTTGGAGTTGAAGACGTTGTAAAAGCAATGGTTTTATTGATGGATTCTGAAGTGAAAAATGAGCGATTTATTTTAGTCTCTCAAAACAAATCCTATAAAGAAATTCTCTTTTCTATTGCAGATGCATTGGGAAAAACAAGACCTTCATACAAAGTCAGACCGTGGCAAACAAGTCTTTTTTGGTGTATTTCTAAAATTTTATCGCTCTTTATAAAAAAGTCGCCCACAATGAGCAAATACGCAGTACGCAGTTTACATGGAGTTTCTAAATACTCTTCGGAAAAAATATGCAATACTCTCGATTTTAAGTTTACAAAAATAACAGAAGTAATCAACGATGCATGTAAAAACGTTATAACTTAGTTTTTAGGATTTTCTTTTTAGAGAATTCAAGCGGTTTTTTTAGCGCATCTTTTTTGATTGGTTTTTTAATGTTCAATTTACTTACAGAATCTTTGTTGATTGAATCTTTTCTCTTTTTTAAGACCGTGTATTTTTCTTTTTCGATTTCCAACCCTTTTTTTACTTGCGCTAATATTTCAGTATAGGTATCTATTTTAGAAATATAATAAAAACTGCTTTTTTGAAAGCGAGTAGAGTCTATTTTGAAACGATCGTAAACAAATGGAAAGTAATCTATTTTGCGTTGTAAATTGATGGTTTTTACGTTTTTTGAAGAAGAAGCAATAAGCATCTGCTGAATTAAAATGACCATAGAATCCTTAGGTATTAAATCCGCAGGTTTCTTGTAGATGGTATTACTTGTACAATTTGACAAGAAAATAAAAGTAGAAAATAAGAAAATAAGTCTTTTCATTTTATCTATTAAAAGTAATTCTTTTCCCTTTTATAGAGTCATTAAATACTCCTTTATTGTACATTAAATATCCGTTTACAAAAGTGTGTGTAACTGAAGAAGAAAATCTTGTTCCTTCAAATGGAGACCACCCACATTTATATAAGATGTTGTCTTTAGAAACCGTTTGAGGTTGGTTTGGGTTTATCAAAACTAAATCTGCATAAAAACCTTCTTTTATAAACCCACGCTTTTCAATTTGAAATAGTTTGGCAGGGTTATGACTCATTTTTTCCACCGCTTTTTCAATAGAAATGACCCCTTCTTTTACTTTTTCTAAAATGGCTAAGATTGCGTGTTGTACTAGTGGACCACCACTAGGTGCATTTAAGTAAGTATTGGTTTTTTCCTCTAAAGTATGCGGTGCATGATCGGTTGCTAAAACATCAATTCTGTCATCCAATAAAGCATCCCATAATCCCTGTCGGTCTTTAGGAGATTTTACCGCAGGATTCCATTTTATATGCGTTCCTTTTTTTTCATAATCTTCATCAGAAAACCACAAATGATGGATACAAACCTCCGCTGTTATTTGTTTTTCCTCTAATGGAATGTCATTTCTAAAAAGCGCTGTCTCTTTCGCTGTAGACAAATGAAAAATATGCAATCGAGCCCCTGTTTTTTTAGCCAATTCAATTGCTTTTGAAGAGGAAAGATAGCAGGCTTCCTCACTTCGAATCATTGGGTGGCATTTTATCGGAATATCTTCACCATATTTTTCGATAAACGTTGCTGTGTTTTTTCTGATGGTTGCTTCGTCTTCACAATGTACCGAAATAATCATTTTTGTAGAAGAGAAAATTTTCTCCAAAACAGCCTCATTATCTACCAGCATGTTTCCGGTAGAAGAGCCTAAAAATAATTTTATTCCGGCTACTTTTTTCGGATCCGTTTTTAGTAGTTCTTCTAAATTGTCGTTGGTACCACCAAACATGAAAGAGTAGTTTGCATAGGAGTCTTTGGCAGCAATTTCGAATTTATCTTCCAATAACGCTTGCGTTGTTGCTTGTGGTACGGTATTTGGCATTTCAATAAACGTTGTGATTCCTCCAGCAATAGCAGACCTGCTTTCTGTTGCAATGTTTGCTTTGTGCGTTAAGCCAGGCTCTCTAAAATGAACCTGATCGTCTATAAAACCAGGAATTAAATAACTTCCATGCGCCTCTATAATTTCAAGAGCGTCTTCATTAGTTACCTGTATAGAAGGCCCCACTTTTTTGA
>ENA-ORDA01002983-ORDA01002983.1-marine-metagenome-genome-assembly--contig:-NODE-2983-length-12244-cov-5.645270_pt1 | contig 12244 bp, 12 predicted proteins | sample MGYA00237778_ERZ508506 | MGnify/ENA primary metagenome ERZ508506 (study PRJEB26177, sample SAMN06267891) | marine metagenome | isolation source: Monterey Bay, California, USA | place: Pacific...
GTTGGCGAAGGACCTTTTCCAACTGAGTTAACAAATGATATTGGAGAATTGCTTGGTTCTAGAGGAAAAGAATTTGGGACTGTCACTAGTAGAAAAAGAAGGTGTGGTTGGTTTGATGGTGTTTTGGTTAGACAAACAATTAAAATTTCAGGCATAGACGGAATAGCATTAACTAAATTAGATGTTTTAGATGAATTAGATGAAATTAAGATGTGTGTTGAGTATGAGCTTGATGGTAAAAAAATGGATTACTTACCAGCTGCAGTTGAGGATCAGTTAAAAATTAAACCAATTTATAAAACTTTTCCTGGATGGAAAAGTTCTACTCAAGGAATAAAAAATATTGAAGCTTTACCAGAAAATGCCAAAAATTATATTTATGCATTAGAAGATTTTATTGGAACAAAAGTTTCAAGTATTTCAACAAGCCCCGAACGAGAAGATACAATTCTTTTAGAGAACCCTTTTGAGGTTTAGTTTACTGGAAGTAAATTTTTAGATTTAGCAGATAGCAACATGTGTTTTTGAAGCTTTTCAAATGCTTTGTTTTCAATTTGTCTAACTCTCTCTCTACTAATTTTGTATTTTTTGCTTAAATCTTCAAGCGTTGTAGGCTCATCATTTAATCTTCTAGAGTATAAAATCTCTCTTTCTCTTTCATTAAGAATTTTTATAGAATCTTTAAGTAAACTTTGTCTTTGACCCATTTCTTCTTGATGTGCAAATTTTAAATCATGGTCAAGCTCTTTATCTACCAACCAGTCCTGCCATTCATCACCATCTTCTCCGACTTGTGCATTTAAAGAAAATTCTTTACCTGAAAGTCTTCTGTTCATTGAAATTACTTCATCTTTGTTAACATCTAACTTGTTAGCAATTTCACTTACATGCTCAGGTCTCAAGTCACCTTCAGACTGAGGAGCGATTTGGTTTTTAATTTTCTTTAAATTGAAAAATAATTTTTTTTGTGCGGTTGTTGTTCCTATTTTTACTAAGCTCCAAGATCTTAGAATATATTCTTGGATAGAAGCTCTAATCCACCACATTGCATAAGTTGCTAATCTAAATCCTTTCTCAGGTTCAAATTTTTTAACAGCTTGCATTAGTCCAACATTTCCTTCTGAAATCATTTCATTTACTGGAAGACCATATCCTCTGTAACCCATCGCAATCTTTGCAACGAGTCTTAGATGACTAGTAACAAGTTTTTCTGCAGCTTTAACATTTCCTGTTGCCTTCCAATTTTTTGCAAGCATATATTCTTCTTCTGCTGCCAACATAGGAAATTTTTTAATTTGCTCCAGATAAGCAGACAAACCACCTTCATTAGAAAGTGCGGGAAGATTACTATTCATTGTAGTACTCATAAGTTGTATTTATTTAATTAACTATAGTATTATTTCAAGGTTTTATTTGCCAGTATTTCTAAGCAATACTAAAATATTTTCAAGTTCTTGTGGCAAAATTGAGGTAAAAGTCATCTCCTCATTAGTTCTGGGGTGAATAAACCCCAATGTTTGAGCATGTAGAAATTGTCTATCTAATTTATAAATTAAGTTTTCCAAATTAGTGTCAATATTTTTAAGTTTTTTGTATTTTTTTTTATATTTGCCATCACCCATAATACTATTACCCATATGTGTCATGTGAACTCTTATTTGATGTGTTCTTCCAGTTTCCAATCTACATTCCACTAAGCTTAATGTAGGAGTTTTATCATTTTCAAAAATCTCAATTGTTTTGTAATTAGTGATTGCTCTTTTGCCTTTAGAATTACTAACTTCCATCATCTGTCTATTTTTTGAGCTTCTAGTTATAAACGTATCAATTTTTCCAGATGAAGGTCTAAGTTTTCCCCAAATTAAGAGCTGATAAACTCTCGTAATTGTGTGTTCACTAAATTGATGTGATAAGTTTTCGTGTGTCTCATTATTTTTAGCAATAACTATTAATCCCGACGTATCTTTATCAATCCTATGAACTATGCCAGGTCTTAGTTCGTCACCTATTGTTGATAAGGAGTCCTTGTTATAATGCATTAAGGCGTTAACAATTGTTTCATCATAATTTCCTGCACCTGGGTGCATAATTATGCCTGCTGGCTTATTGATTATTAGTAAATCATCATCTTCATAAACAATTTGTAATTTAAAATTATATGGTTTTAAGGATGCTTCTTTAGGTTCTGGAATTTGAAGATTTATCTCATCTCCAATCAATACTTTTTTTGATGGACTATTAATAATCTGATTATTTATTTTTAATTTTTCTTTAAGAATTAAATTCTTAATTCTAGTTCTACTAATTAAACTCTCTCTTTTATTGATGAATACATCAAGCCTGAGATTATTTTCATCTTCTCCAACTATTAAATTAATGTTTTTTTCCATAAAATGTAATATTAATACTATATGCGCTTGTAGCTCAACTGGATAGAGCGCCTGACTTCGGATCAGGAGGTTCTGGGTTCGACTCCTAGCAGGCGCACCACAGCCAAACCAGGTGTCTAATACTTTGATGCCCTCCGCAATCTATCATTTATAGCTTTACCAAGTCCTATATTGGGAATTTTTTCCACAGCAATCGATTTATAGCCCTCATTTTTTATTTTTCTTAGACATGAGTAAAGATTTTTTGCTGCTTCATCTAAATTATTTTTGGAAGTTAAATAAAAATAATTTTTATGTTTAGTTTTTTTTCTCTTAATTATTATGAAGGCTTCATCGTTTTTTGGTTTTGTGACATTCATTCTTAGAGGAATACCAGGAGAGTAATGTAGGCGTGATTGACCAGGAGCTATTTTTTTCTTAGGATTAGTAGATATATTCATCTTAAAACCTAAAGTTTTTTGAATTTTTAAAATATCTAGACCTCCCAATCTTAGTATAGTTGGCCTACCTGTAAGATTAACTATTGTAGACTCTATTCCAATAGTGCAAGTACCTCCGTCTAAAATATATTTAATTTTATTGCCGAATTCTTCTTTAACATCTTTTGCTTTAACAGCGCTTACTTTAGTTGTGATATTAGCACTAGGTGCAGCTAATGGATAATCTAGCTGTTTTAGTAAATTTTTAAATATTGTGTGTTTTGGAAATCTTACCGCTAAACTTTTCTTATTATTAGTAACATATTTTGAAATTTTAGAGTTTTTTCTTAATTGTAATACGTATGTTATTGGGCCAGGTGAAAATTTTTTATAAAGTTTAGTAAAATTATCATTTATCAAACAATCTTTTTTAAGAGAATCGATATCGTGATAATGTACAATTAGAGGGTTATTTTTTGGTCTTTTTTTTAAATTATAAATCTTTTTTACTGCTGAATTCTTGTATGCATTAGCTGCTAGACCATAAACAGTTTCAGTAGGTACGCCAATACAGTAATTTTTATTAAGGTATTTTTTTGCTTTTTTGATATTTGATTGATTGGATTTCATGTATTAATAATTATTATTATATGAAAGATAAAAATTTACCACTTGATAATAACACACTGTCTCTTGAGGAGTTAACAAAAGAGGCAAATAATATTATTGAATCTTTAGAGTCGGAGAAAGACTTGCAGAATTCAATTGATTCATACCAGCAATTATTAAAATTAAATAATATTATTGAAAAAAAATTTCAAAAAAATTCAAAAATGATTAATGAAGAAACAAAAAAAAAAATACATAACATAAATAAATGTATCCCTTCAAATAGTACCTAATACTAAGGACAGCAAAAAACAAACAAAAAACATATGAATAACTTTGAAAAAACTGAAGAGTTTTGCAGTGCTTATGGGCTTAGTATGCCTGTCATCATGGCACCGATGGCAGGTGCATGCCCGGCAGAACTTGCTGCTGCTGTCAGCAATGCTGGAGGTATGGGTGCCTGTGGTGTGCTTCCTCTTACGCCCGGCCAAATATCTGTTTGGACGGAGAAGTTCAGATCTGGAACAAATGGCGCTTTTTTGCTCAACGGCTGGATACCTGGCCCAGAGCCCACCCGTGATTATAATCATGAGGAACTCTTAAAGAAATTCTTGTCTGATTTTGGACCTGAAGTCCCCTTAATTGACGCACGTAACTTACAGATATCTTTTGAAGAGCAGTGCGAAGCAATGCTTGAGGCCCGTCCAAATGTGATATCGTCTATAATGGGATTGTATGAGCCGACTTTCATTGAAAAGATGAAACAGCATGGTATTAAATGGTTTGCAACTGTTACCTCTGTTAGTGAGGCTATATTGGCCCAAAAAGCCGGCGCTGATGCATTGGTTGTCCAAGGCTCTGAGGCGGGTGGGCACCGAGGTAACTTTTACACTGCCTATGATCAGTCCGCAGGTTTAATGGCACTGCTGCCAGTGGTTGCAGATGTTGTAGATATACCGCTTATTGCCACTGGTGGAATAGTTGATAGCAGGAGTGTTTCCGCAGCTATTTTGTTGGGAGCGTCAGCAGTCCAGATTGGAACGGGGCTCTTAAGGACGCCAGAAGCAGCAATTAAATCATCTTGGGCAGACGCAATAAAAGTGACCCGGCCCGAGGATACTATTACAACAAGAGCATTTTCTGGAAAGCCTGGTCGAGCTATAAGAAACTGCTATACTGAAGCAGCACATAAAAAAGATAGTCCAATTCCGACCTCATATCCGATGCAACGCGCCCTGACAGAGGGAATGCGCCTTAAGGCTTCAGATGAAAACAAAATCGATAGTATGCAAGCTTGGGCCGGGCAGGCAGCGAGCCTTGCCAAAGATATAAATGCGCAAGATCTCTTAAGAAATTTGTGGAATGAAGTTGAAGACAAACTTCGTTAACTTTTAGTTCAGAAGAAATTATAAAAATTTGATGGCAATTCTCCGTAGTATTATTCTAATCTTTATCTATAAGATTGACGCCAATGGACCAGAGAAAGGTATATTTGTGAAGTGGAAATACAGCGCTAAAAGCGCAGGGACAGGCAAGACATTCCACCATCAATTTTAGCACATTCACTATTACCTACGGTAAGCACCTCAAAGCCTTCCACCCGCAACATGGACCTTGTTTTAGGGTAACCTGCGGGCATAATGATATGATTGTTAAAACGGATCACGTTAGCGGCAGGTTCTTCACCGGGCGGCACCAGTAATGTCTGATAGCCATCGAAACAACCACTAAATGTGAGACGTTCAGTGGCCAGAATACAGTGGTCATCAATCAAGCTGCAATCAGTTTTAAATGCAAAATGTCAGGCGGTGTTTTCATAACCCGCATAACGTATCCACGAGCGTTCAGAATAGATCGCAATTGATCAGCCCCTGCTTGATCTGTTCTAGTCGACAGCCCCACTAACACTTCTGATGGTGTGATCAGAATATCGCCAGCTTCCACAAAGCCATCAACAATATCAACAATATCATCAAAGAATTGTGAGAGAGCGCCACGCATGGGTGCCACTTCGTCCTTTCGGGTTTTGGCCCAAGGACGCATCATCACAGCCAAACCGGGCAAACAAAGAGCTGTATCCTCAACAAACTGAGCATCAGGGCACTCAGGTAAAGCAGGTAACTCCAAAACAAATGCGCCTGCTAAACGCAATGCTTCTTGATAATCGTTATGTTGCTTGGCCATCAAATTAATATCAACCGCACCGGTGTTTTGGGCTCTTAAGCCATTAACAGCAGAAGCCGCTGGAAGGCGGGTGATAGCATTAGAAAACCGCGTTGCATGACTGTCAGCAGCGGTAGGAATTTCAATGGCCATAGGCGTGATCATAAGGAAACCCTGCCACAAAAAGTGTGGCGCGCAGAGGCGACCCAAACTTCGAAAAGAATAATTGGTAACCTTACCATTTTAATGTGCGCTATTTGTCTACCCTTCCTTCAGTATTAATATATTCTAAATCCAACTTGGGCAGTGATTTGCCCACAAAGGCTGCCTCAAAGGCCTGCAGTCGTTTAAATACAGAAATCAAGTCTATGATCGTTGACCATGATCTGACCAAATATTGAAAAGAGCTGGTTACTTCACTGAATGCTCTGATTATTTGGTTCATTATGCCGAGGGTAATTACGCCCAATGCTATCGTTGGTATGAGAAGAACGTAGGCAAAAAGATTATTGAGTTGAAAGTAAAAATTTCGAAAAAGATTAAAATACGTGTAATGTAGATAGATACGAAAATAATTTTTACGAACATTGTCAAACAACTCTCTAAGTGCAAGCGGTTCCGCTCGGCTGTCATCATCTTCACCAAGAACCAACTCTTTTCGAAAGGCGGCCTCTACGCGCTGGTTTTTAAACTCCAGCCCAGGTAGTTTGATGCCAGCAACAACCATTAGAATTGTGCCGAAGATGGACCAAAATAACGCAGCATAAACTAGAGGATAAGCTATCGAGCCAACTATAGGCAGCTCTTTCACGTTTTCCGATAACTGGAGTAGCACTGGCAGAAAAGCTATCAGCGTCATGACGGCATCGACGATTGAAACGCCAAGGGTTTTCATAATTGACGCAAAACGCATTGTATCTTCTTGAATACGCTGAGAGGCACCTTCAATGTGACGCACTAATGTCCATCTGGCTGTGTAGAAATCATTCATCGCGGTCCGCCACCTAAATACATAATGACTCACAAAAAAACTCGTTGCGATTGAGATCAATACATAAGTCATCGCAAGTATTAGAAAACTGAAAATATACCCATATAAATCGGAAGCTGTGGTCGTAGAACTGCCCGACAGTGCATTTTGAATTGCATCATAAAATGGGCGATACCAGTTGTTGACTGCAACTGCCACTTGGACTTGATAATATGTAAAAAATAATATCAATGCGGAACCCAAAATAGACCACACTTGCCATTTATGAGGAGAATAAGATGCCCAAAAGATATAAAAGAGCAGGGTGAACAAGAAGTAGTAGATATAAAACCACAAGAAGTCTGGCGTTGTGAAATGCCCCAAGCCAATTATTGGAGGGGCATCATCCGCGGGAAAGTCAAAGCCAAAAAGTTGCCCTAATTCCTTACCACCAAAATACCATGAAAAGACACCTATCAAGGCCCATGCTACCGCACAAAAGAAAAACTGTTTTGGCTTAGGAAAAAAACTTTCTAACACTTAATTCTCCACTGGAATCAGAGCAAAAATCGATATTTTCACTCTTGGCAACATCTACATACTTGTAAAGCAGAGATAGGTGTAATTGGCCAACAAATTCGCAATCGACTGATAGCGCCGTTATCATGAATAAATGATTGGGGATATTATTGCTAAGATTTGAGTTGGCGGTCTCTTCGGTTTGCAGCAACGCTCATGCTAAAAAGGTCAATGTCTTGAAGACCAAAGATCACAAGCGTTTTTGACTGGAGCGCTTTTATCTTCAAAAACAACGTTTGGGGGGATTATAAAACGTTACCAGTTATATTGGGTCGTATGGTTGCGTAAAGATCTTAATTCTAGGCTGTAACTTTCCAGAGGTGTAACGCAATAGACTGACAAGGTTTCTGATGAGTAGGTTTTATGCAAGTTTTGATTAGAAAATGCACGCTGTCGTAATCAGCGCGACTAATGGCCGATACCAGGGAAATCACCCATTTTTCGTCCCAAGAAAGCTCCAGCGTGCCAACTGGAAGAAAATGGGTTGAGCGCCCAAAGGCCTGGGGTAGTGAACGAACAAAAATACTGAGCAATTCAGGCGTCATCAACTCAATGTCAAGTTGAACCAATTCACAAGCTTTGAAAACATCCATCTTTGGTAAAGAGCGCGCTTGTTTTGCTTGCTCACGGAAAGCTTCGAGCAATTCTTGTTCGTCACTTGAAATTTTATAATCGTTACATTTAATCATTTTCGTTGGCATTTTCTAATTAAGAATGATTATTAATCGTATTACCGTTAAACTTGTTGTCAATATAAGATTTTATTTATATTTAGTTTTCGTCTCACCACTATCGTGGAGAATTCTGTGTAATGAACAAAAATTCAAACTTGTACATATTGGTGCAGTACTTAACAGCAATTTTATTGGTAGTTGCTATCCCTTCATACAGCGAGAGTGCTGTTGAGTGTGACGCACCACGTGAAGTTTGTGACTGGAGATCGAGAATTGTTGGCATAAAGACACCTAACATGATTGCGTCCGGGATATTGATTGAAGACGGTTTGATTGTCACAAACCGGCATGTCGTGGAAGACCATCAATCGATTTTAGTGAAGAATTTTTATGGGGATATCGACAAAGGTGAAGTTGTTCCGCATGACATCCCTGTGGATTTGGCAATTGTAACTTCAGGGCTTAATAAAATCACGCCGGATGTTTCAAAATTGTTAGCCAAAAATCAATCACAAACACTGTATGTGGTGGCATTTGATCAGGGAAGAAATGCCGCTCGTGTTTATAAGCCAAGCACTTTTGCGCTTTACCCAAAATTGGAAACGCATCCTATCGCACGCATTCACAGCAATTCAAGAGCTCTGCCGGGAAATAGTGGCGGGGCTGTAGTCGATCAGTACGGTATGCTTGTTGGGGTTTTAGCATCAGGTGATCATCGTATTAGCGAGATCATACCAGCCACAAACATAAATAAAGTTTTTGGAGCGATTGGTGCTCCGTATAAAGAGGTTTTTTCTCAAATTGGAGGTTTCATTAGAAGGTGTGCTGATGCGCTGCATGCATCGGCATCGATTTTAAAAAACCCGCCTGATCCAATAATTTCTAAACTTGAGAGAAATTGTTTGAGATCTAAAAACAAACAACTAATCGATCAAGCTGGACAAACTTTTGGACGTTGGTGGATGTTTGAACTTTCTGAAAAATTCCTTCGTAAAAGCGAACAATTTGACCCGGGTAGTCCAAACACTTTGATGTCGTTGGCTGTGACCTATCATTTATCACGGAAACCTGAATTCACAATTGATATTTTAAAACGTTATTTAGAGCTGGATCCATCAAATCATCAAGCTTTGCGTATGAGCATTCAAAGTGCTGGAATGGTTGGGGACAAAGCTTTCGCGGACAAAGTGCTTAATCTTATGGAAAGACATAATCCATCTGCCTTGCCATTAGCTAAATCGTATATTGAAAATGCTTTTTCTAACTAGAGCTTAAAGTCATCGCCCGGATCAGGGATCCAGCCAAACCGAACAGGTGTGGAACCACTGTTGATAGCCCTTGATTTTAAGAAATCAATTATGTCTGCGGTGCTCGCTTCGACATTTTTTTTTAAAAATCTTGCAGCGAGGGCCGCTACCCTTGGTGCAGCAAAACTTGATCCACTAGCAGTGGTGAAGACGCCCCGATGGTCAAAAACGTCAACCTGCTCAGCCGGAACCATAAGGTCTACGGAAACTCTGCCATAATTTGATTGTGGAGGTAGCCGACCAAACACATCGGAAGAGGTCACTACGACTATGTTTTCCAAGTCAAAGGAAGCAGGAAACACTGGATTGACGTCTATGTCAAAGCCATCATTACCTGCTGAAATAACGAATAATACGTGGGGATGCTGTTTCGCACCGTCATGAAAACAAGTCCAATCATCCTGTGAGTATGACCCCATTGACATATTGACGATCCTTACGCCAGCGTTTTCTGCATGGTCAATAAGATCATTGAAGCGGCACATATTATGAGCGGGAAACCTGTATATTGCAGCCTTTAAATCACCCAATTCTTGGCTAAGAGCGCTGAATACCGTGGTGCCATGGTGAAGTGGAAAGAAAGCATTTTTGCGCGGATCTTTATCAAATGGACGGTCATCGTTATCCCAAAAATCATAGCCAATAAGTTGCCCATCCTGCCCTAAAGCCAGGTGTTTTTGAACCATTGGCAAATTGTAGTTTACGCCAGTATCAACTAGTGCAAGCAAAGGCTCACTGGGAGCTTGCATAGGCTGGCCTGCCATCATAAACGGTGGGTTTTGCGGTTCGGTACTTCGAACCTTTAAGTCTGTTCCATAAGAAATTATTATTTCGTCACCATCAGCAGTCCTCCCGAATTGCCGAGCAGATATGATTTCACACGGTGGAACTGCGCGAACTTGCGTTGTCGGAAAATCTTGCCCTTCCCAAAAAGATAGTGAGACTAATTTCCAGTTAATTATAGATGGCTTGAAATTAAGCTCTGCAAGCCTCTTTCCTGATTTATCACTTATTATGTGTGGCCCATTGCCCTCGGTTCTACTGGCATCATTAATTGAGTCTGATATGAACGCACAAACTTTATCTAAATTATTCGTACGGTTTTCTGATGCCAACAACGAATGAGGGAAATTCAATGCGACGGTTATTAGAGTCCATGTGATGACTTGTATAATAAAGTTCTCACTACCACCGATAGAGCTAAGGTTTCTGGGCGTCTGAATTTGCACTGGAAACAATTTTCTAGCCTTTAATGCCAATATTTTAAGTTTCTACTATTGCCTGGCTTTGTTAGCACACTATTTGTGATACTGGTTGATCAATGAATAGTTGGATGTCTCATGACCAAATCGTACAGCCCATGCGTCAAAGTTTGCAAGTATCGTGAAGATGGACACTGCTTGGGATGTTCAATGACCAAGACCCAAAAGAAAATAAGCAAAAAACTAAAATCAAAAGACACACAAATGGCATTTGTGGAATTAGTGCGTGTGCAGCAAGCTTATCTTGGAGGTTATGAGGCTTGGGAAAAAGCTCACTCGGACCGATATGCGATCAAAGATTAAGCTTCCGCTTGGCGAGTGGGTCCCAGATTTTTCAGCTAATATGAGATTGGAGGAGCCAAGCGAATTTCTCATGAGCGCGACCGCGCCCAATACATAGATCTTCAGTGAGCTTGTCGCCTTTCTTAGCCGCTATGTCACTCGCACCGGAGAGTGTCGCCGCCAATGTTCTCTGAGCTTCAGCTAGGGTGGCGATCATTTCAACGTCGTCTTTTTGGGAATCTTTGGAATCCTCAATCACCTTGGAAATATCAATCATAGCTGACAATCTTCCGTCCACTTTATATCCAATTGATCTGATCCGCTCAGCTAATTCATCTTGAGCTTGAAAGTGATCCTCATAAATCTCTTGGAAAAGCGCATGAAGTGGACCAAAAGCCATCCCAGTTACGTTCCAGTGAAAGTTTTGCGCCATCATTGTGGTAACGGCTGTCTCTGCCACGCATTGATATATGGCTTGGGCAACTGTTGGATGAGCAAGTGTTGAGATATTCGTTGTTTCTACGGGCATAATAAGACACCTCCTAGCCGACTAACTTTAAGGTGGGAATTTTGTTGAAAAATTCAAGTATTTTTAGATCTGACTTTTCAAGATTTTACTAAACACTAGCTCCAAACAATTGGAAAGCGCGTCAGCTTAGCTGTTGACGATTCTGATCATTTGAGCTGCCTGAACTTTGCATTTCGAGGAATCGTTTGTGGTGCTTCATTTAAAGCCTCGATGGCAAAGCCAGCGGCCGTCTTGTATTTGCTCATAAATTCATTTCTTTCTTCCAAAGAAATTACGGCCTCTATATTTTCGAAGACCCCTCCACATCTATCGTTTAGGATATCAAGCAGGCCAAACGGGCCAGCTGACCGATTTCGGAGTACCAATTCCGACACTTTTTTACATAACTGGTCATCATATGATTTAAGGGCATCCGGAGTTAAACCCTGCGTGAGTATCGCCGCGCCTATAACCCGTGCATCAACTATGGCTTGGCTCGCTCCATTAGACCCCGTTGGATACATTGCGTGGGCTGCATCCCCCATCAATGCAACTGGCCCATCTATCCATGTTGCGACTGGGTCACGATCAATCATTGGATTCATGTAGCCGCATTCTGATTCATTCAGCATTGATGGAACGTCGAGCCAATCATAACGAAAACCCTCAAAATGGTGGGCAAAGCTCTCAATTGGCACTTCTTTGAACCAATTATCCTCTAACCAGCCTTCATTTCTATCAATTGTAAGTTCAGCAATCCAATTAGTAAGAACCGTTCCATCAGCCGCTGGCTTTGAAATCGGATAAATCACCATACGATGCTGATGGGTGCCGAGACCGATGAAGGATGACTCTGTGCGTAAAGGCTTTGTGCGAACTGTGCCCCGCCACATGATAGCACCACCCCAGTGGATAGGGGGTTGATCTGGGTGCATTTGGGCACGCACGGCAGAATGGATTCCGTCCGCGCCAATTAGCAAACTACCTGAAATTTGAAACCGTGAACCATCACTTCCTCTTACCGATACGTCCACCTCTCCAGAGGGTCGCTTGAGATATTTATCAACTCTCGCATCCAACA
>ENA-ORDA01002985-ORDA01002985.1-marine-metagenome-genome-assembly--contig:-NODE-2985-length-12242-cov-3.388081_pt1 | contig 12242 bp, 10 predicted proteins | sample MGYA00237778_ERZ508506 | MGnify/ENA primary metagenome ERZ508506 (study PRJEB26177, sample SAMN06267891) | marine metagenome | isolation source: Monterey Bay, California, USA | place: Pacific...
ATACTGACGGGAAAAAGACATTGGGGCTGCGTAGCGGCTCTCGTCCGGGGAATGTGAAACAGAGCTTCAGCCATGGGCGGACGAAGAACGTCGTCGTAGAAACCAAGCGCAAGCGCGTGGTTGTGCCCAAACCGGGCGCGGCTAATCCAAAGCCTGCGGGTTCTGGGCCATCTGTTGGCAATCCCAGTCGACGTCCAGCGGGCATTTCTGATGTCGAGATGGAGCGCAGATTGAAGGCTGTGCAGGCTGCGAAGTCGCGTGAAGTGGAAGAATCAGCCCGGCGTGCGGCGGACGAAAAGGCGCGCGAAGAAGAACGAGAACGTCGCCGTGCCGAGATCGAAGCGAAAGAGCGTCAAGAAAAAGAGCGTGAAGAGACCCTTCGCCTGAAGGCCGAGGAAGACGCGCGCAAGGCCGCAGAAGCCGAAGCTGCGGCACAGGCTGCAGTGGCCGCTCCTGCTGCTGAAACCACTCGTGCAGCTCCGCGTCAGGGGCAGCAACCAGCGCCGACACCCCGCAAAAACGAACGTGAGCGCGAGCAGCGCCCCTCGCGTGGGAAAGGTGATGATGGTCGTCGCTCTGGCAAGCTGACGCTGAACCAGGCGCTGTCTGGTGGCGAAGGTGGACGCCAACGCTCCATGGCCGCAATGAAACGCAAGCAGGAACGCGCCCGTCAAAAGGCGATGGGTGGTTCGGTCGAGCGCGAAAAGGTTATGCGTACCGTCAACCTTCCCGAAGCTATTGTAGTTTCCGAACTGGCAAACCGTATGGCCGAACGCGTTGGTGATGTTGTCAAGTCGCTGATGCAAATGGGCATGATGGTTACACAGAACGAGACAATTGACGCCGACACTGCCGAATTGATCATTCAAGAGTTTGGTCACAAGGTCCAACGCGTATCAGATGCCGACGTAGAGGACGTGATCAAAGAAATCATCGATGATGAAAAAGATCTTGAGCCACGCCCCCCTGTTATTACAATCATGGGCCATGTCGACCACGGAAAAACATCCCTCTTGGATGCTATCCGAGACGCCAAAGTCGTCGCCGGCGAGGCGGGCGGGATTACCCAGCACATTGGCGCTTACCAGGTCACAACGGAAAGTGGTGCTAGACTGTCATTCCTCGACACCCCCGGCCACGCGGCGTTTACTTCCATGCGCTCGCGGGGCGCGCAGGTGACGGATGTGGTTGTTCTGGTTGTTGCGGCAGATGACGCAGTGATGCCCCAGACCATTGAGGCAATTAATCACGCCAAAGCCGCCAAAGTACCGATGATTGTTGCGATTAACAAAGTCGACAAACCCGGCGCTAACCCTGACAAGGTCCGAACGGATCTGCTTCAACAAGAAGTCATTGTTGAAAAACTTTCGGGTGAAGTACAGGACGTCGAAGTCTCTGCAATCACAGGACAAGGCCTTGATGAATTGCTCGAAGCGATTGCGTTGCAGTCTGAACTGCTCGAATTGAAAGCCAACCCAGATCGCGCTGCCCAAGGTGCCGTGATCGAAGCGCAGCTTGACGTGGGTCGTGGCCCGGTTGCGACGGTTCTGATTGAAACTGGTACGCTGAAGCGCGGCGATATCTTCGTTGTAGGTGAGCAGTGGGGCAAAGTTCGCGCGCTGATCGACGACAAAGGTGAACGTGTGGATGAAGCTGGCCCATCTGTTCCCGTAGAGGTCCTTGGCCTGAACGGCACACCAGAAGCCGGCGACGTTTTGAACGTGACATCGACTGAAGCACAGGCCCGCGAGATTGCGGAATACCGTGCCAACGCTGCGAAAGAAAAGCGCGCGGCGGCGGGTGCAGCTGTGACATTGGATCAGCTTATGGCCAACGCCAAAGCCGACCAAGACGTGTCAGAACTTCCGATCCTCGTCAAAGGTGATGTTCAGGGTTCAACAGAAGCAATCGTTCAGGCGATGGAAAAAATCGGCAATGACGAAGTGCGCGTGCGCGTTCTGCATTCGGGCGTTGGCGCGATCACAGAAACTGATGTTGGTCTGGCCGAAGCATCGAACGCACCGATTATGGGTTTTAACGTTCGTGCAAACGCTTCTGCAAGGAACACAGCCAACCAAAAGGGTGTCGAAGTCCGCTACTACTCTGTCATCTATGATTTGGTGGATGATGTGAAAGCGGCAGCGTCTGGTCTACTTAGTGCTGAAATTCGTGAACGCTTTATCGGTTACGCCGAGATCAAGGAAGTATTCAAGGTTTCGAATGTCGGCAAAGTTGCAGGCTGTTTGGTCACCGAAGGTGTGGCGCGTCGATCAGCTGGTGTGCGTTTGCTGCGTGACAACGTAGTGATCCACGAAGGCACATTGAAAACGCTGAAACGATTTAAGGATGAGGTCGCCGAGGTCCAGTCCGGTCAGGAATGCGGCATGGCCTTTGAAAATTATGATGATGTCCGGCCCAAAGATGTTATCGAAATCTTCGAACGCGAAGAGGTCACTCGCAGCTTGGACTGATCTGCTTGCAGATGATACTTAAAACATCGAAGGGACAGCAACCGTTGCTGTCCCTTCGATGTTTCGTGAGCGTTTTAGTCTTAAGCTGCTGGCTTGACAGGCATTCCAGAAAAATAAGACCCGTCTACGCGAACGGTAACCCGTCCATCTGATAACGTTTTTACGAAGATGCCTTGAACCAGAGTCGAGCTTCCCAAAGAAATTGTTCTGATCATGCTTTTTCTCCCCAAAAGCACACGCTACCTGACGATAATTTTTGGGGATTACCGAGTCACTAAATTTTTTAAACGTTGCATAATTTTTCAACATTTTTGGAAAATCAGCACATTTTCAAAGCAAATCTCTCAGCATCGCAACCAAAGGGATATCAGCTTGGGGCATAGGGTAAGACCGTAAGTCATTTGGGCGCACCCATTTAAGCGCTTGCTTTTCACGTGGTTGCGGCGTTCCTTCCCATTTACGGCATGCGAATAATGGCATGAGCAGGTGGAAACTATCATAGCTGTGACTGGCAAAGGTCAATGGAGCGAGACAAGATTGCCAAGTGTTGATGCCCAGCTCTTCTTCGAGCTCGCGGATTAATGCGGCCTCAGGCGTTTCATTGGGCTCTATTTTTCCGCCGGGAAATTCCCACAGGCCGGCCATTGATTTACCTTCTGGCCGTTGCGCCAGCAAAACACGGCCATCCACATCAATCAGCGCAACCGCAGAGACCAAAACGACTTTCATTTCGATCATGACCGGTAGTCTGCGTTAATTTCGATGTATCCATGGGTCAGATCGCAGGTCCAGACCGTTGTACTTGCTGTCCCCATACCGATTTCCGTTGTGATCCGAATGTGCTCGCCTTTCATGTGCTCTGCTGCTTCTTCCTCTAGATATGAGGGGCTCACCCAACCGTTCTCTGCGACCAACACATCGCCGAACCAGATAGAAAGCGCATCCCGATCCGCCGGTGCGCCGGATTTTCCGATGGCCATGACCACGCGTCCCCAATTTGGATCTTGTCCTGCAATTGCCGTTTTGACCAAAGGAGAATTAGCAATCGACATTGCGTGGGTCTTGGCTGCGGCCTTGTCAGTGGCACCTTTGACCTTGATCTCGACGAATTTAGTGGCGCCTTCACCATCCCTGACGACCTGATGGGCGAGGTCTAGCATGACAGAATGTAAGGCGGCTTCAAAATTAGGATCAGCGGACGCGTCGACGCCGCTTGCTCCTGTGGCTGCGACCATCAGACTATCAGATGTCGAAGTGTCGCTATCGACGGTAATGCAGTTGAAGGTCTCATCGCAAAGCCGGGCGGTCATGGCTTGCAGCACGTCCTGATCCACTTTTGCATCGGTAAAGATATAGACAAGCATTGTTGCCATGTCAGGCGCAATCATACCGCTGCCTTTGGCTACTCCTGCGATTTTGATCGAGCGGCCACCTATATTGCAATGCGCCGCGGCACCCTTAGGATAGGTGTCTGTTGTCAGGATTGCGGCGGCTGCATCGTTGATCGCATCAGCGCTTAAGCCCACAACAAGTTCAGACAGTTTGGCGGTGATCCGATCATATGGAAGCGGTTCACCGATAACACCGGTCGAAGCGGTGAAGACGCGATTATCCGGTATGCCGGTCGCGTGGGCGGTGGCATGTACGATCGCTTTAACTGCGGCCACACCTTTGTTGCCGGTGAACGCATTCGAATTTCCTGCGTTGACCAAAATGGCTGCGCCATCGTGACTTTGTCTGCCTAATTTGGTTTGGCAATCCAGAACTGGCGCGGACCGAGTGGCGGAGCGGGTGAAAACACCCGCAACCGCCGTTCCAGGCACACATTTCGCCAACATCAAATCAAAGCGGCCTTCGTATTTGACCCCTGATGCCACTGCAGAGAACGCGACACCGTCGATTCTTGGCATCTTTGGAAAGGCAGCGGGGGCCAATGGTGATCGTGGCAATGCTTTAGCCATAGTTTAGTTCACCACAGACAAATCTTTGAGGATGGCAGGATCAATGCCGCTTGTTTCTGCTTCGTTAACCTCTGTTGCTGCCGTAAGTTCGGCGATCCGTGCTTCGACCGCGTCTCGCCGCACTTCGGCCTGAAGATCCTGGCGCATTTCATCCAGCGAGGGTATCGATTTGGACCTTATGTCGTTGAGAGTGATAACGTGCCAGCCAAATTGGGTTTGAACAGGTTGTGACACTTCGCCAACTTTAAGCGCAATCACAGCCGCCTCAAAGGTGGGGACCATGGCGCCAGTGCCGAACCAACCCAAATTTCCGCCATTTGGACCAGATGGACCGGTCGATTTTTCGCGCGCAACTGTTTCGAAATCTGCGCCTGTTTCAAGCTCGGCGACGACAGCCAATGCAGCCTCTTGCGTTTCCAGCAAAATATGTGAGGCATTGAATTCCTCGCCTTGCGGCGCATTTTTATAGCGCTTGTCGTAAGCGGCTTGGATTTGCTCTTCGGTAATCTCTTCACCAAGCACACGTTCTACTGCCTCTCCAGCGAGTAATGATCGCCTTTCATTTTCAACTGAAAGTGCCACGCGTTTCGACACGTTTCCGTTAAGCGATTGGGCCAGTACCGTTTGCTGAACCAACTGATCCAGAATTCCTCTGAACAAAGTTTCGTTTGGCAATGCCTGATACTCATCTGGCAGCGATTCATGGGCAATGATCATATGCCCGATTGTAATTTCTGTCTTGCCAACAGTGGCAACGACGGTGTCAGCGTCCTGCGCCGCGGCAGGAAGGGCCATAGCGCCCAGAAGTCCAAAAACAGGCAGTGTGAGAAAAGGTTTTTTCATTGATCAGTCCCAAGGATGGGCGCGCAGTTGGGGCGCGCATTGACATGGTATAGCGTGACCCTTACATCGCCCTATGGGCGCGGCTCGGGCCGGTTTATGCCTTCTGTGTCTATGGTCTTGGCACGCGCCCGGCAAGCAGATGCTGTACAACATGAATTGATCGCCTGGAGAAAGCATGCTCGGTTTCGGAACGCTCACCAAAAAGGTGTTTGGCACCCCCAACGATCGCAAGATCAAAAGCGTGCGCCCTTTGGTCGAACAGATCAATGCACTCGAGTCTGAATTTCAAGCATTCACGGACGATGGGTTGAAGGACCGAACTGAGGAATTGGCCAAACGCGCTATGAGCGGCGAAGCGTTGGACGTCCTGTTGCCAGAGGCATTTGCCAATTGCCGTGAGGCCGCCAAACGCGCACTGGGATTGCGCGCATACGATACCCAGCTCATGGGCGCGATTTTTCTGCACCAGGGCAATATTGCAGAGCAAAAGACCGGCGAGGGCAAAACGCTGACGGCGACCTTTGCGGTTTATCTGAATGCGCTGACCGGCAAGGGTGTGCATGTTGTCACGGTCAACGACTACCTTGTGCAGCGTGACGCCGAATGGATGGGCAAGGTCTTTGCCGCGCTTGGTTTGACCACAGGTACCGCCATTTCCGGCATGTCCGAAGAGGCCAAACGCGCAGCATATGCCTGTGACGTGACCTATGCGACAAACAATGAACTGGGTTTTGATTACCTGCGCGACAACATGAAGCCATCGATTGCGGAAATGGTGCAGCGCGGACATAATTACGCTATCGTTGATGAGGTCGACAGCATCCTTGTCGATGAGGCGCGGACACCTCTGGTGATTTCGGGTCACATGCAGGATCGATCAGAGTTATACGTAACCATCGATGCAATCATTCCGCTGATCGAGCCTGAACATTACCTGCTCGACGAAAAACAGCGCAACGTCACCTTTACCGACGAAGGTAACGAGTTCCTCGAAGAGCAGTTGCGCGCCCGAGGGCTGATTGACCCGGAAGTATCACTTTACGATCCCGAAAGCACGACCATCGTACACCACGTCAACCAAGGTTTGCGGGCACATGTTCTGTTCAAGAAGGACAAGGATTATATCGTCCGTGATAACGAAGTTGTGCTGATTGACGAATTCACAGGTCGGATGATGGCAGGCCGCCGTTTGTCTGATGGTTTGCACCAGGCACTCGAAGCCAAGGAAAGCGTCAAAATTCAGCCGGAAAACCAAACGCTTGCCTCTGTTACGTTCCAAAACTACTTCCGTCTGTATGACAAGCTGGCCGGCATGACTGGTACCGCTGCGACAGAGGCCGAGGAATTTGCCGAAATCTATGGCTTGGAAATTTTACCGCAGCTTGATAATTTTTCTGACAATTTTGCTGCGACCCACGCAGGTGTGGCGGAGATTGTTGTGCCGCCCGGCTCATCTGTGATTGGCAAAACGCCGGGGCAGATCCGCTTTCGCGCCACCCATGGCCTGTCCTTGCTCGGCATTCACCGTGGGGAAGAGACTTTGAGCCATGTGGAAACTCCCGATCATGCCGCGACGCGTCTGACCCATGTGCCGCTTTTGGCCGGCGATACTTTGGTGGTGCATACGAAGTGGGAATCCCTGACCAGATTGAGCCGCAACCGCGACTATGTCGTCGTCACGTCTGAATACCCGCGCGAAGAGGTGCGACCGCAGAAAGTGAGCTGGGCTTTGGTCTTCTTTGGCCTGGCGATCGCGATGATTTTGCTGACGGATATTCGTCTATCGCTGTGCCTATTGACGGGCGCCGCGGGCATGATCGTGTCGCGTGTGTTGTCAATCGACGAGGCTTATGAGGCGGTGAGCTGGAATACGGTATTTCTATTGGCCAGCCTTATCCCCCTCGGGGTCGCCGTCCAAGCCACGGGCACGGCGGCTTGGATTGCACAACAGGTTCTCATGCTCTTAGAGGGTTGGCCTATCTGGGGTCTGCAACTGGGCGTGGCGATTATGGCGACGGTCTTCACCTTGGTGATGTCCAATGTCGGAGCCACCGTATTGCTCGTACCTTTGGCTGTGTCCATCGCGGTTGCGGCCGGCGGCAATCCAGCTATTTTTGCGCTGACCGTGGCAATATCCACATCAAACTCGTTTTTGATCCCCACCCATCAGGTGAATGCTCTGATTATGGGGCCGGGCGGGTATCGTGTGATTGATTTCGTGCGCTGCGGCGCAGGGATGACCCTGTTGTTTTTGATCGTCTCTATGGTGGTGATGCACCTGTTGTTTTAGCTCTCCGCCAGGCTGCGCATAATGGGGAGGAAATCTGCGGCTTTGAGGCTGGCTCCCCCAACCAATGCGCCATTCACATTGGGGATGGCGAAAATTTCTTGCGCATTGCTCGGCTTGACCGATCCGCCGTAGAGGATGGAGATGTCCTGACCAGACGCGCCATAGATCGCATGGAGCTCAGCACGCAAAGCATCATGCATCTCTGTGATCTCAGCGACACTGGGAACAAGACCCGTCCCGATGGCCCAAACGGGCTCATAGGCAATGATGATCTGAGCATCATCGGGCACAGAGGCGGACAGCTGTGCCAACACGATTTCAAGAGCCTGACCTGCGGTGCGTTGGTCGCGGCTCTCACCAAGGCAGATGATCGGGGTGAGTCCAGATCGCAGGGCTTCCTGGGCTTTATCGCGCACCAGCGTGTCGCTCTCGCCATAGCCTTCGCGCCGTTCTGAGTGGCCAAGGATGACATAGGAGGCACCGCAATCGACCAGCTGCGCGGCGCTGATATCACCGGTGAAGGCGCCCGATTTGGCATGGTGACAATTTTGTCCTCCAATGGCCAAGGGTCCAGCCAAGCCAGCCGCGCTATGTATCAGCGGCGCAGGTGGACATAGGATGGCAGTACAGTCAATGTCTTGTGCAGCTTCAGCGATGGCTTGGATTTCAGACAGGCTCGACCGCGTCCCGTTCATTTTCCAGTTTCCAGCGGCGATTTTTTGGGGCATTGGAGATCCTTCCACGAGACAGTTATTTGTTAAGAGGTTTGCATCAAAGAGCGTTGGGCCCAATCGCAGGCCAGCTCTGGCTCATCCATTGCCGCAGCTGGCAGTGTCCAGTAGGGCATGGCGACGGCCCGATTGTCCTTGCCGTCTTGGAGGAATTGCTGGGGTCTCTCTGCGGCGAGCTCTTGTGCAAGCGCGCCCTTTGCCTTGAGCATTAAAGCGCCCGTGCGGATGATAAGTGCAAAAATGACCCCGTCCGCATAAATCGCCAACCCGCCAAACATCTTGCGGGCTGTCAGAGTGCTGACGCCTGCAAAAAGATCTTTCACAAAGGCGATATCAGCGTTCGAAATGCTCATTTCTTGGCAAAAAGTGTTTCGTCGAATTTGATACTCTCGCCGCAGCCACAGGCATCGACTACATTGGGATTTTTGAATTTGAAGCCCGATTCTAACAGGCTGATTTCATAATCAATCTCTGTGCCGAAGAGGAACATCTGTGCCATCGGCGCAATCATGACGCGCGCGCCACCTTCTTCGATTAACTCATCATGGGCTTCGATGTCATCGACATAATCCATTGTATATTCCATGCCGGCGCAGCCACCTTTTTTCACGCCAATGCGCAGGCCCTTATGCCCCTCGCGCGCCATGAGTTTGGTAATTTGCCCAATCGCGGCTGGCGTGAGGGTCACAGCTTGTTTACCCGGAATGCCGAACATGTCTGATCCTTTTCAATCTGCTCTTAACCTAAGAGCGGGCAAAACGAACTGCAAGAGGGGACTTGGGGATAAGATGGCCCCGGTGCTGTCACCACCCGGCGCTGTGCCAAAGTTGCGGAGCCTACATAAAGCCCAATTCGAGCCGCGCCTCGTCGGACATCATATCCATGCCCCAGGGGGGTTCCCAAACCAGCTCAACATCCACATGTTTGACGCCGGGCAAGGGTTCAATGGCCTCGGCCACCCAGCCGGGCATCTCACCGGCCACCGGACAGCCCGGAGCGGTGAGGGTCATGGCAATTTTCACCTCAGAGTCTTCATTGATATCGACCGTGTAAATGAGGCCTAGATCGAAAATATTAACGGGAATTTCAGGATCGTAAACCGTCCGGATGCTGTCGACAATATTGTCGTATAGCGGGTGATCTGTGCTCGAGGGCGCGATCAATGGTGTACCTTCAATGGGAGACTCGTCCGACATGTCATGATCCTTGAGTATTTTTATAGGGTATAATGGGGCAGCAGGCCGGGGTAAAGCGATAACCTGAATTAAGAACGCGAATATCGGCCCCTGCGCTCTCTGTTTTGGGTGAAAACCATGAATCTTTCGACCAATCGCTTGATCCTTCATAAGGTTTAGCGCATGTGAGGCCCATGACAGAAAAATTCTCCTTCCAATTGCACGCGCGCTCAGGCAAGGCCCGGGCTGGTACCATTCACACCCCGCGCGGCGAGATCCGCACGCCTGCCTTCATGCCCGTTGGAACTGCCGCCACGGTCAAGGCGATGCTGCCAAGCTCCGTGCGGCAAACGGGGGCGGATATATTGCTGGGCAATACCTATCATTTGATGTTGCGCCCGACTGCAGAGCGCATTGATCGCTTGGGCGGGCTGCATAAGTTTATGAATTGGGAGCGCCCAATTTTAACAGATAGCGGCGGGTTTCAGGTGATGAGCCTGTCGAGCCTTCGCAAGATGAGCGAAGATGGGGTGACCTTTAAGTCGCATATTGATGGCTCCAAACATCATTTGACGCCCGAGCGCTCGATGGAGATCCAACGGCTTTTGGGCAGTGATATTGTCATGTGTTTTGATGAATGCCCGGCTTTGCCGGCAGAACGTGACGAAATTGCCCGATCAATGCGCATGTCGATGCGATGGGCTGAGCGCTCTCGTGCTGCGTTTGGCAACCGCCCGGGTCATGCGTTATTTGGCATTCAGCAAGGTGGTTTGGATGAGCAATTGCGCGGTGAAAGTGCCGATGCGCTTAAAGCCATTGGTTTTGAAGGCTATGCGGTTGGCGGCCTGGCCGTGGGCGAGGGGCAGAAGGCCATGTTCGAGGTGCTCGACTTTGCGCCCGATCAATTGCCCGAGGATAAGCCGCGATATTTGATGGGTGTTGGCAAGCCAGATGATATCGTGGGCGCCGTGAAGCGCGGCATTGATATGATGGATTGTGTTTTGCCCAGCCGGTCGGGTCGCACAGGGCAGGTGTTCACCCGCCGGGGTGTGGTTAACATCAAAAATGCGCGTCACCAAGACGATCCGCGCCCCTTGGATGAGGCCTGCGGCTGTCCGGCTTGTAGCAATTATTCGCGCGCCTATTTACACCATGTGTTCCGCAGTCAGGAAATCATCAGCTCGATGCTTTTAACCTGGCACAACCTGCATTATTTCCAAGAAATTATGCAGCAGATGCGCGACGCCATTGCTGTGGATGATTTTGCTGGATTTGAAAGTCAGTTCCATGCACAGCGGGCCTTGGGTGATATTGAGCCGGTTTAACGAAGTCTCGTTTAGGGTGCCAATGTGACGCGCAGCGCCGCTGGATAGGCATAGCGATCGCGGCTCCGGTCACGCAGGGAAATCGTAGCGCCAATGCGCGGCCCCCCTCTGGCCAGCGTGAGCCGCACCCCTTCACCTTTTGGTGCAGATTGATTGATCGCCTCCACAGTAAAGCGCGCGGAGAGATCAGTGCCCGGCAGGCGGCAATGCCCGTGGATTGGCGCGGGCTTGCCCGTAAACTGTGGCACACGCACTTGCGCCGGGGTTTGAAAGGCGGCCGATAGGCGCTGGTCTGACGTGAAGATATGGCAGCGCGCCCCCGAGCGCTCTTGTCGATTGCCGGCCAAGAAACTGCGGACCGTGATCACATCAAATCGCAACGCTTGGGTGGTGATCTTGGCATTGGGACTGCGGGCATCTGCGACATAATCGGCAATGGGCAAAGGCGGCGCACAGCCGGCCAGTGCTGTGAATAGAAAAAGACCAAGGGCGAATATCCGCATTGTGACACCTTTCATTCCTGCCCCATGCTACCGCCAGGCGCCAAGGCCTGTAAATGGCATGTCTGGAGCCGTCTCATGGGAGATTTGAGATGTGCTGACCGCGCAATATTTAAACTTATCTAAAACCTACTGCTTGCACTTCCGAGATTGTGCAGGCAGGTTACACAGGGTCTTGAAATTGAGGTGGTTGCGCCCCAGTTATATAACAAGACCGGGGCCGGGCGAATTGCCGGATTGGGATTCGCTCTATGCCTGCCACAGTTAAGGAACGAAAATGACTTTGAATTTAGCCGAAAGCTACCCTGTATTGCCCCTGCGCGACATTGTTGTGTTTCCACATATGATCGTGCCATTGTTTGTTGGGCGCGATAAATCTGTCCGCGCGCTTGAGCAAGTGATGACGCAAGACAAGCAAATTTTGCTGTCCTCACAGCGCGACCCCGCAGAGGATGACCCTTCTGAAGATGGGATTTTCCGGGTCGGTGTTTTGGCCAATGTCTTGCAGTTGCTGAAGTTGCCAGACGGCACGGTTAAAGTGCTGGTCGAGGGCCACGCCCGCGTGGAAATCACAGAATACTTAGACAATGACGACTTCTTTGAAGCCCGCGCAGAGTATCTGACTGAGATGCCCGGTGATGTGGCCACAACTGAGGCGCTATTGCGTACGGTTGAAGACGAGTTTGAGCGCTATTCAAAAGTTAAAAAGAACATTCCTGAAGAGGCTTTGGCCGCCGTTGGTGAATCTGACGAGCCGTCAAAACTGGCTGATTTGGTCGCGGGTCACCTAGGGATCGAAGTTGAGCAGAAACAAGACTTGCTTGAGACACTCAGTATTTCTGAACGACTCGAGAAGGTCTATGGCCTGATGCAAGGCGAGATGTCTGTTCTGCAGGTTGAGAAGAAGATCAAAACCCGCGTGAAAACACAGATGGAACGCACGCAG
>ENA-ORDA01002987-ORDA01002987.1-marine-metagenome-genome-assembly--contig:-NODE-2987-length-12235-cov-4.118112_pt1 | contig 12235 bp, 9 predicted proteins | sample MGYA00237778_ERZ508506 | MGnify/ENA primary metagenome ERZ508506 (study PRJEB26177, sample SAMN06267891) | marine metagenome | isolation source: Monterey Bay, California, USA | place: Pacific...
TGAGAAACAAAGAGAAATTGCGAGAAATATTGACTGTGTGATTGAAGGAAGAGATATAGGTTCAGTTGTCTTTCCGAATGCAGACTTTAAAATCTATCTGGATGCAAAAGCAGAAATTCGTGCTGCTCGTCGTATGAAAGAATTAAAGAATCAGGATGAGTCAGTCTCTCTTGATGATTTAGTCGCTCAAATTAAAAGAAGGGATTTTTTAGATGCTAATAGAAAAATTTCTCCTCTCATTAGAACAAAAGATGCAATTGTTGTTGATACGTCATATCTAGACGTAGATGAGCAAATTGTAAAAATAGTAAATATTATAAATAATAAATAACAAGGAAACATCAAAAGTATGTTTAATCAAGATAAAGAACAGGTAGTTGAAGAGGTTTTGGAAGGAACAGATAATATCGTAACCGAAAAAATCAGTGAAGAAAATTCATCTTCTACCCCAGCCGTTAATGTAGCTGAAATTCAGGATTACTTAAACCCTAAGCTTTTTCATAAAGTAAAAGTTGTCAAAGAAATTGATCTTATTAAAGATCTTAATAGCGATGGTTCGCTAATTGATAGTGAGCTAGAAGCGCTATATGAAGGTACCTTTGGAGATATATCCGAGCATTCACTTATTCAAGGCCGTGTTGTTGGTATGAATGATAGAGATGTCTTAATTGATATTGGTTTTAAATCAGAAGGTATTATAGATAGATCAGAGTTTAAAAAAGATGATCTCCCTTCCATAGGTGACCAAGTTGAAGTTTACCTTGAGTTTATAGAGGATGCTAGTGGGAATACTATTCTTTCCAAAGAAAAAGCAGACTTTATGCGTCGTTGGAAAGAATTAAATGATGCATTTGAAAATGAGAGTTTAATTACGGGAACTGTCATTAGAAGAATAAAAGGTGGACTCATTGTTGATCTTGGAGTTGTGCAGGCTTTTTTACCTGGTTCTCAAGTAGATGTGCGCCCAATACAGGATTTTGATGTATATCTTGATAAAGAAATAGAACTTCGAATTGTAAAATTTAATGAAGCAAGAAAAAATATAGTTGTTTCTCATAAAATTATCCTTGAAGATAGTCTCAAAGAGCAAAGAGAAGCGCTTTTTCAAGAGCTTGAAGTTGGTTCAGTTCTTGAAGGTCGCGTTAAAAATATAACAGATTTTGGTGTTTTTGTAGATCTAGGTGGGATTGATGGTCTTCTTCATATTACTGATCTTTCGTGGGGAAGAGTGAATCATCCTTCAGAGGTAATAGGTATGAATGATTCAATAACCGTGAAAGTAATTGAATATGATGAAGAAAGGAAAAGAGTCTCTCTTGGATTAAAACAACTTGCTCCCCACCCTTGGGACGAAGTTGAGGTTAAATATCCAATAAGTAATGTAGTCAAAGGTAAAGTTGTTAGTTTAACAAATTATGGTTGTTTTATTGAACTAGAACCTGGCGTTGAAGGGCTGATTCATGTATCCGAAATTTCTTGGACAAAACATATTAAAAATCCTGCTGAAGTATACTCTATGGGTGATGAGGTGGAAGCGAAGGTTCTTTTTATCGATTCAAATGAGAGAAAAATTAGTTTGGGTGTAAAACAGTTGACTCCGGATCCATGGGATGAAATTGAAGAAAAATATATGGTTGAAACTGTACATAAATGTAAGGTTCAAAATTTAACACAATTTGGAGCTTTTGCTGAGTTAGAAGAAGGAATTGATGGCTTAATTCATGTGTCTGATCTATCTTGGACAAAAGTTATAAAACACCCGAAAGAAGTTGTTGAAAAAGGTCAGGAATTAGAAGTGAAAATTTTAGAGGTTTCAAGGGAAAACCGAAGAATCTCACTTGGATATAGACAAGTTCTAGAGGATCCATGGCCTGCAATCATTTCAACATATGATGCCGGAAATGAGGTAAGTGGTGAAATTATCAGAGTACTTGACAAAGGAATTATTATCCAGCTTGAAAATGAAGTTGAAGGAATAATCCCATTTGGGAAAATGTCTAAAAAAGATAGAAAAACTCTTGCGGCTCAATATGAGGTCGGAGCTAATTTATCCGGACTAGTAATGAAAGTGTCTCCAGAAGACAAAAAAGTTATACTCTACAAAGAGGAGTTAGCTGGGGCTGGAAGACGCAATAGTGCTACAGATGAAGTGAAACAGTACTTAAATAACCAGAAAACTAATTCAGGTGAAAAGTTAGAATTGCCTCAAGAGTTACTAGATATTGCTAGCCAAGCTGAAAAAGATGGAGAAAATGATAAAAATAATGAGACAGAAAATACTTCTGAAAAGCAGGAATAGTATCTGATCTAGGTAGTAGTTTATTGCAATTAAAATCCAACCTTGACTTTACTCTCCTACATAAATTAGGTCTTACGTCTGGCGCTTTTGGTTTGTCGATGTTATTGTGGGTATTTGTTGTATCCGAGAACGAGTACACAATGATCATCGATCTACCAATTGAGGCTAGAAATTTAAGTGTTCAAAAAGCGCATAAAGAAGAAGTTCCTTCATATGCTTCAGTTAAAATAAGAGGTGAAGGAAGAGATCTTTTTAAAACATACATTCTAAAACCCTTTACAAATTTTAAGTTAGTTTTAGACCTCGAGGGTATCTCAAAAGATTATGAATTCATTTTAAATGAATACTTTGAAAAATTTCCACAAAAAGTTGTTTTTCCCCTTAATTCTAATATCTCTTTTGTTGAAGTTATTCATCCTAATAGAATAAAGATTAGCCTCGATGAGTTTAAATCAAAAAAAGTTCCAGTGTTATCTAATATTACTACAATAACAATGCCGGGATATACTTTAGTTGGAAATATAAAATTAGAACCTGAATTTATTAAAATTGCAGGACCTGAAGAAGAGTTAGCTCTTATAAATCATCTAGAAACAGTTAAAGATACGTTAAATGGCTTAAATAGTATAATCGAGTTAGATACACGTATCAAATCCTTAGGGAATCTAATTAATTATTCAAACGAAACTGTAAAAATCAAATTAAATATCCAACAAATTAGTGAAAGAATAATTGTTGATATTCCAGTAGAGATATTGGACGTTCCTACTAAAATAAGAGTTTTCCCTTCACCGCAAACGGTCTCATTAACAGTTATTGGTGGAGCTCAAAGAATTGCAAAGTTAAAGCCAAAAGAAATCAAGATAAGAATAAACTTCCAAGACTGGATCATCGATAAGCAATTTTATGAACCCTCTGTTACTATACCATCAGATCTCATAGAATGGCGTGATCTGTCACCTCGTAATTTAGAGGTTGCGGTTGCTCGTGAGGTACAATGATAGTACTTGGTATTGAAACTTCTTGTGATGAAACTGCTGCATCAGTTTGCAGAAATGGTACCATTTTATCAAGCATAGTTAGTCAACAAATTATCCATAAAAAATATGGAGGTGTTGTACCTGAAATTGCATCTCGGGAACATGACTTTTTATTAAATCAAGTTGTTGATCAGTCGATAAAAGAAGCTAAAATCACTCTTTCTGAAGTCAATGCAATTGCAGTAACTCAAGGTCCAGGCCTATCAGGAACATTATTAACAGGTATTAGTTTTGCTAAAGGACTCGCAATAGCCTTAAAAGTTCCAATTATTCCAATAAATCACTTAGAAGGTCATATTTACGCAAATTTTCTAGCTAAACCCGATCTGCAATATCCATTTTTATGTTTACTTGTTTCTGGTGGGCATACGCAAATTTGGAATATTATTGAGATGGATAAATATATACTTTTAGGTGAAACAAGAGATGATGCTGCAGGTGAAGCGTTTGATAAAGGTGCTCGTATTCTAGGACTTGGATATCCAGGAGGTCCATTAATTGAAAATAAAGCTAAGTTTGGAAGGCCAGACAAAGTTGATTTTCCACGGATACTCTTAGGCCGTGAAAGTTTAGAATTTAGTTTTAGTGGCCTCAAAACTTCACTGCTCTATTATTTAGATGATTTTGAAGAAACTGATGATATAAAACTACCTGATGTCATAGCTAGCTATCAAATGGCTATTATCGAGACTTTAAGTGAAAAAATACGTAGAGCAATATTAAAAACTAAATCTCAAAGATGTGTTATTGCGGGTGGAGTAGCAGCCAATCAATCTTTAAGGAAAAAACTAAAAGAAATAAATCCTCAAACAGAGTTTGTTTTTCCCGATTTATCTTTCTGCACTGATAATGCTGCAATGATAAGTTTTCTAGGTCAAATAAAGATTCAATTTGCATCTAAAAAAAAATATCAAGATTTCTCTTTTAGTTCTCTTCCAAACCTAAAATTATAAAAAGACTAGCGTGTTATATAATTTTGAAAATATCATATCAATAATATGTATACTAGCTTCAATAGTTTTTTTAGTCATTTCTTTTCTATCAAAAAACCTTTATAAAAATAGTGATATTAAAAATATTTTTATTATAAGATTCTTATTATTCTTTATTTTCTCTCTTATTTTACTAAATCCGAAAATAAATTATTTGACAGAGGAGACGACAAAATTAAAATGGAATGTATACCTCGATAATTCTTTAAGCATGAGTTACCATCAACAACCTTCAGCAACATCATATATATCAGGTGTGAATAAAATATTAGAAAAATTAAAGAAAAAAGGCGTTGAAACAAAAATATATAATTTTGGTACCAAACTTAAAAATGGATGGGATTATGAGAAACAAACATTAAAAGATGGCTCAACTAACTTAGGGTCTGTTATTTCTCATATTAAGTTTAATAACAATCATAATATAGCTGGGTCATTAATAATCACGGATGGTCAAGCTAACTTTGGTAAGAAAATTTCAAGTGATAACTTTGAAAATTTAAATCCAATACATATCATCGGTATAGGAACAGAAGAATCATTTACTGATATAGCAATTAAGTCAATTATTTCCTCCCCATCTGTAATAAAGGGGAGTAAGGCAGAGGTTGAGGTTGAAGTCTCTTCGACTGGAATTACAAAGGAAAAAGTGAATGTTACTTTGTCAAATGGGAAAAAAATTCTTGGGTCAAAATCTGTAACCTTAAAAGGCCTTGGTATTATAGAAAAAATTAGATTTTTAATCACACCAACTGAAATGGGTGAAGTTGTTTATAAAGTGCAAGTAAATACCGTTCCGGAAGAAATAAATATTGAAAATAATAAACAATTTTTTTCAATACAGGTTTTAAAAGATAATTATAAAGTTGCCATAATTACTGGAGCTCCAAATTTTAATACACAAGTAATAAAAAATATATTAACCGAAAATAAGAATTACAGTCTGGATCACTTCGTATACCTTTCCAATTCTTACTCCAAGCCAATTCAACAATTTTGGGATACTAAATATGATTTAATTATTTTTGATAATCATCCTATTAAAAATAATAAAAATGAGTGGAATGATTTTTTAAGAATTTTTGCAAAAAAAATTCTAGTCCAAAAATCAAGCATTGCTTTTTTCCCGGGCTATGATACTGAAAAAGAAACGCTGTCGTCGTATTTGAAATTAATGGATATAGGTTTAAAAGAATCTTTGATCGGCTTAAATGGGAAATTTGATTGGTATATCAATGAAAACTGGGGAAAATATTTCCCTTTCAAAAACAACTATGATAAGGTTGATAAAGTAAATAAAAAACCTCCATTATTTGTTGATATGGAAGTAGATACTTTAGGTGTGGACGTATTAGCAAACTTTTTAATCTCAGACGTTAAGATTCCACTTCTTATTTTAAAAGAAAAAACACCTCTAAGAAGCATGCTTTTTACATCTCCAGATTTATATAGTCTAAAATCAAGCTCGGAAAATTTGATAGATAATGATATAAATGAAAACCTTTTCAATCCAGTTTTTTCTTGGTTAATGAAGAGAGTTAATGGAAAAGATTTTTATTTTAGAGCAAATAGGAATTCTTATCAGCAAGGTGAACAGGTTACAATTATTGGTAAACCTGTTAAGGATAATCAAAATATTTTAAATGGAAGTATAAATATTTTTAATAATGATGGAGTTAAAATTAACTCTAAACCAATTAATTATAATAAAGAGAGAAATCTGTACACAGGAAGCTTCTGGGCATCATTGCCTGGTAGCCTTAGATATGAAGTCCAATTGTTTTTTGATGATACTCTAGCAATTATTAGCGATGGCATAATAAAAGTTCAAGAAAGTCAAGTTGAATTGAATAAGGTTTTTTTAAATAAGAAACCACTAGAAACTTTATCAAACAAAACTAATGGTACTTTTCAATTATGGGAAAATCGAAGTTTAATAATTGAAAAAATAAATAATAGTTTTAGAGAAGATTCTTATGCTATGGCATTCTATTTTATAAATAAAAGTTGGCTACTTATTATTTTTTTTGTATTGTTCATATTAGAATTATTATATAGACGGAAAATTGGTTTAATATAAAGGATAAAAATTGAAAAAAATTACTATTGTTGGAACAGGTTATGTTGGACTAGTTACCGGTGCAGGTTTGTCTGATTTTGGAAATGACGTAACATGTGTTGATATTTCTAAAACTAAAATTAATGATTTGAAAAATGGGATTATTCCTATTTATGAGCCAGGATTAGATGAACTGATACTAAAGAACACTAACTCAGGTAGGTTGAAATTCTCGACTAATATTGAACATTCAATACAAAATTGTGAAGTTGTCTTTATCGCCGTGGGCACTCCAGAAAAAGAGAATGGTGAAGCGGATTTAAGCTCTGTTCGTTCTGTTGCAAAAACTATTGCAAAAAATATCACTAATTATGTTGTAGTTTGTACAAAAAGTACGGTCCCAGTTGGAACGGGTGCTATGATAGTTAATTATATAAATCAAAACAAAAAAAATGATATACAGTTTGATTATGTTTCTAACCCTGAGTTTTTGAGAGAGGGTTCTGCAGTTAAAGATTTTTTATGGCCTGATAGGATTGTAATTGGAGCTAGAACCACGGGTGCTTATTCTATTATGGAAGATATATATAAGCCTCTTTATAGAAATAAAAAACCGATCATGTTGACAAATATTGAAACAGCAGAAATGATAAAGTACTCTGCCAACGCATTTCTTGCATTAAAAATAAGTTATATAAACGAAGTTGCAAATCTCTGTGAAAAAGTTGGTGCTGATGTCCATCAAGTAGCAATAGGTATGGGACAAGATGGTAGAATAAGTTCAAAATTTCTTCACCCCGGTCCTGGATTTGGTGGCTCATGCTTCCCAAAGGATACAAAAGCATTTTCTATTCTTTCGGAAAAACATGGTATAAGTATGAAAACAATTGATGCCGCGATTGATATAAATGAAGTGCAAAAAGTTAGAATGTTCGATAAATTAAATAAATTATTAAAATTTAATTTGAATAATAAAACTATTTCAATTTTAGGCCTTTCTTTTAAGCCAAATACAGATGATGTCAGGGAATCACCCGCGATTGATATGATAAAAATGATAATAGAAAATAATGGATTTGTTAACGCATTTGACCCTGTTGCAAATGATGCTATGAAAGTACAATTTCCCAACATAAATTATTTTGACAGTTGGAAAGATTGCTGTAAAAATGCTGATGTTGTTGTAATCATGACTGAATGGAATGAGTTTAGAGGAATTGATTTAAAAGTATTAAAAAAAGTACTTAAAAATCCGTGTATTCTTGATACCCGAAATATTTTTAGTATCAATAAATTAAATGAGTATGGATTTAATTTTGATAATGTTGGCAGGAATAATATAAAATGATCATTGAAAGTACTATCTTACCTGAAGTAAAGGTTATAATTCCTGAAGTTTTCAGTGATGAAAGAGGGTACTTTTTAGAAACATATCAGAAAAATAAGTTCATCGAAAATAAAATACCACATCATTTTTATCAAGATAATGAAGTCAAATCTAAAAAACATACAATAAGAGGATTACATTATCAAATTAAAAACCCTCAAGGAAAGATAGTACGTGCTGTACTTGGCAAGATTTTAGACGTTGCGGTGGACATTAGATTAGGCTCTCCAAATTTTGGAAAGTCTGTCTCTATAATATTAACAGAAAAGAATAAAAAAATGCTTTATATACCAGAGGGTTTTGCTCATGGTTATGGAGTCTTATCAGAAGAATCAATCGTAGTTTATAAATGTACAAACATTTACGACATGAAAAATGAACATGGAATTATTTGGAATGATCCAAATATTAATATTAATTGGGAAATTGATAATCCTCATTTATCATCTAAAGATAAATTATTACCTAAATTGAGTGAACAAAATATATTACCAAAACTAAAATGAAAAAAAATATACTCGTTACAGGTGGTTTTGGATTTATAGGATCAAATTTTATAAAATATATATTTAAAAATTCAACGGAATTTAAAATTGTTAATTTAGATAAAATTACATACGCTGCTAATATTGCTAATTTAATTGATCTTCCAGATTCTTTTCATAGGCATATTAAAGGCGATATTTGCGATAAGGAAACTCTTAAAAAACTGTTTAAAGAATTTAATTTTGATTACGTTGTTAATTTTGCAGCTGAAAGTCATGTTGATCGCTCAATAGATGATCCTTCAGAATTTATAAATACTAATATAATGGGAACATATAGACTTTTAGAGGCAGCTCTTAATTTTTTTAGATTAGGAAATAAGAAAAAATTTAAATTTATTCATATTTCGACTGATGAGGTTTATGGTTCTCTTGGGGAAAATGATTATTTTTATGAAAATACGCCCTATGATCCTAGTTCACCATATTCATCCTCAAAAGCAAGCTCGGATCATCTTGTTAGAGCATGGAATAAGACATACCAATTACCCACAATAATCACTAATTGCTCTAATAATTATGGACCATATCAATTCCCTGAAAAGTTGATACCACTGATGATTATAAATTGTCTTGAAGAAAAAAAATTACCTGTTTATGGAAAGGGTAAAAATATAAGAGATTGGTTATATGTTACAGATCATTGCGAGGCCATAAGTAGAGTAATTGAGAAAGGTACTATTGGACAAACATATAATATAGGTGGTAACAATGAAATTGAAAATATTCAGATAGTCAATACAATATGCGATATACTTGACAAAAAAATTCCTAGAAAAAATCAAGAATCTTACAAAATGCTTATTGATTATGTTAAAGATCGCCCGGGTCATGACTTTAGATATGCAATTAACTCTGATAAAATCAAGAAAGAGTTAGGTTGGGTACCTAAAGAGTCTTTTAAATCAGGTATAGAGAAAACTGTTAATTGGTATTTGAAAAATTCTGAATGGTGGAAAAAAATACAAAAAAACACTTACAATCAAAAAAGGTTAGGGTTAAAAAAAATATGAAAGGAATTATTTTAGCTGGTGGTAGTGGAACAAGGCTATACCCCTCAACAAAAGTTATCTCTAAACAACTTTTACCGATATATGATAAACCAATGATTTTTTATCCTCTATCGACTTTAATGCTTGCAGGAATAAAAGATATTTTAATTATTTCTACACCCGAAGATATTGGAAGGTTTGAACTTTTATTAGAAAACGGAGCCCATTTAGGTATAAAAATATCATACGTTATACAACCGTCTCCTGATGGTCTGGCTCAAGCATTCATTTTAGGAGAAAAATTCATTGGTTCTGATTCTGTATCTTTAATATTAGGAGATAATATATTTTTTGGACATGGATTTTCATCCTTATTAAAAAAGAGTGTTGAAATAGTAAAAAATACAAAAAATGCGATTATTTTTGGTTATAATGTAAAAGATCCAGAAAGATATGGTGTAGTTGGTTATGATATTGATGGAAATGTTGAAAGTATCGAAGAGAAGCCAAAAAATCCTAAATCTAAAGATGCTATTGTTGGTTTATATTTCTATCCTAATGATGTAATAGAAATAGCAAAAGGTATTAAACCCTCGAAAAGAGGAGAGCTAGAAATATCCTCAATAAATGAAGAATTTATGAGGCGAAATCAATTGTCCGTTGAGATAATGGGAAGGGGATATGCATGGCTAGATACCGGTACTCATGAATCGATGATGAATGCATCCAATTTCATTAAGATCGTTGAAGAAAGGCAAGGGTTTAAAATCGGGTGTATTGAAGAAATTGCATATTTAAATAATTTAATTAGCGATCAACAGGTCCTCCAACTTGCAGAAACATACAAAAATGAATATGGAGAATACCTAAGAAATTTGATCAAAAATAAATAGTAAGGAGATTTATTAATATTCCTTGTTAAAATGATGTCTAAAATATAAAAATTTTTTTTTTATAAAACCGATTCTGCGAGACAGAAAAAGTATCTTTAATTAAAAAATTGATTTAAGCGTGTTTATTTATAAAAAAATAAAATAGAATTATCTAAATAATTCTGGTGTATTTATTGTAATACCAATCTCGAACGAGGATTTTTTAATATGAATCACATCTTTAGTATTTGGATAAAATGGGTCAAAGCCTGCATTCTTCCAATCAATTAATTGAAAACCTATTTTTATCGCTCCTTTATTAGTCCAAATATTTTTACTTAATTGGTTTGAAAATATTATTCTAGATTCAAAAGGAACGATGCCTGTATATCGATGGTAATAAACGGAATTGTAATTATCTTCTACCATTTGAGTTGTTAATTGACCTCTTTTTGCATTCAATAGTTTTGATTCAAATTTTATTTCTTTGAACTTCATACCATAACTTAAAATAAATTCTTCAGCGTGAGGTCCAGCCCAAAAACCAAGAGGTTGATCATGGCTATAATAATCATTAATTGAGTATTTGTGCTTATAAACACGATGATCTGTCCAATTATATTCACACTTTAAATAATCAGATTTTGAAAGTATGTTTTTTAAATTAAAACCAAACTGCCAAGCAAACCAATTACCATTATTTTTTTTGAATAACCACTCAGGCGTTAACTCATCCATAAAAAATGATAAATACCATGAGAATTTTTTTGTAATTGCATAATTTATATCAAAACCAAGTTGTACATTATCAGTATCCCCTAAATAGTTTTCAATCGGGTATAATGGAATAATTGCTAAAAGATAATGAACATCTAAACTTCTAACCGCATAAACAACAGATTCATTTAGACCAATTATTATTTTATCAAGTGGATTCCACTCTAAACGATGTGCAGCGATAGATCTATTTATATTGAGTGATCTTCTACTAAAATTGTTTTTATAATAAACTGATAAACTACTGTCAGGAATATTACTATTTAAAAAGCCATGAAAATATGTAAGTTTCAAATTATCTTTTATATTCCATTCAAACCCAAATTGGGGATAAGACGGAGCTTTATTTGAAATGTGAATGCCTCTTAGGCCTGGTCCCCAATGCCTATCAAATTTTCCTGCTTCAAATTTAAAATTCTCTTTTATATATGATATTTTAGCTGTTGCATATTCATTCCAATCCATTTCAAGATGGCGTAATACAAAATCCTCCAAAAGTGCTTGGTCCCATAAGATACTTCTAAATGGCGCGTCCCAAAATAAGTGCTGCCATGCTCTTCCAGCAAAAATCACCACACATGTTACTTGTAAAATGATGAAGCGTTTTTCTTTTGTTACAAAGCTCAATACACAGTTTTTTAATTTTGGAGTGGTTTAAAAAAAAATTGTTTTATGCAATTTAAAAGTCATTAACAACTCTTGTAAATTTAACCCTTTAAACTGCTGAAATTGTGATTGTGTAGTGGTAAATATTTTTTATATTGAAGTTAAATTTACGCTTCAAATTCATGTCAAATTTGCTGATCAGAGCATCCAAATTAATGCCAATTTTGCTCTTTTTTTTAAGTTTCTCGAAAACAAAGGCGACTACTGAAAAATACAGACTTTCACTCAGGGATGACCCCTCTTCCACAATTGTAATTGGTTGGAATCAAGTCTCAGGTTCCAATGCCACTGTATATTATGGAACTATAGATCATGGTACAAATATAGGCTTGTACTCAAATTCAAAGACGGTTGATAGAAGTCAATCTTGGAAAGGGATGAATAACCGTTTTGCTAGATTAACAGGATTGACTCCCAATACGGTATATTATTTTGTTGTTACAGATGCAGATGGGTCAAGCGCAAGAATGTCTTTTAGGACATTGCCCAATGTGCCAACCGAAAAGCTTTCGATAATAGCGGGTGGTGATTCAAGAAACAATAGGGTACCAAGACGAAATGCAAATACGCTTGTGGCAAAATTAAGACCACATGCAGTAATGTTTG
>ENA-ORDA01002991-ORDA01002991.1-marine-metagenome-genome-assembly--contig:-NODE-2991-length-12230-cov-2.983296_pt1 | contig 12230 bp, 7 predicted proteins | sample MGYA00237778_ERZ508506 | MGnify/ENA primary metagenome ERZ508506 (study PRJEB26177, sample SAMN06267891) | marine metagenome | isolation source: Monterey Bay, California, USA | place: Pacific...
TAATTTTCAATTATTTAACAGGTTTATAAAAGTTTTCGGCTAATTTATTTAGGTTTTTACTGTCATATAAGTAGCAGTAAAGTATCAGATAACTACTTTTTTTAGCATATGTGGTTAGTATAACTACTACAAAAAAAGCCCTACATTGCTGTAAGGCTTGGTTTTATAATGTGGTCCCACTTGGGCTCGAACCAAGGACCCTCTGATTATGAGTCAGATGCTCTAACCAACTGAGCTATGGGACCGAAATATTGGTGGGCAAATGTACTATTATTTTTAAATAGTTATCCCTATAATCGAAAAAATTATTACACTGATCGATTCATCAACCAAAGCCCAAAATTCTTTAAATTTTGTTTGCTTTCCGTTTCGATTTTCATTCCTTCCAAGGTTTCAAAAGCCTTTTCAGTGTAATTGTTTATTTGCTCTTTGACCAATGTGGGAATGTCATACAATTCAAAAATGCGCGTAACTTCTGCTATTTTTATGGAGTTTTCTTCCAGTTTTTGTTTGTAGAAAAAAGCTAATTTTTCCTGATCATCTTTATTAGCAATGGCCAAACACCTTAAATATAAGAATGTTTTTTTATTTTCAATAATATCTCCTGCAATCTGTTTTCCAAACGTTTCAGGATCTCCAAAAGTATCCAAATAATCATCTTGCAATTGAAAAGCCAGCCCTAAATTCAATCCAAAATCATAAATCAATTGCGCATTCTCTTCAGAAGTTTCTGCAATAATAGCCCCCATTTGTAGTGCTGCGGCTACCAAAACAGAAGTTTTTAAACGAATCATATTAATGTATTCTGGTATGGTGACATCATTTCTCGTTTCAAAGTCAACATCCAACTGTTGCCCTTTACAAACCTCTAAAGCAGTTTTGCTAAATAATTTTGCGAGCTTCTGAAAGACAACTGGGTCATAGTTTTCAAAATATTGATATGCCAAAATGAGCATAGCATCACCAGAAAGAATTCCCGTATTCGTATCCCATTTTTCATGAACCGTTGCTTTCCCTCTTCGTAAAGGTGCCGCATCCATAATATCATCATGAACTAAAGTAAAGTTATGAAAAACCTCTACTGCCAATGAAGCAGGTAAGGCTTTTTTAAAATCGGCAGAAAAAATATCGGCAGCCATTAAAGTCAGTACAGGTCGAATTCTTTTTCCGCCCAATTTTAAGATGTAATCAATAGGTTCGTACAAGTTTTTAGGCTCCTCAATCCAATTTTTAGATTCCAAATAGTTTAGGAACTCTTTTTGATAATGTAGTATGTCCACCTTTAATTTTTTTGTAAAAATAATATAAAGAAATTTGTCGTAAGAATGAAATGTTAAATAATTGTAAAACTTTGGAAACTATTATCACTTCTAAAGTTTCCAAGTGTATCTTTGCGCTCGATTATGAAACAAAAAATTTTAGAAAAATCTAAAGAACTCTTTTTAAACCTAGGTTTTAAGAGCGTTACTATGGACGAGATTGCGAATGCATTGGGGGTTTCTAAAAAAACCATTTACAAGTATTTCACTAATAAAACCAGCCTTGTAGATGCCGTAACAGGGTTTATGTTTGATACTATTTGCAACAGTATCGATGAAATATGTGCACGAAAACTAAATCCAATTGATGAACTTTTTTTCATTAAAAGGGCCGTTTTAGACCATTTAAATGATGAAAAATCATCCCCTGTTTATCAATTGCAAAAATACTATCCGAAGATATATGCATCCTTAAAACAAAAGCAGTTTCATATGATGCACGAAACCATTCATGACAATTTAGAACGGGGTATCCAATCTGGGTTGTTCCGAGAAGCCATTGACAAAGATTTTATTAGTAGAATGTATTTTAATGGAACGGTGGGGATAAAAGACCAAGAACTGTTCCCACTAAAAAAGTACTCCATGAATACACTTATGGATTATTACTTAGAATATCATTTAAGAGGAATAGCAACAGAAAAAGGAATTAAACAATTAGAAACTCAATTGACAAAAAAATGAAAATGAAACAAAAATTAGTGCTATTTTTTGTAAGTGTTTGCTGTCTTGGCTTTCAAGCCCAAGAAAAAAGCTTACTCCTCTCTCTGGACGAAGCGATTGCCTTTGCCATCGAAAATAGTTACAACACCAAGGTCTCTAAAAACGAAATTTCCTCTGCAAAAGAAACCGTTAGAGAAACTTCCGCTACTGGATTACCACAGATAAACGCAAGTTTTGACTACCAGAATTTCTTAAAGCAACCTGTAAGTTTGGCTGATTTTGATGATGATGGAATTGATGAGCAATTTGTCTTCGGAAAAAAACAAAACTTAAACGCATCGGTTACCCTGTCACAGTTAATTTTTGACGGGTCTTATTTGGTCGCACTGCAAGCATCAAAAGCCTATTTAAAAATCTCAGAACAAGCCAATGAGAAAACGGAGATATTAACTAAAGAAGCTGTAGTAAATGCCTATGGAGCCGTTTTAGTTGCTGAAAAAAGCTTGCTTATTTTAGCTGGAAATGTAAATATTTTAGAGAAAAATTTACACGATGCTCAAAAGATTTACGAAAATGGATTTAACGAGCAAGAAGATGTTGAGCAATTAGAAATTACTTTAGGTACTTTAAAAAATCAGCGGAATAATCTCGAGAAAATGAAAGGCATTGCCTATCAAATGTTAAATTTGGCATTGGGGAATTCCATCAACACCGTCTTAGTGTTAACCGATAGTTTAGATACCTTGGCAACAACGAATATCGACCTGGGACTCCTTTCAGAAACCTTTAATTTTTCCAATCATATCGATTTTAAAATTGCAGAAAACGATCGAGAATCAAAACGCTTACTCATGCAACTCGAGAGAAGCAAAGCTTTACCCAGTTTGTCCGCATTTGTCAACTATGGAAATCAAGCTTTTTCCGATTCCTTTAGCTTTTTTAATAGAAGTCAACAATGGTTCGATTCCACTCTGTTAGGAGTGAGCTTAAAAGTGCCTATTTTTAGTAGTTTTTCCAGAAAAGCAAGAACGGCGCAGGCCAGAATTGCTTTAGAAACCTCAGATATTCGTTTAGAAGAAACCAAGCAGCGTTTAAGTTTAATGGCGCAGAAAGCAAAAAATGAGTATCAACTCAGTGTCGAAAATTACACCACTGCAAAAAGAAACGTTCAATTGTCCGAGCGCATCGAAAAAAAGCAACGCATCAAGTTTTTTGAGGGCATCTCATCAAGCTTCGATTTGTTGCAAGCACAAAATCAGTTATATACTCAGCAGCAAAATTATGTACAATCGATGTTGGATGTAATTGCTAAAAAAGTAGCCTTAGAAAACGCCTTAAACGTATCCAACAAATAAAAAATGATCATGAAAAATATATATTTAACATTATTTACCGCACTGTTGTTAGCCTCTTGTGGAGAGCAAAAAGAGATTTCTTTAAATACGATTTTGGCATCAAATGACTTGAAGCAAATAAAAGCCAAGAAGTCCGAAATTGATCTACAACAACAAGCATTGACGCAAGATTTAATAAAGATAAACGACAAGTTAGATTCTTTAGATAAAGATAAAAACGTCCCGCTGATTACTACCCTTAAAGTAAAGGAACAAGTTTTTACCCACTTTATATCACTGCAAGGAAATGTAAAAACAAAACAAAATGTGTTGGTTTACCCAGAGATTCCAGGAATTTTAAAAAGTGTTTTGGTCAAAGAAGGACAGCGAGTAAAGCAAGGGCAAATTTTAGCATCGATTGATGACGGTGGAATGTCGCAACGATTGGAACAGTTACAAACCAATGTACAATTGTCAAAAACAACCTTTGAGCGACAGCAACGATTGTGGGCACAAAAAATTGGCTCCGAAATTCAGTTTTTGCAAACCAAAACCGCCTATGAATCTCAAAAAAGCGCCGTAAGTCAATTAAAGCAACAACTTCAAAAATCGGTGGTGACTGCTCCCTTTTCAGGAGTTATAGACGCTGTTTTTAAAGAAAAAGGAGTTGTTGTTGCTCCCGGACTAGGTTCTGAAATTTTTAGAATTGTAAATCTTTCGAATATGTACATAGAAACAGAAGTTCCAGAAACCTATATCCGTAGCATTACCAAAAATAAAACGGTAGAAGTAAATTTTCCGATTCTGAACCAAACGATGCAGTCTACGATTCGACAAGTTGGAAACTTTATCAACCCAAACAACAGGTCCTTTAAAATAGAAATTGACGTTCCAAATTCAAATGGAAACATTAAACCGAATCTAACTGCACGCTTAAAATTGAATGATTACACCAATCCCAAAGCCATTTTAATTCCGCAATCTATTATTTCAGAAAACGCAGAAGGTGCTCAGTTTGTGTATGTTGTTACCGATAAAAAAGATCAAAAAGCTATTGCAAAAAGACGCATTATTGAAACTGGTAAAACACAAGGAGACCTTATTGAAGTTGTTAAAAATCTAACCGCAGACGCAGAAATTATCATCGAAGGGGCAAGAAGCGTGAATAACGGTCAAGTTGTAAAAGTGATCAATAAAAAGGAATACAATGAACAATAAAAAGACAGCAATAGATAAAGAGTTTCAACTCTCTTCTTGGGCAATAAAGAACAAAACAACCATTTATGTTTTGATGTTTTTAATGCTGTATTTCGGAATTTCAGCCTACTTTACAATGCCCCGAGAAAATTTCCCTGAGATCAACGAAACCAAGATTTACATTAGTTCTGTATATCCAGGAAATACTGCAGAAGATATTGAGAAACTCATTACCAATCCCTTAGAAGATAAATTAAAATCGGTGAGTAATGTGGTAAAAATCACCTCCACATCACAAGAAGATTATTCGATTATTACCGTCGAATTTGATGAAAAAATACCAGTAGACAAAGCAAAACAGAAAGTAAAAGATGAAATAGACCAAGAAACCGCTGGAGAAGATTGGCCTACTTTTAACGGAGCAAAAGTGACGCCCAAAGTTTTTGAATTGAGCATGTCTGAAGAGGTACCCATTTTAAATATAAATATTTCAGGGAATTATCCGGTATCCAAGTTAAAAGAATATGGAGAATACCTTCAAGACGAAATTGAAGATTTAACAGAAATCAAGAAAGTAGATATTCGTGGAGCTCAAGACAAAGAAGTGGAAGTAGCCGTAGATATTTACAAGATGATGGCTTCAAAAGTAAGTTTTGACGATATTTCGAGTGCCATCAGCCGTGGAAATGTAACCATGTCTGCCGGCAATTTTATTACCAGTCAACAAAGAAGAACCATCCGAATTATAGGTGAAATAAACCAGCCATCAGATTTAGGAGATTTTGTAATTAAAGTAGAAAAAGGAAATCCTATCTATTTAAAAGACATTGCAACCATCTCTTTTAAAGACAAAGACAAAACTACCTACGCAAGAGAAAACGGTGCGCCAGTGGTCATGTTAGACGTAAAGAAAAGATCAGGAGAAAATATGGTGGCTGCTGCAGACAAAGTAGGGGTCATTGTAAAAGCGGCTCGTAAAAACAATTTCCCATCAGATTTAAAAGTAACCATCGCCAACGATCAATCTCCAAAAACCATTGGTCAAGTAGACGATTTGGTGAATAATATTATTTTTGGGGTGATTTTGGTGGTCATTGTATTGATGTTTTTCTTAGGATTTAAAAATGCCATTTTTGTTGGTTTTGCCATCCCAATGTCCATGTTCATGTCCTTAATGATATTAGGTGCTTTAGGGTATACCTTAAACACGATGGTATTGTTCGGGTTGATTATGGGACTTGGAATGCTGGTAGACAACGGAATTGTTGTAGTTGAAAACGTATATCGCTTAATGGACGAGGAGGGTATGACCCGAATTGAAGCTGCCAAAAAGGGAATTGGAGAAATTGCGTTTCCAATTATTATTTCAACAGCAACTACCGTAGCCGCATTTATTCCCTTAGGACTTTGGCCAGGAATTATGGGGCAGTTTATGGTCATTCTACCAATTACCTTATCTATTGTACTAGGATCTTCCTTATTTGTAGCGATCTTTTTTAATTCCGTGTTGGTGTCTCAATTTATGAACACAGAAGATAAAGACATGCCAATAAAAAACATCCTTCGATTGACGTGTATTATGGCCATTGTTGGGTTTGCTATTTTCTTCTTTGGAGGCGATTACAACGCCTTGGGAACCCTTATTATTTTTACTGCAATCATGCTATGGGTTTACCGATTGGTATTGAGAAAAGCAGCAAATTATTTTCAGAAAAATACTTTAGTCTCTTTAGAAAACTGGTATGAAAGACAACTGAAAAGAGCGTTAACAGGTTGGAGACCTTATGTATTAGTAATCGGTACCTTCATTATTTTATTTGCCGCATTTGCAGGATTTGGTTGGTCATTAGGAGAACAAAGAACCAAAGTAGAGTTCTTTCCAGACAACAAACCCAACCAGATTATTGTGTATATCGAATATCCAGAAGGAACCGATATTGAAAAAACAAATCAAATAACACAACAAATAGAGAAAAAAGTATCCAGCGTTTTGAATCTAGAAATGTATACGGATAAAGGGTATAACTTCATGGTAGAAAGCACGGTTTCTCAAGTAGGAGAGGGGGCTGGAAATCCACAAACAGATGGAGGTTCCTCTGCAGAGATGCCACACAAAGGAAAAATTACCGCATCCATGCGAGAATACAAGTACCGAAAAGGTGAGGACAGTGAAATCTTACGACAAAAAGTACAAGCCGCTTTGGTGGGTATTTATCCAGGAGTCTTAATCTCAGTAGAAAAAGATGCTAATGGCCCACCAGCAGGATCGCCCATTAACATTGAATTGAATGGAGAAGATTACGAAGAATTAATATTCACAGCAGAACGAATGCGCGATTATCTAAATACCCAAAGCATTTTAGGTGTCGACGAATTAAAGATTGATGTGAACAAATCCAAACCTGGAATGCAGGTGTTGGTAGATCGTAAAAAAGCAGGAGAATTGGGAGTGAGCACTGGGCAAGTAGGGCAACAATTAAGAGGCGCTATTTTTGGAAACAAAGCCGGTATTTATAAAGAAAACGGCGAAGACTATGACATTTATGTGCGTTTTAACAAAGACGACCGTTATGATAAAAGTGCCGTTTTCAATCAGAAAATAACTTTTAGAGACCAAGCTTCAGGGAGAATTAAAGAAATTCCAGTTTCCGCCGTTGCCACTCAGAAAAACAGCTCTGGCTTTAGTGCCATTAAACATAAAAACGTCAAGCGGGTTGTTACGGTTTATTCTGCGCTTTCTCCTGGAGAAACAGATGCTGGCTTAGTGGTAGGTAGGATTCAAAATGCAATGAAGAATTTTAAAGACTTGCCCAAAGGAATTAAAATAGATTATACAGGACAAATAGAAGAGCAAAATAAACAAATGACCTTCTTGGTAGGTGCCTTTTTTACCGGATTACTCTTAATTTTCTTTATCTTAATTTTCCAATTCAATTCAGTTTCAAAACCAGGAATCATCATGTTGGCCATCTTTTTAAGTTTTATTGGTGTCTTTGGTGGTTTGGTAATTTCCGGTGCACCTTTTGTGATTATGATGACCATGGTAGGGATCATTTCCCTTGCGGGTATTGTGGTAAACAATGGTGTGGTTCTATTAGATTATACCGAGTTGTTAATTGAAAGAAGAAAACAACAAGACGGTATTACTAAAGAAAACTTCCTTCCTTTACAGTCTTTGTATGACACCATCGTAAAAGCAGGAAAAGCCCGTTTACGCCCCGTGTTATTAACCGCAATTACCACCATTTTAGGATTGATTCCATTGGCAATCGGATTAAATATTAACTTTTTCACACTCTTTAGTGAGTTTGATGCTCATGTGTATATGGGAGGAGACAATGTTGTTTTCTGGGGGCCCTTGGCCAAAACCGTTATTTATGGATTGTTCATTGCAACCTTTTTAACCTTAATCGTAGTGCCCATTTTATTCTTTTTAATTACGAAGTTTAAGATGAGAATGAAAGGACAATTAAAAAATAACGAACTCAATTAACAAACGAGTCATTAGGATTTTAATACCCCATTAAAAAAGAGAATGTTCTTGTGTAGATTACATTCTCTTTTTGTATTTTTAAAAGCATGACTGATAAGAAAAAATCGTTTACGGTCGATCAACTCCAGCGAAAGCTAGAGCAATATTGCGTGTATCAAGATCGATGTCACAAAGAAATTGAGCAGAAAATGCGCGATTATAATTTGATTCCAGAAGCGCGAGAACTTATTTTATTAAGTTTGATGAAAGACAATTTTTTAAACGAAGAGCGCTTTTCTAAAAGTTATGCCCGTGGGAAATTCCGAATTAAAAGTTGGGGAAAACAACGAATTGTTAGAGAACTCAAATTTAGAGATATTTCTGCGTACAATATAAAAACAGCTTTAAAGGAAATTGATCCAGAAGAGTACATTGCCACTATATATAGGATTACAGAAAATAGAAATGCAGTGCTTACAGAAGCAAATCCCTACAAAAGAAAACAAAAACTCATCGATTTTTTAATGCGAAAAGGTTTTGAAACTGAATTGATTTTTAAAACAGTAAAAGATGTTTTAGCATAAAAAAAAGAGCTTCACATTGTGAAGCTCTTTTTTTTAATTGCTGTTTAGAAGTCCTATTCTAAAATGATTTTTTTGGTTGCTTGTTTTCCGTTCACATTAATTTTTGCGAAGTACAAGCCTTTACTAAATCCGTTTAAATTAAGCGTGTATTTTCCATCCGTTATTAGTGTCTTCTTTAGAATGAGTTTTCCCGTATAATCATAAATGACAATAGCTGCAGCTCCTTGTTCCGTCCAAGTTAAATTAAAAATTTCATTGGATGGATTTGGATATACTGCAAATGAACTTTGCAATTCTTGGTTGTTTACACTTAAAGAAGTTCCGTTAATTACCCAATCGTCAATCAATGCTCCTTCTTCAACCACTGCTTGGTCGGAGAAAAACTTAAACCTGAAAACAATGTTTGTTTCATTGGTAAATGCTGCCAAATCATAGCTATATTCTCTCAGTGTTGCGTTGGTATTTCCTTCTGCATCCGTATCTTCTCCTTCACCCGTCCATTGTGCTCCAGGAATTCCATTTGCTGTAGAGGAACTGTTGTACCAGTTTGGTTCTGCAGCAGTCCCTAAAATTGTCCAATCAGCACCCGTTGTAGAGTATTCAACAAGTAAGTAATCCCAATCTTGTTCAATGTCAAAAGCCATTTTAAAGCTTAAAACAGGATCTGCTAATAAAGACAGGTCAATACATTTTGAATATAAATAACTAGTAGTCAAAACGGTATGCTCACCACCTTTGTTCGTTGCATAGACATTATCTCCTGTACCGGTCATGTTTAATAAAGTTCCACTAGGTCTTCCCAATTCCCATAAATCATCATCGGTACCAATGGTTTCAATAAGAAACGAATCTGTTCCGGAATTTTCAAATGAATTTACTGTTGTAGGACTGTTATTGGTATTGTTTACAATAAAAGAAACTTCTTTCTCATTGTTGGTGTCATAGGCATCGTCTGTAACAAGTGTTGTTACTTTTATGTCGTGATTTCCGGTTGCGAGCGTTACTGCAGGCAGGGCTATCGAAACCGATTCCTCAGAACCTAAACTTCCAGTCCATTGATAATCTTCCAAGACACCATCGATTGTATATTCGATATCAATGACTGTAATTGGATTTGTTCCTTGGTTTGAAGCAATAATTTCTGGGACAAACGTGGTGCTACAAGCAATTCCATTTGGATTGTTAATGGCAATTAACTTTACATCTGTTGGAGGTAAAATTCTAGGAATATCCGTTGAAAAAACGCCTCTTCCATAGGTAGCTGCAAACAATTTAGAATCTTCTTCGTTTACTTCTAAGTCTCTTACCGCTACGTTGGGTAAGTTGTTGTCAAAAGTTTCCCAGCTAGTCGTATCATCATTAATGAAATACACCCCCAATGCGGTTCCTACATACACCGTATTTTTTCCACTTCTTGCATGGTGTCTTGCGATCAATTTACTTTCAGAAGGTAGATTGGCTGTAATGTCTGTAAAGTTGACAACACCGTTTAAAATGTTTGTTGATTTTTTAACATTTCCATTTGTCGTAATATAAGCGATGTTTGAGTCATTATTATTGATTTCGATACTGTTAATGGTTTCCCCAAAAAAGCTCTGAATGTTTGTAAATGTAACCCCTGCGTCTGTACTACGGTATAGGGTACCACCCAATGTCGCATAGATATTATTATCATCATTCGGATCTATTTCTAGGTGGGTCAAACGTCCCCCAAAGTTATTTGTAGAGACTTGTTCCCATGATATCGATCCTGGCTCTTCTATGAGTTTATAAACTTCTCCATAACCGGCATAAATAGTTCCTTGACTATCCGACACCAAAGGAGTTACCCAGTTTCCAGTTTCTCCATCTGGACTGGACACAGAACCACTTCTAGAAAGCCCTCCGTTATTCGTAATGTAAAGACTTCCACCATTTTGAATAAAGCCATAATAGGTATTAGGGTCTGTTCCACTTACAGCGGCATCCATACCATCTGCTCCGTGATAGTTACTCCATTCGTTGTTGGAAAAAGCGTAGCCTCCATTGTCTTGAAGCCCACCAACAATATTTCCTGAATTTTGTTGTGCAACCGATATTTTATAAAATTGACTGATGTCTAAGTTCTCCGTTAAATCGGTGAAGTTGGTTCCGTGGTTTGTAGAAACATAAATTCCTCCATCGGTCCCCGCAAAAAACTTTCCATTGATAAAACGCATAATATGAATGTCGGCATGCGTATACGAATTGTCATCTGGAGAACTCCAGTTGTTTAATTTGGTAAAATTGTCACCTCCATCGGTAGAAGACCAAATATTTAAAACCCCTACATATACCTTATTCACATCTTTGTCTGAAACCGTTAATGCAAGATCATACCATGCTTGTGTACTTTCAAAAATATCATCGGTTTCTGCCGTTTGTGTAAAAGAATCTCCAGAGTTTGTCGATTTCCAAACACCATTAAAACTACTGTTACTTCCTGCACTTACAAAGTAGACATAGTCAGGATCTTTTGCAGTTACATCCATCACAATTCTTTGAGAATTAAATAAGGCTGGAATTTGTATGTTTTGAAAAGATTCACCCGAGTCTGAAGACTTGTAAAAAGTATTATTACTTGCCGCATACCATATGGTTGGGTCATTGGGTCTCATTTTTAAATCTCTAATATTTCCAGAGAGTTTTCGTGACCAGCTAGTCCCTCCGTTGGTGGTTTTGTGCACCCCAGAACTGGTGGCAACCAGAACAGTTTCGTTGTCGGTTGGGTGAATGTAAATATCATTCATAGAATTTGGATTTCCAGTCAAACTTGCGGTATTGTTCCAAGTGGCACCCCCATCGGTAGATTTAAAAACACCCACAGAATAAGAATCTCCAGCATCATCATCCCCCGTAGCAATGTATATTGTTTGTGGGTCTGATGGATGCACTGCAATTCCAGAAACACCAATTTGGGGTAAATAATCTGTTAATGGTTCCCAATTGAGACCCGCGTCGGTCGATTTCCAAATTCCCCCAGCAGGGGCACCTACATAATAGGTGTTTCCATCACTAGGATCTACAGTAATTGCATTCACTCTTCCTTGTCCTGGAGACCAGGATGCAGTGTTTGTATGTGAATAGGGTCCTAAAGACGTCCAACTACTTTCGTCCGTTCTTGCTTCTTGGTTATTGTTCATTGCATTTTTTGCTTCCCAAGCACTCCACAAATTACTTGCAGGCGCAATGGTTCCGTCTGCTTTGGTGAAATGACTCCAGTGGTAATTCCATCTCTCAAAAGGTTTCAAACCACTTCCTTTTTTGTCTTTATCTATGGTTGTGAAATACTGCATGGCAGCATCTTTTGCTTCTTCTAAGGTAATTGTCTGCTTGCCTTTAAGTGCTGTTTTTGCAATCCAGGGAGCATTTCTCTGAATCACTTGAGAAAAAATTCCAACGGTAAATAAGCTGAATAAAAGGGGTATTATTTTTTTCATAATAGTGTAATTAAATAGTTATGTTGTTTTTCTATTTTTTTAATTTTATTACTTTTTGGATGCTGTCATTGGGTATCGTAACGGATAAAACATAGTGTTTTATTTTCCATTGCGTGTTGTTTTTCTCTAGTACACCAGAACCCCTACACATACCCATCCAAGTAGTGAGCAGTTCGTCAAACCAAACAACGTCTTTATTTTTA
>ENA-ORDA01002996-ORDA01002996.1-marine-metagenome-genome-assembly--contig:-NODE-2996-length-12205-cov-2.926699_pt1 | contig 12205 bp, 7 predicted proteins | sample MGYA00237778_ERZ508506 | MGnify/ENA primary metagenome ERZ508506 (study PRJEB26177, sample SAMN06267891) | marine metagenome | isolation source: Monterey Bay, California, USA | place: Pacific...
ATCAGCCAATCCCTGAACGCCCAATCCGATGGGACGATGACGCATATTTGAGTTGCGCGCCTCAACAATCGGGTAGTAATTGCGGTCGATGATTCGGTTCAAATTTCGAGTCACTTGGTAGGTGACTTCAAACAGCTTGTCATGGTCGAATTTGCCGTCATTGACATACTTCGGCAACGCCACGGACGCAAGGTTGCAAACTGCGACTTCGTCTGGTGCTGTGTATTCGATGATCTCCGTGCAGAGGTTCGAAGACTTGATGGTTCCCAAGTTCTGCTGATTGGATTTGGCGTTTGCCGCATCCTTGTAAAGCATGTAAGGAGTTCCAGTTTCGATTTGTGATTCCAGTACTTTGAACCACAAGTCTTGGGCCTTGATGGTCTTGCGCCCCTTTCCTTCAGCTTCGTATTTGGTGTACAGTGCTTCAAACTCAGCACTGTGCGTGTCAGCGAGCCCAGGGCATTCGTTGGGACACATGAGTGTCCAGTCACCATTCTCCTCAACGCGTTTCATAAACAGGTCTGGAATCCAAAGCGCGTAGAACAAGTCACGCGCACGTTGTTCTTCCTTTCCGTGGTTTTTCTTCAATTCAAGAAAGTCGAAGATGTCGGCGTGCCAAGGCTCGATGTAAACAGCAAAAGATCCTTTGCGTTTTCCTCCTCCCTGGTCGACATAACGAGCAGTATCATTGAATACACGCAACATTGGCACAATACCATTGGACGTGCCATTGGTGCCTTTGATGTATGAACCTGTGGCGCGAATATCATGAATGGACAGTCCGATGCCACCCGCATTTTGCGAAATCTTAGCGCATTGCTTGAGGGTGTCATAAATGCCACTGATGCTATCCTCCTGGGTTGTCAAGAGGAAGCAACTGGACATTTGCGGCTTCGGAGTTCCAGAATTGAAGAGGGTCGGAGTGGCATGCGTGAACCAACCATCACTCATCAGGTTGTAGGTGTTCACAACGGCATCCATGTCATCCTTGTGGATTCCAACAGCAACGCGCATGAGCATGTGCTGCGGTCGCTCTACAATTTCGCCATTGATTTTGAGCAGGTAGCTGCGCTCGAGCGTTTTAAATCCGAAGTAGTCGTAATTGAAATCGCGGTCATAAATAATTTGCGAGTCCAAGAAATCAGCCTGTTCTCGAATAATTTCAATGACATCGGTAGCAACCAATGACGCATTCTTTTGAGTGATTGGATCGACATAATTGTGCAGGTCTTCCATCGTCTCAGCAAAAGACTTTTTGGTTGACTTGTGCAAATTCGACAATGCAATGCGGCTTGCGAGGCTTGCGTAGTCTGGATGTGTTACAGCATTCGTCGCGGCAACCTCAGCAGCTAGGTTGTCTAATTCGGTTGTTGTGACACCGTCATATACTCCCTCAATCACGCGCATAGCGACTTTCACAGGATCCACGGCTGGGTGCAATTCGTAGCAAAGCTTTTTTACTCTGGCTGTTATTTTATCGAATTGAACGGGCTCCTTACGTCCGTCTCTCTTTAATACGTGCATGGGTCAGGGAATGTTTTTGTGAATGTGGATGATGAGAGAAGCCGGCTAGATCAGAAGTCGGCGTCAAGGCTGAACGACTTGCTGCTTTCATCTGAGTTGTTCAAAACCCCAGCCTTTTGGTATTCTCCAACGCGCTTTTCGAAGAAGTTGGTTTTGCCTTGAAGTGAAATCATGTCCATGAAATCAAACGGGTTCGTCACATTGTACTCTTTATCAGTACCAAGCTCAACGAGCAAACGGTCGGCAACGAATTCAATGTACTGTGACATCAGATCAGAGTTCATTCCGATCAATCGAACAGGCAATGATTCACAGATGAATTCTTTTTCAATTTCAACAGCATCAAGGATGATTTTGCGCAGTGTTTTATTGGGTAGCTTGTTTACGATGTGATCGTTGTACAAAAGGCAGGCGAAATCGCAGTGCATGCCTTCGTCTCGGGAGATCAATTCGTTTGAGAAGCTCAGACCTGGCATGAGACCGCGTTTCTTCAACCAGAAGATCGAACAGAAGCTACCGCTGAAGAAAATCCCTTCTACTGCGGCAAATGCAACAATGCGCTCAGCGAATGAGCCATTATCAATCCAGTTCAAAGCCCAGTCAGCCTTTTTCTTAACGCAATCCATGGTTTCGATTGCGTTGAATAGCTTGTCTTTCTCAACGTCGTCCTTGATATATGTATCAATCAACAACGAATAAGTCTCGGAGTGAATGTTTTCCATCATGATTTGGAAACCATAGAAAAACTTCGCTTCTGTGTATTGAACTTCAGCAACAAAATTTTCAGCGAGATTCTCGTTCACGATGCCGTCAGAAGCTGCGAAGAAGGCAAGGATGTGCTTTACAAAGTATCGCTCGTCATCGTTCAGTTTATCATTCCAATCAACAAGGTCAGCAGCGAGATCAATTTCTTCAGCTGTCCAAAAGCTTGCTTCTGATTTCTTGTAGAAACTCCAGATGTCGTCGTGTTTGATTGGAAAAAGAACGAACCGGTTTGGATTGTCTTCGAGGATTGGCTCTGCGACAACTGTGTTTTGCGGAAGAACTTCTTCGATGGAAGTTTGGACTTCGGTTATTTCAACCTGGTTTTCAGTAGTCTCGTTCATTTTTACTTCTGTGTTCTTCACCATGGCTGGTGATGCGGTTTAGGTTCGTTCTGCGACAGAATTTTGTTTTGTTGGAGTCAGCTGGGCGTCAAACCGATGGCCCTTTAAAAGTCCGGAGGTCCGGGTTTAGAGGGTCGAATCCCTGTCCTTGACTTGGTGTTTTTTGCTTCTCAGGAGCAAATCTTTCCGAGTTCAAGGCATGTTTCGTCTTCCGAGGAAGGGCGATAGGGATGCAATTGATTTGAGCGAAGTGAGACCGAAAAAAGGTTCTTCCGCAACAGTTCCCCAAAGAAAATCCAAAGAGGGGCACAACGCCAAAACAAAAGAATTCACAATCGGATGTAGTTGTTAACATGCGAAGTGTCACGTTCCGCGCAACGGTCAGACTGCACTGGTCTTAGCGCTAATTTTTAGTCGATTGGTGAAAAGTAAAAGCAGATTTATTGCAGTTTTTTTGGCACGATTTTGTAGGTCGGTCGCGACCAGTTTTTAACATTCTCAACACGCGCACACCATTGCGGGCACTCTTCGCAAAATTTAGCCCCATTTGCGGCTTGTTCCTGCTTATTTTTGCGACATGCTAAAAGCGTTATTCAAAAAACTTGTCGGTGACAAGGTGGAAGGTGATTTGCGTGAGATTCAACCGAATGTCGATGCGGTTCTGGGCTTAGAAGGAGAGTTTGCGCAGTTGCAAGACAATGACTTGCGGGTGCGCACTTCGGAGCTGAAGGGCCGAATTGCGTCGCATGTTGCGTCACTAGAAGATGAAGTTTCCACTCTCACGCTCAAAGCTTCGGGCATGGGTGAAGAGGATTTGGAGCAGAAAGAAGGGATTTATGACGCCATCGACGCTCTCCGTGACACCATCAATGAAAAACTCGAGGAGGTGCTTGAAGAGGTGATGCCGGAAGCGTTTGCTTTGGTCAAAGAAACGGCTCGAAGATTGGCTGAAAACAAGGAGCTGCGGGTTGACGCCACACAATGGGATCGAGACATTGCGGCTCGCAGGGCGGGAGTAACCATCGATGGTGATGTCGCTGTTTGGCACAATAAATGGCTCGCTGCAGGTTCAGAGGTTGAGTGGAACATGGTGCACTACAACGTGCAGCTTGTGGGCGGAACAGCCTTGCACAGAGGCAAGGTGGCCGAAATGCAGACAGGTGAAGGAAAGACTTTGGTCGCAACGTTGCCTGTTTTTCTAAATGCACTTACCGGCAAGGGCGTTCACCTCGTGACGGTCAATGATTACCTGGCTCGCCGTGACTCCGAATGGATGGCGCCGATTTTTGAATTTCATCAAATGAAGGTTGATTGCATCGACAAGCACCAACCGAACAGCGAAGCCCGTCGTGAGGCTTATCGAGCGGACGTTACCTACGGAACAAACAACGAATTTGGCTTTGATTACTTGCGGGATAACATGGCGCAGCGTCCGGATCAATTGGTGCAACGCAAGCATCATTACGCCATTGTGGACGAGGTGGATTCGGTGCTGATTGACGAAGCGCGAACGCCTTTGATCATCAGCGGACCGACACCCAAAGGAGACCAGCAAGAATTTGAGGAATTGAAGCCCAAAGTGGTCAATTTGGTTACGATTCAGCAAAAAGCGGCGCAACGATTCTTGGCTGATGCCAAACAATTGTTGATGAAGGATGGCGCTTCAAAAGACGACGTCGCAGAAGGAGGTCTGGCTTTGTTTCGCGCTTATCGCGCACTTCCCAAGTCCAAGGCTTTGATCAAGTTCTTGAGTGCCGAGGGCATGAAGCAGCAATTGCTCAAGACCGAGGGCATTTACCTGCAGGACAACAAGCGGGAGATGCCAAAGGCGGACGCAGAGCTTTATTTTGTAATTGACGAAAAACAAAATCAAGTCGAGTTGACAGAAAAGGGAATTGAGTACCTCACTGCCAACATGGAAGACGACAATTTCTTTACGATGCCAGATTTGGCCACGGAATTGGTCACCATTGACAATGGTTCTGGCGATGATGAGGCCAAACTAGAGCAGAAGAGTAAATTGATGGCGGATTATGGCGTAAAGAGTGCACGTGTTCACACCATGAATCAGTTGCTCAAGGCGTATGCTTTGTTTGAGAAGGACGTGGATTACGTTCTGATGGAGAACAAGGTGAAAATTGTGGATGAACAAACCGGTCGGATCATGGATGGTCGGCGGTATTCAGACGGTTTGCACCAGGCCATTGAAGCCAAGGAGAGCGTGAAAGTAGAGGCTGCAACACAGACATATGCTACTGTTACATTGCAAAATTACTTCCGCATGTACCACAAGCTTTCGGGCATGACGGGAACAGCGGAAACAGAAGCTGGCGAACTGTGGGACATCTACAATCTGGATGTCATGGCGATTCCAACAAATCGTCCCATTGCCCGAGATGATCGAGAGGATTTGGTTTATAAGACGAAGCGAGAGAAGTACAATGCAATCATTGACGATGTGGTGAAACTGCGTGAAGTGGGCCGTCCAGTTTTGGTCGGAACCACTACCGTTGAGGTCAGTGAATTGCTCTCGCGTATGCTCGATATTAGAAAGATTGACCACCAGGTGCTCAATGCAAAGTTGCATCAGCGTGAGGCTGAAATTGTGACTGCAGCGGGTATGCCCGGTACCGTGACCATCGCAACCAATATGGCTGGACGTGGAACGGACATCAAGCTAACAGATGACACCAAGGCCTCCGGTGGTTTGGCCATCATCGGAACAGAACGGCACGATAGCCGACGTGTTGACCGCCAACTGAGGGGTCGTGCGGGGCGTCAAGGAGATCCCGGCTCATCACAGTTCTATGTTTCGCTTGAGGATGATCTTATGCGACTCTTTTCCTCGGACCGCGTTTCGAAGATGATGGATCGAATGGGTCACCAGGAAGGCGATGTGATCCAGCATTCGATGATCACGAAATCCATTGAAAGGGCACAGAAAAAGGTCGAAGAAAACAACTTCGGTGTTCGAAAGCGCCTATTGGAGTATGATGATGTCATGAACGCACAGCGCGAAGTCATCTACAAGCGTCGTCGTCATGCATTGCACGGCGACCGATTGCGCACGGACATTGCCAACATGTTCTTTGAGCTCATCGAGGGCTCTGTACTGGCTTACCATCCCGGAAAAGAATTCGAACCGTTTCGGCTTGCTTTGCTCAAGGACTTTGGCATTGAGCCGACGATTGATGCGGATGCATTTGGTTCAGAGCAGCCCGAGGATGTGGCATTCTCAACATACCAAGAGGCTGAGCGGGTATACCGAACCAAGTTGGCGGAGTTGGCCGAGCGCGCTCATCCAGTGATCCAAAAGGTGCAAGAAGACCCGTCGAACGACTACCAACAAATCTTGGTTCCGTTTACAGACGGCCGCAAGACCATGCAAGTGGCCACAAACATCGATGAAAGTGTAGCGACCTCGGGTGTGAGTGTGATGGAGAGCCTTGAAAAGGCGGTTGTTTTGGCCATCATCGATCAATACTGGAAGGAACATTTGCGCGATATGGACGACTTGCGATCCAATGTTCAGTTGGCGCGTTTTGAGCAAAAAGATCCGTTGCTCATTTACAAGTTTGAATCGTATGAGTTGTTCAAAGCAATGGTGCAGCGGATGAATGCAGATGTCGCTTCCTTTTTGTTGCGTTGCACGATTCCAACGGGACAGCAAGGACAGCAGGTTCAACAGGCGCCGCAGAGCCGTGCGGGTATGCCGAATAAGATTAGCCTTTCGAAAGAAGGCGTTAAGAACATCCAAGAGCAGGCGATTTCTGCATCAAGCCGTTCGGCTGCACCGGGAAGTTTGGGAGGTCGTCCGATGCCACCACCTCTCAAAAAAGTTGAGCCCATTCGCACGGAAAAAAAAGTGCTTCCTAACGAACCGTGTCCATGCGGATCAGGGAAGAAATATAAGAAGTGTCACGGTTGATGCAAGAGCTTGTTTGGAATGCCCACATTCCAAATGAAGCTGCAGTAAATAAGACTGATTCAACCCAAATTTTTACCGCAATTTCTCCAATGGGTTTGGTGCCTTGCATGATTCCTCATTGATTTCATTCAAGGCTTTGCTGAAGTTTTGAGCCGTTGCAGGGGTCGAAAGGCTATCCCGTTCGTGGATGAGCAGATAGAAGCTTGAAACGCCTTTGGACTTCGCTCTTGCAATCCAATTGGCCCAACCTTGTAGTCGTCGCTCATCCGCCGAATGACCTTCATAGCCGCCAAAGCGCACAAGCACATGCTGTGCTGTAATTTGCATGTGCAACGCATCCCGTCGGTCTGCCGTATCGCTGATGACAGCACCAACATTCAATGCCGCAAGACGCTGCCAATGATCTTGTTTCTCAAGGAACCAATCGGGATGCCTGAATTCCACTGCCAAGGGCAGTTCCCGCGGCCATTTTTCGAGGTACTCCCAAAATGCATCGGCATGCCTTGGAGCAAAATGAGGCGGCAATTGAATGAATGACGGTCCCAAACGGTTTCCCAGTGCAAGCAAACCAGCGATGAAATCATCGGTTGGTCCATCGCAATTCTTGAAACGTCGAAAATGGGTGATGATTTGGGGAAACTTGCAACAGAATCGAAATCCTTCAGGGGTGGATTCTGCCCATTCACGCATTTTATCAGGGGAATAAATGCGGTAATGTGTCGCGTTAAATTCGATGCTTCCGAATTGCTTCCCATAAGCTTCCGGATATAATCTGCGCGGTGTTTTTGCGGGATAAGTGCTCCCAACCCAAGTTGGAACATTCCATGTAGTGCCTCCGGCAAAAACGTTAACGGATGCTTTTGAATTGTGCACCAACCAGGATGAGCCGGGAAACTCGAAAAAATCCGATGCGAGGTGATCAATCGATGGCAGTTTTCCGAACTTCATGCAGGTGCAAATATCGTTGCATTGCCATTGCCGTCGAAGTTTCAGAATCGACGAATCAACCCCAGTTCGATTCTCAGCCTTCTTTTTTCACCACGTAATACATGGCGGTCGTTACAAAATTCCGAAAAAAAGGAATGCTCGCTAGGAGCTGAAACTGAACGCGCGGCTTGAGTTTGAACTTGTATTTGTAGATGGGATTGATCAGGTAAAAGGTCCTCAGGTCAATCGAAAATTGATTTTTTCGAATCAATCGCTCAAAACGTTCAATTGTTATACCGGTTTCTTTGATTTCTAAAGTGTCTTCAATTGACTTTGTCGTTTCGCCAAATGCTTTTAAAACCCCTCTGTACAGCGGTGTTGGAAGAAGATGGAAATAAGGTGTTTTGCTCAATACTCTATGGGCCAAAACTTGCTGATGTCCACCGAAAGGCATCTGCCATGGGGGGAATCCAAAAAAGATGCGTCCGCCAGGTTTGAGAAAATCGCGAAGCCTTTTTAGAATTCCATCCTGATCGTGAATATGCTCAATTACGTCCTTGAGAATGATCAAATCAAACAGACCCTCCAAATCGTAATTAACATCGATATCGTAGATGTTCGTATTCATCACAACCGCTTTTCCTGTATCGATTTCTTCTTGAAGTGTTTGCTTCGCTCGTTCTGCTTTTCCCTTCAAGAGCTCAATTCCTACGCCGGTGCATCCGCGGTTTAAAAAGGCTTTCAAGACGCCGCCTTCTCCGCACCCCACTTCCATGACCCTCAGTTCTTTATCTATGGATAGGGCCTTTTCAATGAATGGAATCACATAAGCGGATGCATTGGATTCTTGCTGGGCTATGTAGATGTCACGGTCCTTGTGAAAGTGAAAAGCCATGAGTTTCGAATTTTTTGATGGGATTAATGGTTCGGTTTACGTCAAAAGACAACCAAGAGTTGCACGATTACGGCTAATTTCGTTCAGCGGCTGTTAAGATGTCAATTGTAGGCAGCCAAGTGCATAATTCAGGTGAGCCAAGCGTTCTGTGGAATTATTTTTAATGCCGTGTTTAGAGGCGACCAATTGATAATACCCCGTCATTGCATCGAGTGTGGCTTATGGCTCACATCGCAAGAAAAATGGCGACTGGGGTGTGCTATTTGTGAGGCTCAATGGCCGGATTTGCGCGGTGAAAAGGGGGAGATGTTCATGCAAGAAAGATGCATGTTGACACGCATGTGGACAGGCTTCAGACTGCGAGAGAATGCAACCTTGGAAAATCAGATACACGAGTTCAAATACCGAGGAAGACGGCAGCTTGGCTTGAAATGGGGACGATGGGTCGCGTCAGCTGGAGATGCTCCAAGGTCAAAATTAAAATCGAATCGAGTGGTGTTGGTCCCTGTCCCATTGCATTGGAGAAGAAAATGGAAGCGTGGATTTAATCAAGCAGAATGGATCGCCAAAGGCGTGTCCCGTGAATGGGGCGTTGATGTCTATCCAAAGGCTTTGATACGTTATTCCCATGCCCGGAGCCTCACGGGGCTCTCGATGAAAAAACGACAGGATGTGACGGCCTCTGCCTACAAAATGGGACGCAGACGACCGCCTGAAGGTTCGACGATTGTCTTGGTTGACGATGTGATGACCACGGGTGCAACCATCCGTTCGTGTGCTGCTGTGTTGGAATTGGCCAATCACCAGGTCCTTGGGGCACTTACTCTGGCACTTGCATGAATTTAAATACCCCGAGAACTGCGGTATCTTTGGCAAGAGGTTCACACCGATTGAAACGAAATGCACCTGAATAAAGCGACATATGGAACATTGATTCCGCAGTGCCTGGCCTTGCTTGAGGGGGAGCCCAGTCGGATTGCGAATTTGGCGAACCTTTCCGCGGCGCTGAAGCATGCCTGTGATTGGCATTGGGTGGGGTTCTATGTGGTGGATTTTGCCCGCAATGAATTGGTTTTGGGGCCGTTTCAAGGTCCAGTAGCTTGCACCCGCTTGCGCAAAGGCAAGGGAGTTTGCGCCGAGGCTTGGGAAACGGGATTGGTTCAAATTGTTCCGAATGTTCATGAACATTCAGGCCACATAGCATGCAGTTCTGCTACCAATTCTGAATTGGTGATCCCCATTCAATCGGAGGGCCGTATTGTAGCTGTTTTGGATCTTGACTCAGTGGACTTTGACGCTTTTTCTGCTGCTGATACCGATGCATTGAAGCCTCTGGTACAAGCGATTGAAACATCATGGAATCAATGGGAAGCATGAAGGGTTTTCCGTTGCAATGGGTTCTCATGAGTGCGATTTCTCTGTGCCTTTTCGGCTGTGCTCAGATTTCTTCTCCTACTGGAGGTCCTGTGGATGAGGATCCGCCCAAGGTCGTGGAAATGGTACCATACACGGATCAAATCAATGTTCGTCCTTCATCACTTCGCATTTCATTCGATGAGTTTGTGGCGCTGAAAAATCCTCAGCAGCAACTGGTTATTTCTCCTCCCATCCCCACCAAGCCAACATTTCGAATCAGAGGAAAAGAAGTGCAGCTCGAAATGGATGCTGCGGCTTTCCAAGACTCTACGACATATGTATTTTCATTTGGAAAAGGCATCGTGGATTTGCACGAATCAAACCCTGCCGTTGACCTGAAGTGGGCATTTTCCACAGGCCCTACGATTGATTCTCTTGCCTTGAACGGCCGGGTGTTGGATCGGATGACCGGAGAGGTACAGGGAGGACTTCGCATCTTATTGTTCCAAGACCCCTTCGAGTTGGATTCCATTCTAACAGGCTCGCTTCCCGACGCCATTGGCGTCACAAACGAAGAGGGGATGTTCGAGATTGATCACCTCAGTCGCGGTCATTTCTTTCCTTTGGCCTTGGACGATTTGAACTCGAATTACAAATGGGATGCAGGGGAGTACCTGGCTTTCGATAGCACATCGATTGCATCGGGTGACACCATGCAACGATTGCTTCTAGGGTTCGAATCTCCTGAGAAAGAAACCTTACGGTACATCGAGTCCTGCAACCTGGACTCTACAGGTGCGATTCGGATTTTAGCTCCAATGGAGGGCACAATGGATTCAGAAGAATGGGCCGCTGTGTTCCAAGGGGACGAGGTTCACGCACCGTGGGAGCGCGAGGTTGACAGCGTATTCATGTGGGTTGACTCAGCCTTGATTCATCTTTGCGAAGAGCTAAATGTGGTGTGGATGGGGCAAACGTTCAATGACACATCCAACGTTCGCTTGGAACGGCGCCCCCGCCGACAATCTCCAATGCTTTTGGAGAAACTTCCACGCTCATCAGCGGCTCAAAGTGGACGGATTTTAACGTTTGACCGGGCAGTTCAGTTGCTAGATTATAACCAATGGATGCTCATAAGTGATGCGGATACGTTGCTGCAAAGTGAATTCGAGATGAGGGATATCCGCAATGATAGCCTGAGCCGAAAGTTGCACTTGAAATACAAGGAAGTTGATGGCGCTAAGTACCATTTGATCGCTTTTCCCAATGCACTCACAAATCCATTGGGAGACGTGCAACCGGATACGTTGCGTTGGAAGTGGAATGTGCATCCCTCAGATTTCTTCGGTGAGTTGAAGGTGGATCTGAGCAATTTGCCAGGACCCGGATGGTTCACCATTGGGCTGGGCAGGAAAACTCCCGTTGAGATCCGGTGCTCAGGAGATACAACATTGGTTTTTAGTCGTCTGGATCCAGGGTCTTATAAACTTGGTTATGAATGGGATGTAAATGACAACGATGTCTGGGAAATGGGTGATTTGAAAGGTTTCGAAGTGCCTGAGCCGTATTTTTACCCCCAAGAAAACCCAACGATTCGATCGAACTGGTTGGTTGAGTGGTCCTGGGATTTGTCTTCCGCTGCCGGAACGGATTGATTGAAGAAGTGATTGTAACATTAGAGAATGCGAATTCAAAGAGCGATAATTTTTAAAATGAGTGAGCGAAAGCATTCGATTGGAGCGCTATTTGTGTGCTTTTTTTCTTTCACCATGATCAGCGGACTGATTCATGCGCAAGCGCCTTACATAGCAACGTCACAAAACTACTTTTGCGCAGGTTCTACTGATGAGGTAACCATGTATTGCAATGTGTTGGCTTTCGACCCAACAACAAACGTCTTGGATTGGTCATTTTCATGGGAACCCGCTGCAGAGGTGAGTGATCCATTGGCGCAAACGATTGTCATAGCACCAGATGCGACAACGAACTATGCCGTGACCATGGTCGCTCCAGATGGCACCGTGTATTTGGATGACATCACGATTACGGTCTTTCCGGTTTTCTCTGTTGATGCGGGTTCGGACTTGGCAGTTTGCAGCACGTTGGCAGAATCTTTGTCCGCATCGGTTGATATTTCAGATGCCGTAGATTGGTTGTGGGAGCCGGCATTGGGACTGAGCAACGCAAGCATTTCTGATCCCCAATTGTTACAGGAGGTCACACAAGTGTATACGGTAACAGCGACCATCTTTGCATCTACCGTGTTTTCTTCAGGCAATGCCTGCACCGCAAGCGATCAAATTGAGGTCACCTCGATTTTCCCTTCCATGGACCTTGGCCCTGACTTGTTGGCCTGCTCGGGTGAAGAAGTCGTTGTAGATCCAGGCCTCCCTATCAATTATACCTACGAATGGTCGGTTGCCGGTGAAACGCTGCCTGTTTTGTCTGTAGTTTCTTCAGGGACTTACG
>ENA-ORDA01002998-ORDA01002998.1-marine-metagenome-genome-assembly--contig:-NODE-2998-length-12201-cov-3.110607_pt1 | contig 12201 bp, 13 predicted proteins | sample MGYA00237778_ERZ508506 | MGnify/ENA primary metagenome ERZ508506 (study PRJEB26177, sample SAMN06267891) | marine metagenome | isolation source: Monterey Bay, California, USA | place: Pacific...
AAACACTAATAAACAATAGATTAAACAGTTTTATATAAAGTTAAATCTAAGGCGAAAGTCTTTCGATAATCCAGTCTAAATGACTTAACCTATACCTGATACGATCATGCAGTCTGTTTGGCCTACCCTGCCAAAATTCAATAGAAATTGGCGACACCAAATAACCTCCCCAATTTGCTGGTTTTTTGATTTCTTTATCGAAATATTGATTTTCTAAAAGTGCTAATTTATTTTCAATCACTTTTCGATTTTCTATGACCTCGCTTTGATTAGAAACTAAAGCTCCTAATTGACTGCCTTTAGGTCTATTGTTAAAATAGTTGTTTGAATCATCTTCTGAAGTTTTTGACGCTGTTCCTTTAATGATAATTTGTCGCTCTAAACTCGGCCAAAAAAATGACAAGGAAACCTTATTATTTTGTGCTATAGATTTTCCTTTTTCGCTTAAGTAATTGGTATAAAAATAAAAACCACACTCATCATATTTTTTTAATAGCACTACCCTCCCTTTTGAAAACCCGTCAAGCCCAACAGTTGTTAAGGTCATTGCGTTTACTTCTTCAACACTTTCTGAATCTTTTGCTTCATAAAACCATTTTCTAAACTGTTGCAAGGGATTAGCTTCAACCTTATTTTCGGTTAATTCACCTTTATTATAGTTTTTTCGATAATTATGTAAATTATCACGCATAATTTTTCAATTTAATGCAAGTTACGAGTTTTAAATTTTAAGAAAAATAAGTTTTAAATTAAATTTTATAAAGTTTAATGTTTGAAAACATATAAAAACTAATCTCTTTTAATTATTACTTTTTTGGTGATACTTTTAAAATCATCAGTAATTTTAATTAGATACACGCCTGCATATAAAGTTTGAACATCAAAATAAGCTATGGTACTTCCTGGATAAATAGTAGTTATTTTTAACAATTTACCAGAAGCATCATATAATTCAATCTTTAAGCTATCGGTTACCAGACCACCTAATTGAACAGCTATTAAATCTGATGTTGGATTAGGAAAGACCTTTATATTTTGTTGATTAAAAATAGTTTCGGAGACATTTAAAACTTCTTCATATAATGTTGTTTCTTCAGTAATTGAAGTTACTATTCTATTTTCAAAATTCCCATAAAAAGAGGGCCCAACTGCATAAGGATAGGCAGAGTTCCAGTTCTCATCTACCGTTGCAAAATAGGCATATGTACCCGCTGGATATTCAGGAGTCACACAAAATCTTCCGTTATGCTCATCTAAGTAGTATTCTTCAGAATGAGATATAAACTCATAATCTTCTCTAAAATAACCTAGAAAATAAGTGCCATTGACATCAGGTCCATCGTCTACGTCTGTTCCATCTGCCCAATGTGTTCGTTCTGTTATATCTCTTAATTGATATCCTGATTTAATTCGCTCCAAGCCTCCAGAACCGTCTGCGTTTCTGTAACCATAAGCTCCATAAATTGGAAATCCGTCAAAAGCAAATCCAATAAGTGGTGAGTGTATTGTTTCATCTATAAAATAAAGACCATCGGCGTCATATAAGTTACAAATGTCTGAGACAATTTCTAAATCTAATTTAAAAGCTGAAGGGTTTTGATGATGATGATAATTCCCCATAGCCGGATGTCCTTTAGAACAATCAAAGCCAGCCATTTCAGCAGGAATGGCATCTCTATTCCAATCCATTGATGCGTTTGGTCCTCCGGGGCAGGGAGGGTTTCCAGGACCTCCACACAAAGAATTGGTATCAGGATTCCAAGCCACACCATCTCTATAATCAAATAAAGCGACACCATTTACAAAAACACCTATATTTCCACCTACAGTATCATCTGGAGTACCTGTGTTTTCAATAGGAAACAAAGGTATTTTGATAATATTATTTTGGTTTTGTGCATTAGAAGGGTTGCCATCTAGAAAAGGACCTGTTGGATAAGCTGGAACACCAGTAGCGGTTATATAAACAAAATTGTCAGAATATTCTACTTGTTGACAGTTTACAAGAATATTATTATTGATTGCAGTTGAGTTTCCAGAAATATAATAGCTTCCTGTTTCGGTATTGTTTTGTAAAAAAGAGGTGATAGCAGGGCTTAACTGAGCATACGAATTCATAAAAGTAAAGACAAGAGTTATAATGGTAATAATTGTTGTTTTCATGATGTAAGTTTTTATGATTTAAATTATAGCTGTATTATGGATAAATATTTGGGTTTTTATGTTTTTTATTTAAAATGAATTTTTGATCATTAAGAGTTAATAAAAAGGCAATTAAATCAACTTTATCTTTCGCAGATAATGAGATACCTTTTTTTAAACTCGGTGCTAAATTATTGTTTAAAACTACTTCGTTTGAATAGTGATTTAATACTCTATTTAAACTATTAAATCTGCCATCGTGCATATAGGGTGTGGTGTAGCTTAAATTTCTTAAAGAGGGTATTTTAAATTTTAAACTATCCCTCGATACTTTCGTAATATTCCACCTTCCAAAATCATTTAGAAAAGTATCTACTTTTAATCCGTTATTTTCGTATTTATTTTCAAAAAAAAGGGGTTCTTTATGACAAGAGTTACAATGTTCAAGAAATAAATGATATCCTTTTTTTTCTTGTTCTGAAAAAACATCAACTCCTTGTCTTATAGCATCATATTTAGAGTTAACAGATAGCAAAGTGATCTGGAATTGTGATAAGGCTATTAATACCTGTTCTCCAGTAATAACACTATCTTTAAAAGCCTCATAAAAAAGTTTTGGATAATATGGATGTTGATTTAGTTTTTTCACAACCGAACCTATATTAGAGCCCATTTCTAGCGGACTGCTTATTGGAGCTAGTGGCTGAAAATCTAAATGATTAATAGCACCATCCCACATAAATGAACTCTGCCAGGCAAGATTAAATAAAGAGGGGGCATTTCTAGTTCCAATTTGATCATTAATTCCATGACTTAAATCATGATCTGTATGAGCGAAAGCATTATAAGATGAATGACAACTCGCACAAGAGACACTATTATCGGCAGATAGTATGGGGTCGTAGAATATTTTTTTTCCTAATTCTATTTTTTGTTTAGATAGAGGTTTGCCTACTAGATTGTAAATAGGTTTAGGGAAATAAGAGGGATATTCAAATACTTCTAAACTCAAATAACTAAACCCAACACAACAAAGGGTCATTATAATTAGGATAATTACTTTTGTTTTTTTTATCATTCTTCTACGTAAAAAACTGTTGAAAAATGTTTGGAAACCACTATAGCTTTTCTATTGGGACTCAATATTGTATGGTATTTAGTTACATCAAGATTTGAAAAAAAATCATCGATATTTATTAATATTTCAATTTCTTTATTTTGAGTAACTTCAAGAGTTATGGTCTGCATCGAAATAAAAGGGCTCATATACCCACCTAAATGAAAAGCATATCTGTTTTTTCTAGTTTTAAACTTATTTGAACTACCTTCTAATTTACAGTTGATATAACCACTATTCCAAGTCCAGTACATTCCATTTGTAGGATCTAAATCTTGACCATACACACCTGAAACATTTGTAATACTGTCTATTCCAATGTTAAATCTAATTTTATTAAATTTTAAGGTATCACTAATTTGAGTTTTTATTCTTTTACTCAAAACATTTTCAAAGTTTATCAAAAAATGTTTTTTATGAACAGACGCTAATATAGTTTCATCCATTATAAATTTTACATCGGATATATAAAACTTAAGAACGTCTACCTGAAGACTATCATGAATAGATTTAAAGTAATAAGGTTTTTCCAACTCTAAAATATCCTTATTATTAACTAAAGAATTAAAATTTAAACTTACGGTGGAAACCTGCGCGGATAAATTAAAGGTAGAGAATATTAAAATCAATAAAGAGATATGTTTCTTCAAAGTTTTTTTTAGTTTGACTACAAAAAAATAAAGAAGTTTAATTTAATAGGATTAAATTTTAAAAACAAGACCATCTTTAGCTAATTCTACATTTTCAAAAATTTGTTTCGCTTCAGTTTTAAACTTTTCAATATTTGGATACCTAGTAGAATAATGCCCTAAAATTAATTTTTTTACGTTGGCTTGTTTAGCAATTTCTGCAGCTTGTTTAGCGGTGCTATGTCTAGTTGCAGCACACAAATGCTCATGTTCGTCTAGAAAAGACGACTCATGGTACAAAACGGTAGTGTTTTTTATGATAGGAATACAAGCAGGATAAAATTGTGTGTCAGAGCAAAAAGCATAAGACTTTGGAGGTTCAGGATTAAAAGTTATATCATCATTTAGTATTGTAACTCCTTTTTCATTAATAACATCAAAACCTTTTTTAATTTTTTGACAGTAGCTAATATCAATGTGGTTTTCTTTTACTGAATCAATGTCTACTTTTCGGTCCCCTATTTTTTCCTTAAATAAAAACCCATTTGTATATATTCGGTGTTTTAGAGGTATCGTTTGAACTATTACCTTTTCATCTTCAAAAATAATTTCAGAATCTTTGCTCTCTAATTCATGAAAATTTAAAGGAAAATTAACCCAAGATTTGCCAAGTTTTAACTGAAGCATTATCACTTCTTTTATTCCTTTTGGTCCATAAATGTGCATTTCAGTCTCTCGTCCTAGCAATAAAAAAGTTGAAATCAAACCTATCAAACCAAAATAGTGATCGCCATGCAAGTGAGAAATAAATACATGTTTAATCCTTGAAAATTTAATTTTACAATTTCTTAGTTGCACTTGAGTTCCTTCTCCACAATCTATTAAAAACAAATGATTTTTTATAGATAGTATTTGAGAGGTCGGTCGAGTTTTTGGTCGCGGAGTTGCAGAGTAACAACCAAGTATTGTTAATTCCATAAAAAAAGTTTACATCCCTAATTCACGTTCTATAGTTTCCATCTCAACGATGTCTTCAGCTTCTTGAAGCGATGGAACAACCAAAATATCATCTGGTATTTCATTAAGATTAATTTGATTGTTTACAATAACAAAAGAATTATTAGATTTTCTAAAAACAGTAGCTAATTCAGAAAAAAAACTTAGTTTTTCTAAACTAAATCCATTAAATTCTAATAAATCAATAATTATATTTTTACCACTTAATTGAACATTGGATTTTGGATTTAAAGAAGTTATAAAATCTTCAAAATTATTGATCTTATCTTTTACAATAATGAAATTTTCATGAGTATCAATATTCATTTTTTTGGAGTTTTGAAGCTAATAAATATAAAACCGCCATTCTTATAGCTACACCGTTTTCAACTTGATTTAAAATTATAGCTTGTTTGCTATCTGCTACATCACTAGTGATTTCAACACCCCTATTAATAGGCCCTGGATGCATTATTATAATTTCTTTATCTAAAGAATCTAAAATCTTTTTATTTAATCCAAATTGTTGAGTATACTCCCGGGTAGTTGGAAAATAGCTGATATCCATCCTTTCATTTTGGACCCTTAACATATTTGCAACATCGCACCATTCTAGTGCTTTTTTAAGATTTAATTCTACGGTTACTCCTAAAGAAGTGATATGCTTTGGAATTAATGTTTTCGGACCGCAAACTTTTACATTTGCTCCTAATTTTTTTAAGGCAAAAATATTAGACAAAGCCACTCTTGAATGTAATATATCACCAACAATTAGAATGTTTTTACCAGCAACTTCTCCAAATTGTTCTCTGATAGAATAACTATCTAATAGAGCTTGTGTAGGATGTTCATGAGCGCCGTCACCAGCGTTAATAATGCTTGCATTAATATGTTTAGATAAAAAAATACTAGCTCCAGGATTGGAATGCCTAATTACTACCATGTCGACTTTCATGGAGAGAATATTATTTACGGTATCTATAAGTGTTTCTCCTTTCTTTACTGAAGATGAAGATGCTGAAAAATTAACTACATCAGCTGACAAACGTTTTTCAGCTAACTCAAAAGACAATCGAGTTCTTGTACTATTTTCAAAAAAAAGATTAGCAATAGTAATATCTCTTAAGGAGGGTACTTTTTTAATTGACCTATTAATTACTTCTTTAAAATGATCTGCTGTTTCAAAGATTAAATTAATATCATCTTTATTGATATACTTTATACCTAATAAGTGTTTTACACTTAATTCACTCATAGTTTTTTTTTAATTATTAATTAAATAAACTGCGTCTAAACCATCATTTTCTTTCCAACAAACTTTTACTTTTTCGTTATTAATTGCATCTACTTGCCTACCTCTATAATCCGGTTGAATTGGCAGATGCCTACTAAAACGTCGATCAATAAAGGTTAGTAATTCTATTTCTAGAGGCCTGCCAAAGGACTGTATAGCAGTTAAAGCTGCTCTGATACTCCTTCCTGTGTATAGCACATCATCAACAAAGACTACTTTTTTATTTTCAATTATAAAATCGATATTCGTTGTGCTGGCTTCAATTGGTTTGTCGTTTCGTCTAAAGTCGTCTCTATAAAAAGTGATGTCTAGATAACCTAATTCAATATTTTTAACCTTATAGGAGGTTTCTAAAAGTAATTTTATTCTTTCTGCTAAAAATATTCCTCTTGGTTGTATTCCAATTAAAACAGTTTCTGAAAAGGTATCGTGATTTTCTATTAATTGACAAGCCAAGCGATGAAGCGCAATATTCACTTCTGCAGCATTGAGTAACACTTTTTGACTCATAGGTAGATTCTAAACTTTTGTTCAGGACACAAAAATACTATTTTTTTTGTGTTTTTCAATTTTGTTAAAAAAAAGCCTCACTAATATTAGTGAGGCTTTTAGTTTTTAAAGTATAAAATTATTACTTTTTACCATCCATTTTATCCTTAAGAGCTTGTAATTTCTCATTAGCATCTCCTAGAGTTGGTTTAGCTTCCTCAGCAGCTTTTGCTTGCTTCTTTGCAGCTTGCTTTACTATTTTTGCCTCTTCTTCTTTATGTATCGTCATGTGAGAAGCTACTACTTTTTTGAAATCCTTATTAAATTCAATAATTTCAAATTGCGCTTCTTCTCCTTTTTGAAGTTTAGAGCCATCTTCTTTCTCTAAATGTCTAAACGGTACAAATGCAACTATTTCATCATTAAAATTGATTGTAGCACCTTTATCTACCATTTCAGCAATTGAAGCTGTATGCTTTGTGCCAACAGCAAATTCCTCTTGGAATTTATCCCAAGGATTTTCTGTAGTTTGCTTGTGACCTAAACTTAACTTACGTCCTTCTACATCAAGTTCCAATACTACAACGTCTAATTGATCACCAACATTGGTAAATTCACTTGGATGCTTGATTTTTTTAGTCCAAGATAAATCACTAATATAAATCAATCCGTCTATACCTTCTTCCATCTCAACAAAAACACCGAAGTTCGTAAAATTACGTACGATTCCTTTATGACTTGAACCTACAGGGTACTTTTTGGTAATATCGGTCCATGGATCAGGGGTGATTTGTTTGATACCTAACGACATTTTTCGAGTTTCACGATCTAAGGTTAAAATTACAGCATCGACTTCATCACCTACAGTAACAAAATCTTGAGCGCTTCTTAAATGAGTAGACCAAGACATTTCACTTACATGAATTAAACCTTCAACACCATCAGCTACTTCAATAAATGCTCCGTAATCAGCAATGACAACAACTTTACCTTTAACTTTGTCACCAACCTTAACTTCTTCACCTAATGAATCCCAAGGGTGCTTGCTTAATTGTTTTAAACCTAATTGTATACGAGATTTATTCTCATCAAAATCGAGAATAACTACATTTAATTTTTGATCAAGTTCAACAATCTCATTTGGATGGTTAATTCTAGACCAAGAAAGGTCAGTAATATGAACCAAACCGTCTACACCTCCTAGATCAACAAAGACTCCGTAAGAGGTTATATTTTTAACTACACCTTCTAAAACTTGACCTTTTTCTAATTGACCAATAATTTCTTTTTTCTGTTCTTCTATATCCGCTTCGATAAGTGCTTTATGAGATACTACAACATTTTTAAATTCATGATTAATTTTCACAACTTTAAATTCCATCGTTTTATCAACATAAACGTCATAGTCACGAATTGGTTTAACATCTATTTGTGAACCTGGTAAAAATGCTTCAATTCCAAATACATCAACAATCATACCTCCTTTGGTACGACACTTTACAAATCCATTAACAATTGTTCCTTCATCATGTGCTTTATTTACACGCTCCCATGCTTTAATTGTTCTAGCTTTTCGGTGTGATAAAATTAATTGTCCCGTACTATCTTCTCGAACATCAATTAGTACTTCTACTTTATCACCAACTTTTAAGCCAGGATTATATCTAAATTCATTCAAAGATATAACACCTTCAGATTTTGCATTGATATCAATAATAGCATCGCGATCAGTGATAAATACAACTTCACCATCTACAACCTCGTCGTCCAGTGTGTCTACAAAGTTATCCGCTACTAGTTTTTCAAATTCTTCTAATTTACCGTCATCAATAGGATCAATTCCTTCTTGATAGTTGTGCCAGTTAAAATCTTTTAAAAAAGCTGCTGGATCTTTTTCTTTGAGAGAAATTTCTTTTTTTGGAGCTTCACTTACAGGTTGTTCTGGAGTTTCAACTGTTGCTTCTGCAACTACTACATCCTGCACTTCTTCTTTAGTTTCTTTTTTAGCCATCTGCTAATATTTTATTTTTAGTTTCAGTAAACTAAAAATATGCTTTTTTGTATTCTGTGTTTAAAAAGAAATTATGCAACTCCAACACAGAAGTGTTAATTGTTTGATTTATCGTTTTCCCTTTTTTTCTTAATTGTTGCTTAAAGGAGTGCAAAATTACTGCTTATTTATTAATTTTCAAAAAAACAATGCAAAAGAATTGTATCAATTGTAATCATTTTTAACGATTTAAAGGTTTTTAATCCATAAAAAAATAAATAAAGTTTAGATTATAAAATCCTTAGTCCGTTTTCAACTAATAAATTAGGCTGAATAAGGGTTACTTCTTTGTCTTTTACCGTACCTAGAACTAAACATTCACTCATAAAGTTTGCAATTTGTTTTTTTGGAAAATTAATCACCGCAATAACCTGTTTATTCATTAAATCCTCTTTTTTGTAGAGTACAGTAATTTGAGCAGAAGATTTTTTAACGCCAATTTTTTCACCAAAATCTATCGTTAACTTGTAAGCAGGGTTCTTTAATTCAGGAAAATCTTCAATATTAATTATAGTTCCTACTCTCATATCTATTTTTTCAAAATCGGTCCAACTTAATTTATTCATATTATTATTGTAATTTTAATCATCAATATTTAAAATTACTAAAAAAATGTCATTGACTCCATCTAATATGGTTCCTTTAGGCACAAAAGCTCCAGATTTTAATCTAAAAGATGCTGTTACGTTAAATCAAGTTTCGTTAAATTTAATAAAAGGTCAAAAAGGGACAATAATAATGTTTATCTGTAATCATTGCCCTTTTGTGGTTCATGTAAAAGATGAAATTGTCAAAATCGCAAATGAATATTTAAAAAAAGGTGTTGGATTTGTAGCCATTAATAGTAATGATATTGTAAAATATCCAGAAGACTCTCCTTATAATATGTTGAAATTCGCGGTGAAATATAAATTTAGTTTTCCCTATCTTTTTGATGAGACACAAAAAATTGCAAAAGCATATGGTGCTTCCTGCACTCCAGACTTTTTCTTGTTCGATAAAAATCTTAAATTGATTTACAGAGGACAACTTGACGACTCAAGACCAGCCAATAAAAAACCAGTAACAGGGTATGATTTAAGAACTGCATTGGATAGAGTGATAAATAGGCAAGCTCAAAAAAAAGAACAAAAACCAAGCATTGGTTGCAATATTAAATGGAAATAAAAAGCAGCCCTTAAGGCTGCCACTAATTGTAAAAAAAATGTTATTATTTTATATCCATTAACTCAACATCAAATATTAGAGTAGCATCAGGAGGTATTACTCCACCAGCACCAGCTTCACCATAGGCCAACTGAGATGGTATTACAAAACGAGCTTTATCACCTTTGTTTAACAATAAAATTCCTTCATCCCAACCAGGAATTACATTACCCATTCCAACTGGAAATTCGATAGGATTTCCTCTTTTATAGGAGTCGTCAAAGACACCACCATCTAAAAACATACCTTTGTAATGAACTGACACAATTTGCCCCTTGTTTGGTTTAGATCCAGCACCGTTTTGGATAATTTTATAACGAAGTCCGGTGGACGTCTTCTCAAAACCCTCAGAAGCTTTTCCTAATAATTCATCTTGTGTTTTCTTTGCTGCTGCTAAACGCTCTGCTTTTGCACCAGTAAATTGTCTAAAAGTTTCAACAGAATTCCAGCTTTCAGCTTCTTCACCTACTCTTATTATAGTTACTTTATCCATAATATCGTCTTGCTCTATGGTATTTACAATATCCATTCCTTCGATAACATTACCAAAAACGGAATGTTTATTATCTAACCATGGAGTTTCCACATGAGTAATAAAAAATTGACTACCATTAGATCCTGGCCCTGAATTTGCCATTGAGAGAACTCCTGGTGAATCATGTTTTAATTCTGGATGAAACTCATCATCAAATTGATATCCAGGACCACCCACACCAGAACCCTGAGGACAACCCCCCTGAACCATAAAATCAGCTATAACACGGTGAAATTTCATCCCATTATAATATGGTTCACCAGCACCTTTATGATCATTTTTTAATGTTCCTTCTGCTAAGCTAACGAAGTTTCCAACCGTGCCAGGAGTTTTGTCAAAGGTTAGTTCTAGTAAAACTATACCTTTTGATGTTTCAAATTTTGCGAAAATACCTTCCATAATAATTTTATTTGGTGGCAAAGATAAGAATCCCCTTTAATCCGAATGGGTAAATCTGAAAAAGCTTAATTGGCAATCTCGCTCATAAATTTAAGTCGATACAATCGGAGGTCCTCTTCTTCATAATCTCCGTCAAATTCATTATAAGCGTCTTTAATAGAATCTGATTCGGCCTCTATAAAGTAGTCATATAATTCTTCTTGCTGCTCTTCGTCAAGAAGTTCTTCAAAACAATAATCTATATATAGACGTGTTCCAGCAAAAACTATGGTTTCCATCTCTGTTATAAGTTTTCCCATGTCCATTCGTTTAGCTAACGCAATATCTTGTAATGGTAATTTTCTATCGATACTTTGAATCAAAAATAATTTAAGTGCAGAATTAATTCCAGTACTCTTAACTACTAGATCATCTGGCCGAAGAATTTTATTTTCTTCAACATATGATATAATGAGTGATAAAAACTTATCTCCATAACGCTTTGCTTTTCCTTCTCCAACACCATTAATATTAATTAATTCTTCTTGGGTGATAGGATATTTTAAACACATATCCTCTAAAGAATATTCTTGAAAAACAGCATATGGTGGGACTTCGCTTTCACTTGCTACCTGTTTCCTTAGTCCTACAAGCATATTCATCAATCTTTGATCGAGTATTCCTTGCGATTTATTCTGAATAATGTTTGCAGTAGAAATATCATCGAATTTATGATCTTCACTCATTAAAAATGAAACTGAATTAGAAAGATATTCTCTTCCCCGTGAAGTGATTTTTAACAAACCATAAGTTTCTATTTCTTTTGTCAAAAAACCAGAAACTAATGCTTGTCGAATTAAAGCCATCCAAAAATAAGAATCTTTTGAATCTCCGCTTCCAAAAAAAGAAGCTTCATGTGTTTTATGGGACTGAATAAGTGCATTTTTTTCACCTAGAAGAGATTTTACCACTTCTTTAGACTTGTATTTTTCTTTTGTGGCCTTTACAACTGATAATAAAAGCTCAAGTTCTTTTCGTGCCTCAACTTTCTTTTTAGGATAACGCATGTTGTCGTCCATATCTCCTCCATCACCTGTTGCATTATCAAAAGCTTCTCCAAAGTAATGCAGGATAAATCGACGACGAGAAATAGAAGTCTCAGCATAGGCAACCATATCACTTAAAAGTGCCATCCCAATTTCCTGTTCAGCTAATGGCTTTCCAGACATGAACTTTTCTAATTTTTCAATGTCTTCAAAGCCCATAAAGTCTGTATTCCTGCCCACTCTAATTTTGTTCCCTCACTGATACCATACCAAGTATCCCATCGCCCATCTTCTTTTTGTTTACTAATTAAAGACTCTA